>Ga0126332_10000251_pt1 | contig 20683 bp, 20 predicted proteins | sample InaspJWI42metaG_FD_94482 | JGI IMG/M metagenome (GOLD analysis project Ga0126332, IMG submission 94482) | Marine gutless worms symbiont microbial communities from Oahu, Hawaii - Inanidrilus sp. 2 OAHU.JWI-42 metaG | ecosystem: Host-associated > Annelida > Digestive system > Unclassified...
AATGCCGAAGAAAAATATCCCGGAACAGATTTGCGACTGGTCTACGAACTCGGGGGATATACATCCCCCAATTAAGCCAAAGGTGTCAGTTATTCTTCCCAGAGGTAAGGTGTCCTGAATATAATGCCACAGATAAGAGACCGTATGCTCCCATCATCGGAAACATGGGTAGTGAAAAAATACTGCCTGTAAAATTACCATGTAAATTTAAATAAAGCGGCTTGACCATCAGATAATAGTCAATAAACATTACAAGTAAATGAACAATGATGCTGCCCATAATAAAGACAGCCATTGCTTTTGCGAACTGTAAAATTCTATTTTCGGTTGTTCTGTTTTTAAATACCAAATTATACTCCTTCCAAAAAATTAGAACAAAAAATAGTTCTTAGTGTGGGATGTGCGAAATAGTTCCACCTTTGCTGGTAATATAGGATTTTAATAAATCAGCAAGGGCGACTACTGGAACAGAATCAGCCTATTTTTCTTTTACCGGGAAATAAATGTAATTACCGCTTTCCGGCATTTCAAAGCCTTCGAACTGCCTTGTTGGCTTTTTCTCGGCTTTATGTTTAAGCTTTTCGCTCTTAGTATTCCTGGCATCTTCTATAGCAATCTCTTCCTTTGTCATTGGAAATGTAATAATCTGACCACTTTCGCCCATTTCCACTTTCATAACCCTTTTCTGATTTTTTTTTGTCCTGTCGCGTTGTGCGACTTTTCGTCTTGCTATTTCTGCGTCTTCTGCAGCAATTTCTTCTTCTGTCATTGGAAAAGAAATGGTTTGACCGCTTTCTGGCATTTCGAAGGTTGTGACCTTTTTTTCAACCATAGATAAACCGTTGGTGGCACATCCTCCTATTGCGAAAAAACAACAATTGCTACAATTATAGTTTTCATTTCAACGACCTCTGTTATTTCTAAAATTCGTAAAAGACATTTCCATAAAGTGTCAGTTTAGCTATCAATAATTTGATTTATTAAATTTTCTTCAAATCGAAGATATTCTATTAGTCAGCAAAGTCTATGCCAAAAAGAATGGCAAGGCTTTTCATGGGTGTAAAATTGTTTTGACCAGAAGGTTTAAGTGTCTGTAAACTTAAAGTTTTCACAATAACTATTATTAATCCAAAGGGATGCTGCAGACAGAAAAGATATTTTTCCATACGACCATGGAGGGGAAACTGCAAAAAAACTACGCATAAATGTTTCTGGAAAAGTTTAACTGCGCAGATTTTATACAGCAAAATACGGAGGAAACTTCATCTTTTTATAGGTTCCTTTGCATTCAATGCCCAGTCATATTGAAGATAAGAAATCTTAGGTTTTCGTTCTAGAAATAACAAAGATTCTTTACTAAGGTAGGGTTTTATAAAATTAAAAACAGAACCCGAGTGAGCGATAAAATCATCGGCAAACCAGTCATATATTTTCGACAGGTATAGCGTATTTTCAGCATAATCTATACGAGTACCGCGTTGAGAATTCATATATTTTCTGGTCTCCTCCTCAAGCATTTCTTGGACGTTTTTTTCGGTATACGCAAATCTGGGCTGGGGGGGACAGCTCGAGGATGCACAGACAACGGCAAAATGAATTCTGGGCTCATTGAACTTCTTGCGCAATATTTCATGTTCAATGTCGTCCGGACTCATTCTCTTACCAGCCACTTCGTGCTCCCGACTGGTAAAGAATTTTGTGGAAGTCCACAGACCGGGGATAAGTGTTTCACGCACGCTTTTTTTCGGCTTCCACTTGATAACCTTATCAATAGTAACTGCATTGTATGCATTGAGCCAGAAGGATAGCTGTCCGTTCTTGGGCATCTCCACCAAATCTGCGGTTTTAAGGGATTCTATGTACGCCCGAAAACCAGACTCATTCGAAATACCGTTATAATCTATCAGACCTTTATCGTCTACGTGATCTTTGAGAACTTGGTCAAATATAGAATGATCAAAGTTGGCGGCAATAGCTCCTTGAGTTATGCCAAAAATAATGAATATGGATATCATTCCAACAGTTAATTTCCCTTTCATTTTTATTCCTCTAAAATTTTTTTCAATATACTCGTTAAAAAGGTTCTAAATTCTTACGTTTTAAATAAACACACCAGTTTGAACCCTATGGAAGATTTTCATTTTGACGAGCAATGCCGTCATCGGGTAAGAATAATTTTTTGAGATCAGTTCTAAACACAGCAACTCAGGCGGGTTATATCCTTCTTAAAAGAAAGCGCCACGGCCTTTAACGATTCCGCCAGGGTCGGAAACATGGGCAAAGAGTTAATCACATCATCCACCGTGTTTTTGTTTTTCACCAGCATCATGGCTTCAGCAATCAGTTCGCCGGCATCCGGAGCTAAAATATGAACACCCATTATTTCTTCAGTTGACGGGTGAATGGTCATGTTAATCATCCCTTCGGTCCGATTCATAAGGATGGCCCGGGGGACACTTTCAAAAGAAACCGTCCGGCAGTTGCAGATGCCCATGCGCTCCATTTGATCGGCTTCCGTAAGACCAACTCCGGCAAGCTGCGGGTCGGTAAATACAGTAAAGGGAACCGTGTCGTAATCGATACTGTCACTTAAGCTATTGAGCGCATTACCGGCCGCCAGGGTACCTTCCCGTCCGGCTGTCGGTTCAAAGCGGACCGGTTGATTGGTTACATCACCGACCGCAAAAATGTGAGGCCGTGAAGTTTGAAAAATTTCATTGATAACAATGGCCTGTTTTTCGTCAGCATCAACGCCTGCATCCTCAAGGCCGAGATCTCCGGTATTGGGCACCTTGCCAGCAGCCAGGAGGATTACATCGCCGGTAATCTCCCGTTCTTCCCCATCGACGGCAATAGCAAGCACTTTTTTGCCATTTTCGCGCCGGGCATTTCTGAAGGCTGTCGCGGTTATGATATCAATGCCTTCGTCTTTGAGTAATCCTGCGAGTCGCTTCGTTAAAATTGGTTCAGCAAACCGTAAAATCCCGGGACTTCGTTTCACAATAGTGACTTGGCTGCCAAAGCGGGAATACATTTGTGCAAATTCGATGCTGACCGGACCGGCACCGATAATTATCAACTTTTCAGGGAGTCGGTGGAGCTTTAATGCTTCAATGTGAGTTACATATCCGGTTGCTTCAATGCCTTCTATAGGAGGAACCACAGCTTTGGACCCCGTGGCGATAATAATCTTTTCTGCTCGCAGTGTCTCTTCATTGACCCGGACTTCATTTTGCGAGGTAAATTTTGCGTATCCTTCCAGCAAACTTACCGACTCTAATGCCCCCAGTACTTTTTCATATTTTTCCTGGCGCATTTGGGTAACCAGGTTCAATTCATCTTCGATGAGTTTGGGGAAATCAACTTTTTTAACTTCCAGCTCAACCCCCGGAATCTTATGGTTTTGCACCAGATGCAGAATTTCGCCAGCCCGCAGCAGTCGCTTGGATGGGACACAGCCCACATTGACACAGGTTCCCCCCAAAGGAAGCCCTGAGTTAATCATGGCGGTTTTGGCCTTCAACTCATTGGCACGGATTGCGGCGGCAAAAGCACCAGCTCCTCCGCCGATGACGATCAGGTCGAATGTTTTCATTTCTTTGTCCTATCTCATATTTCATTTGATCTTCAATCTGCGGTAGCTCAAGCTCTCTGATGTGACTCTACCTGAATCGGCTGTCCAACACTTAAAATAGCGTCAAAAAACAGCGACGGCCTTCCCCACAGAGAGTTGAAAAAGATGGCCGTTACACTGACCGCCATAGCTACCATGGCCCAGACCGGATAGATGAGACCGGTGGCCGCCAAGGGGATGCCGATGCCGTTGAACATGAACGCCAGCACGATGTTTTGCAGCATTTTGCGGTAACTGCGGTGACTGATTTCCCGGGCTATCATGGTCAATCCCATACGGTCTCCCAAGATAATGATGTCCGCCGATTCAATGGCGATGTCGGTGCCGCTGCCCATGGCCACTCCGATATCCGCCTGCATCAAGGCCGGAGCATCGTTGATGCCGTCGCCGACCATCGCCACCTTGCCGCTTTTCTGTAGTTTGCGGATGATGTCGGCTTTGTCGCCGGGCTTGACGCCCGCGTACACCGCATCGATGCCGACCTCACGGGCAATGCGCCGTGCGGCACGCTCATTATCGCCTGTGAGCAATACTGTCTTAAGACCGGTCTTGCCCATGGCGGTAATGGTTTCCGTCGCATCGGCTCGAAGCCTGTCACCGAGGGCTACGATTCCCTGGAGGTGTTCATTTTTTGCCACTGCAATCACTGTTCGACCGGCCTCTTCCAGTTCACCGATCCGTCCACCGAGATCTTCCAAACCGATTCCCTGTTCTTCCAGAAAAACAGGGCTTCCCACCACAACATTAGCCTCTGCCAGTCGGGCAGTGACGCCCTTGCCGGGAACAGCCTCAAATTCCACCACATCCGGCAGATCCACTCCGCGATCAAAGGCGGCATTGACGATGGCCTGGGCCAGAGGATGTTCGGAGGAAGTTTCCGCAGCGCCGGCAACAGCCAGAAGCTCCTCTTCGGTTGACCGGCTGGCTTCTATTTCTCTGACCAGCGGACGCCCTTCGGTCAGCGTACCGGTTTTGTCAAACACAATGTAAGTGGCCAGGCGATATCCCTGAAAGGCTTCTCCGGTGCGCATGAGAATACCCTTTTCAGCGGCCTCGCCCGCACCGCGCACGATGGAAAGGGGCGCGGAGATACCCAATGCGCAAGGATATCCCATGACTAGGACGCTTAAGCCTGCAAAGGCTGCTCGTTGCAAATCCACCTGTCCGCCGAAAAAATAAGACCCGGCAAGCCAACCAATGAAAGACAGAATTGCCAAAGAAAGAACCGTGGGTGTGTAAATGCGCAGGATGCGGTCGACAAGGTGCAAAAGGCCGGGTTTCAGCGCGCGGGCATCTTCCACCTGGCGGATGACCTGGTGCAGGAAACTTTCTTCGCCTACTGCTGTAACCTTGATCAGCAAGGTTCCGGTACCGTTGATCGAACCGCCAACAACATCGTCGCCTTTGGTCTTTTCCACCGGCATGGGTTCGCCGGTTACATGGGATTGATCCACCGAAGAATGTCCGCTGGTCACTTTACCATCCACCGGTACTCGTTCACCGGGTCGAATTCGCACCAGATCGCCGATTTTAATCTCTTCCACCCCAAGCTCCAGATCTTGATTGTCACGCACCACCCGAGCGGTTTCCGGCTGCAGATCCAGCAGTCGCTTGACTGCCTGGGAGCTACGAGTTTTAACAATCAAAGATAGCCACTCGGAAAAAATATGATAGGTGACAACCATGACCGCAACAGCAAAAAACGGCGTAGTCGGAAATCCGGGAGGTTGAAAGATAAGGCCGATTAATCCACCGCCAAGACCGGCAAAGGCCCCGGCTTCCAGCAGGACATGTTGGTTGAGAATGCCCCGGCGTAAAGATTGCACCGCCATGCGAAGAATGTGGTATCCCACACCGAATACGAGGGTGACCGCCAGTCCGGCAACGATAAAAGGAGTCGCCCTCGCAAGAAATCCCTGTTGCTGAAAAAGCAGCATTGCTACCGCTGCCACGCACAGAGCTGCGGCACCGCCAGCTGCGACCCAGTTACCGTGAGATCGCCTTAAGACCAGATACAGTAGAGCCACAAGGCTGGCGAATACGGATGCGGGCAGTACAATCGACCATCCGCCGGAGGAATCGGCATTCAGCGCTATGGCAATCAGGCTAAACGTAATGGCCGCCAGAAAGCGTTTGCCCTCGCGAGCCAGGTCACGCTCTTCTTCTTCATAGGGGCGCACTTTGCGCGGATCCGAGATAGTGTATCCAACATCACGCAGGGTTTGCAGCAGTTCTTCAGGGTGCACCACTGCCGGGTCGTATTCCACCAAGGCCTGTTCGTGGGTTAAGCTCACCGATACGTTGTCCACCCCCGGCCGTTTCCCCAACGCTTTTTCAATGGTGCCGGTGCAAAGGGAACAGTGCAGCCCGCCGATCCTGGCGCGTATCCTTTTCCGATCGGTCCTGGTTGATGGTTCTTCGCTCCACAAAGGCAAAGCGGATTCTATGGTATTTGTGTTATTCATAACATTACCTCTTTTTCGGATCCGCCAAAGGCGGAGAAACAATCGGTGTGAAATCAATAAGTTTCTATTTCCTGAATTTTTTCCAGCAAACTTCGCTGGTAGAACCTAACGATATACACGCCTTTACATTGCTGGTAAGAATACCTGCAAAATTCAGGTATTAAACGACCTTTATCCTGTTTCCGCGGGTGAAACCCAGATGCCAAATCCGATGGACCACAGTCCGAGTGCAATCAAAACCAGGCCGGCCCAGAAGGGAAGCCGCACGGATAATCCGGCCAGCCAGTCCAGGACGCGGCGGGCGGGCGGGAAAAGCACTGCCACCACCAACGGCAGGGATAGAGCGGCACCGAATATCGCCAGGGAAACAAAACCGTTTGCCAAGTCTCCGCCGCCGGCTCCGCCGGCTGCCGCCGTGCCCAGCAACGCAAAGATTAAAGGCGCCGCGCAGGCCGGAATGTTAAAGGCGAACAAAATGCCCAAGCTGGCAGAACCGGTCAAGCCGGAAAGGCGTGACAGGCTCGGCCCCAGTGACACCAGCAGTGCCCCGGATTTTCCGGTTAGGTACATGACGCCAAAAGCCACATAGATCGTTCCGAAAACAATCCAGAAACCCTGCTGAAGTCCGAAAAACACTGTGCCGAGCCAGATCGCCAGCAATCCCAGGACACCCATGAACAGGGCCCGGACCAGGGTGAACACACTCACCTGAAAAATCTTGTGGTGTGTGTTTTTGCCTTCCAGGTACTTGATGAAAAGCAGGCTCGCCCCGATAGAGCAGGGTTCGATGAATCCGAAAAGGCCCAGTCCCAGCGGGAGCCAGACGATGTTGATGACATCTAAGCCGGTCATGATTTTTCCGCCACGCGGTATCCCGCTTTTTCTATGGATGCCGCCAGCTGATCTACCGCTACCATTGTTGTATCATAGAGGATGCGGGCTTCGCTTTCTTTGAACGAAACATTAACTGTCCGAACTCCCGCTTTTTTCTCCAGAAGAGACTGAATTATCCGGGCACAGCCGTCGCAATGCATGCCTTCAATCTTAAATTTCGCCGTATTCATTTTGTACTCCTTTGCAATTTAATTTCACCCTACACTCAATGCCCGAGTACGGAGTCAAGCTTTTTTAATATTGTGGCTTTTCATATCCCGCATTTGTAAAATAATCCCTGTACCAAAGTACAGGTCAAGGCCTCTTTTTAAAAAAAATAAAAACCGTGGCAAACATACCCAGGTCACTATGATATGAAGCATCGTAATCGTTGGTAAGTTGAACGGCTTTCAAGACCTTGGTCGTAAATGGCTCCTGTCTGTAAGAACCGCTGTATCTATAAACAAATATTGCCTATCCCCATTCTCTTGCTTATGTTCATCTAAAAAACAGAAGGGTAATATTTGAGAGTATGAAGGATAATAAGATAAATATACAACCCACCGACGAAGAATTGATGCTGGATGTTCAAAATGGGAGCATGACAGCCTTTGAGATCCTTTATGATCGTTACTACCAATGCCTGTTTGATTTTATTTTGAGGTTTCTCAGGGAAAGAGCTCTGGCAGAGGACATTCTTCAAGAAACTTTTCTCCGTTTATTGAAAGGAAGAAAAAAGTTTCGAATAGGTTACCCTTTTTCGACGTATTTTTTCACCATCGGGCGTAACCTCTGTTTGGATGCCTTAAAAACCTGGGAAAGAAGGCACATTCTTGTAAGCCAGGAGGACAATATAATGAGGGCAACAGAACCGTCCCGAAGTCCAAGCAGGATGCTGCAAGAGGCCGAAATGGTGGAGTTGCTTGAAAATGAAATCCAGAAGCTGCCCGAGGACCAAAGGGAAGTGCTTATTTTTAGCAAATACAGCGGGCTATCATTCAAAGAGATTGCCCTGATCGTAGAGAGCACCCCCGCGGCTGTAAAGCAAAAAGTGTACAGAGCCATGCTGACATTAAAACAGAGGCTAAAAATAGATGAATGAAAAAATCATGCGTTACTTTCTGGTCCGGCAATCGTATAACTGTTGAAAGGAATAACAATGAGCTGCGAGATCATCAAAGCAAATATTCCATCACTTCTGACCGAAGAGCTACCTGCGGATAAACACAATAGGATGCTTCGCCATATAAAAGAATGCGATTCATGCCGCCGAGAAATGGTAGATCTGGAAAAAACATGGACACTCATGGATCAATGGGAAATAGAAGATCCGTCATCTGCAATAAAAGCCAAAACAATGGCATTTGCACAGGAGGAGCTTGAGCGTATCCATGCTCCCTGGTGGTTAACTCTTGCAAGATCCTTCATTTTTCAGACAGTATTAGGAGCGCTGGGATTTTCTATGATAATTTATCTCGCCCTTCCTTACAATAAGATCATTAATCTTTGTGAAACCATTATTTTAAACGAGGCTTTTCTTGCCCTCTTCCCAAGAGGCATGATCTATTTCATTCTCGGACTGTTCTATGGCCTGGTCCCAATATCCATTTCCAGTATTTGTTTCCGAAAGCCTTTCAAAAAGATTCAAATGATAATGGGGCTGGGAGCAAGCGCTGTTTTTGCTGCTTTTTTAGTCCCTTTTTTCATATTGCAGTGTCCGGGTTTTGAAATTGGTTTGATTTTTATCATGGCCTTGGGAATAGTTTCAGGATCGCTTTCGGGCGGAACGGGAACGATTTGGGTATTAAACAGAGCAAGAGCGGAGATGCCATGAAAGCTTATTTAAACAAAATTGGCCCCTTGGGAACATTATTTGCAGCACTTTGTTGTGTCGGGACACCCGGTGTTATCGCTTTTCTGACGGCCATCGGTGCCGGTTTTCTGATCAACGATGCTATTTTGTTACCCTTATTAATAATCTTCCTCGCTGCCAGCATAGCGGGGCTGTACTTTGCATTTAAACGCCATGGGAACCGGTGGCCTTTGATTCTAGGCGGAGCAAGTGCCTTTCTTATCCTATTTTTCGCTTACGGAATGTTTATAAGGCCAGTGGTATATTTAGGTTTGTTAGGATTGATTGGAGCCTCCATTTGGAATGTATTTCTGAAGCGACGTTACAGGATTTCCACCGCTTGAGTTTATCCTGGTCTGCGTAATTTATAAAAAAATATTTTTGGGAGGACAGTTAAGATGCGAATTTTTGACGTGAAATCTGGAATGGTCAGCCTGGCCTCTGCATTCGTTGCTTCTTTATGCTGTGTATTGCCACTGGCAGTGGTTTTGCTTGGAATAGGGAGCGGGGCATTCATGATGACCACCATGAAATATAGCAATATCTTCATCCCTCTAGGTGTCGTTGGTGTTGGTCTCGGGTATTTTCTGTATTTCCGCGAAAAGAAAAAAAGTGCAGCCTGTGGATGCCCGATGCGATCAAAAAAATTGAACCTGACAATCTTGATATTCGCAACAATACTGGTTGTTCTGTCAGTTGTTTTCAATCTATTCCCTGAAATAATCGCCCCGATATTTGAAGGATAATGTTAAAAAGGAAAAAGATCATGAAAAAAATCTCAATTACCTTAATCATTCTGACGATGGTTTTCACACTATTGATGGTTTCTGTACCTGGCTACGCCGCCGTCACCAATAAAGTCGTTCTTAAAATCGAAGGCATGACCTGAGCGGCTTGACCTGTGATAGTAAAAAAAGCCCTGGAGGGGCTTGAAGGTGTGGAGAAAGCGAGTATTAGTTATTCGAAAAAAGAGGGGGAAGTTTATTTTGATCCTGACATGGTGACCGAAAAAGAAATTGTCAACAAGGTCAACGAGGTCGGGTTTAAAGCAAAAGTGATTGAAAATGCATATCGTTAAGTCTCTGTAGTATCAATTTTGCAAGTGACTCCACAATTCACTAAGTCATGCCTGCGTTTCCACTGCAATGTATTCAAATTTTTCTTTTAGATTCAACGTCAATAAAGGTCATCCGCAGATTTAGAACACGGGCATTGGCATCTGGCCCCAGAAGTTTCGCAGCGCCGTGTGTTCAACATTCAGCACCCTGTGATCTTTAGTATCGACATCTACCCGCAGCAGGGGCAAGTGTTTGACCGTGAAAGCCAGCGCTTTGTCGCCGGAGGCGTATTTTCCGCTCGGCCAGGTCAGTTGAGAGAAAATCAGCCTCACGGGGCCACCGCTCATTAAACCCATCATCTCCTGGTGACCGCGGTGGCCTAAAAATGGAAAAATAAAACCGATCACAGCGGAAAACGAATGCCTGGAACTCCTCCGGATGCCGGACATATCGGGCTGGGAAAAAAGAGCTTGCATCATATACTGCCTGGGCATGATATGTACCATGAATCCTTTATGTCCCTTCTTTTGGAAATCTGCGATTGCCGTGGAAAAGCTGCTGTCTTGAAAGGCGATGTCGATAATATTCAGGATCGATTCATCCGGCTGCGGAGTTATCGAAACCGCTGTTAACTGTTTTTCAGGAATGTAGACTATCGATGTTTTGGAAATTGTATAACTTCGCAGTCCGAATGCGGCAGCAATAAACAGCGTCAGCGAGACCGCGTAAACCAGCGCCAGCGCCAGTCCTTTCGATCTGTTCCAACCGAACAGAACACTGAAAATTTTGCCACCCGGCTCGCCCGGGAGAAACATGGCTGTGCGCTGCATGTACTCGCGATAGCTCTCTCCATGCTGTGCCAGCATGCGTTGTTCCTCGTGCCGCGCCAGCAGATAGTAAACAAATAACATACTGACATACAGAATCATGATAAAAAAACGCGGCCAGAACAGGAGCAGGCCCAATCCGGCGATGGCGAGAAACAGATATTGTGGATGACGAATCCATCGGTACAGAATTCCGGTCACCACACCTTTACGGCGAAACTTGGCCGAGTAAATTTGAAAAGCTCCGATCAAAAATGCGAGGATGCCAAGAGAGAAAAAAGTTCGTCCAAGACTGTTGATAAAATTAAGGACACCGCTCTGCGAAACGACGGCATGCGGTAAAAAGAAACCGGTCAGCCAGGAAGTCGCCGGAAAGGCATAGAGCGCGTTAAGTAACGGGCCATAGCCAGCATAGAAATAAGCCGCAAAAGGGCTGATCATTATAACGATCTCGAGCCCGATCAATAAATACAAAATAACGACAGAACTGCGAATCATTTTCCCCCGAAAATTCATGATAATTTGTCCCTTTGCTTCCTTTAATATGTTTTCATTTAAAAAATCCGTCTTAGGCTATTCTGCCAGGTCTTTTTTCATTTTTTCGAATTCTGATTTATCGATTTCACCGTGGGCATAACGCTCTTTGAGTATCTCAAGTGCCCGGTTGCCGCTGCTCCCGGCTGACTGGCGCCAGGCCCATATCGAAGTGGGACAGTCGGGGATAAGCGTAAATTTTGGAACCAGTCTATAGATTATCAACTACTATCTTCAGTTTTGCCTGCACTTCTTTGGCAATTTCTCTAAGGTCGGGATTCTCAATGGCTTAAAAGAATGATGAAAAAACCTTGAATAGGCATGAATCATACAAGATCTCAGTTTTCAATCAAATAGTTTCTCATCATCCCCATATCTTCATGTTCTAAGTTGTGACAGTGATAGAGAAAAAGCCCAGGAAAGTCTTCAAACCTGACCAATAGTTTTATACGCTCGCCAGGCATGAGCAACACCGTATCTTTCCAACCTTCATCTACGTAGCCCTCGTGCATGACACCGTTCCGTTCGAGAACCTGAAACTGCTTTCCATGCAAATGAATTGGATGGGGCATGTTCATCATGCCCATCATTCCCATGCCGCCTCCCGTGTTAATGAACTCCCATACCTCAAGTGAATCTATTTGTACCCTTTCATCATTTGCAACTTCTTCCATCTGAAAAACCCTGCCGTTAATAGTCCAGGTCATGTGCTGCATTAATAGACCAAAGGTTCGCGGATACTGCAAATTGACAGCATCCTCCGGTACGTATGTTTCGATGGTAGAGAGCCGTTTCGGCAGGTTATGAACCGCCTTCTCACTACTGTTTACACGCACCCTGAAAATCGGAAACTCTGCTCCGTTTGGAAGGGTTGGAGCAGATCCCATCATACCTCCGCCCATCATCCCACGACCCATTCGTCTTCCGCCCATCATGCCACGGCCCATTCCTCCACCACCCATCATTCCGGCGTTAAAAGGCAAGCTTACCAGAGCCGTTTCCGATCCTACCGGGTAGCTGCTGAAATCGGCCCAGAGCTCTATCCGCTCACCAGGGCCTAACATGACATAGCGACGATAGATCGGTTTTTCCAAAAGGCCCCCGTCAGTGCCGATTACCGTCAGCGGGCTATTGTCCTGCCAAGCCAGTTTATAGATTCGTGAGTTGGATCCATTAAGAAGCCGCAGGCGATAAGCTCGTGTTGCTACCGGCAAAATGAAGTCCGGATGACCGTTGACCAGAACCCAGTCCCCTACAAAACCGTTCATTCGTTCCATCATGTGTTCGGACAAATATACCAGCTGGTTGTCGTTATCAAAAGTGCGGTCCTGGATGACCAGCGGGATATCATATTCACCGGATGGCAGTCTGGCGGTATTTTCTTCCTTGTCTGAAACGATGAACAACCCGGCCATGCCACCATACACCTGGGGACCTGTACGACCATGCGGATGAGGATGGTACCAGTAAGTTCCGGCTCGGTTGCGAACTTCGAATTCATAAATATAAGTCTCACCCTGTGGAATGACAAAACGCGGATGTCCGTCCATAATTGCCGGCACGTGCAAGCCATGCCAGTGAACGATGGTTTCGTCAGGTATGTTGTTGATAAAACGGACACGAATCTTCTGACCCTGATGCACCTTAATGATAGGTCCCAGATAACTTCTCTCAAGGTTAATAAGGTTACTGGGGTCGCCTTCGGGTACCTGGCCCTGAAAACTCCACACACCAGTCGGAGTCCCCGGAAATATCGGAACCTGTCTTGGTTGCGCTGTCAGGGAAATATCGAGATCAGTTTCAAATTCACTTCCGGCATTTACTTCAGCAAAGACAGATGGTGCGGCCAACAAGGATCCCAGGCCTTCAGCTGCGAGACTTAGCGCTCCTGCACCGGCAATTTGCATGAATTGACGACGATTGATCATCATAATCTCCATGTTAAAAAAATCTACTGCGTTCGAGTCATGTCTCTTTCATACTATCCTAACAGATCTTTTCTCTTGGCATCAAACTCAGCTTTGTCAATCTCGCCACGAGCATATCTTTCCTTGAGGATCTCGATGGCATTTGAACCCATTCGTTCACCGGTTTTTCCACTGCTGGTTGTCTGAACCAGCCATTTGATTAGGAAGACCAATCCCACAATCACGAGGATCCAAAAAATAATCATAAAAATCATTCCAAACCACCCCATTCCCCAGTTACCCATCATGCCGGGTCCCATCTGCCAGCCGTCGTATCCTCCCTGTTGAGCCAAGACCTGATTCCAGGGTAAAAGGATTGCAAAGAGCAGCATAAAGACAATTAAGCATAACGATAAGGTTCTTGTAAGTTTCATATTGCACCTCCGGTTAATAAATCCACCGCAAACATAGTTCTATGAAATACGGGTTGATGCCTAAGCAACCATCTCGTTGTTGAATAAAATTTAATGCAATTCTCGATTCAGCATTTACTGTGGGCAAGCTCTGTGCCAAGATGGGAAAGAATGTAGAGAACTAATTTTATCCTTATAAAATAATTGAAAAAATTTATATAAGCATGTTCTTGGACAGTAAAATCATGTTGATCATGCTGCTAAAAAAATGCACAGGGTGGGTATAAAGTATCCAGTATAATTGGGAGTCAGAGCTCGAATGCGTAAATAATGCTCATTTGTTGGAAATTTAAGATCAAAAATAGAACCATAGGAAGGAAAGTGAATATTACTGCAACCTATTTCTCAAATCATAATTAATATGATCAACTCTACAATGAATAGCGGTGGAAAAGGAAAAGTGGTTTCAATTTCAAACCTTAGTTTGGACTTTCATTTCCAATCATCAGAATATATCTCTGTTATTACGGTTTAATAGTAAAGATTACAATTCGATTTTTTCATGCCCGCACTGATATTCGGACTATTTTCATTTGTATTCATTTGTTTTATTATGTGTTAATTATTTAATGGTAAGAAGCGCGGATTGCGAAGAGAAATCAACAAATCATCCCTATCAAAAAGAAGGTTGAAAACGATGATGGAAGGTAAAGAAAAATCGAGCATGCGCGACAGGGTCACCGCTGTTCTTCAGGGCCAAACGCCCGATCGCCTGCCGTTTATTGATCGAATGGAACTCTGGTATGCGAGTAAATCAAAAAACGGTACACTGCCGGACCGCTTTAAGGGCATGTCTTTAAACGATGTGCACCGGGAGGTCGGTATGGGTCGTCAAAAATTTTCCACCCCCTATGCATTCAAGCTGCATGGGGTTGAGGTCGTCGCCACTTTTGAAAATGAAATCGTCAAGCGGCAGTCCGAACCGGTCTGGGAGTATTTTCCGGCTGCACGGGCTCCGGAGGTAGTGCCGCGGGATAAGGCCGGAACAACCCTGATTGAATTTATCACCCCTACCGGCAGTCTCAATATGAAATTTGTTTATGCTGAGAGCATGGTACAAATGGGTGGCGCAGCGCCCCTTTTAACCGAACACCTCGTCAAATCCGAAGATGATTTCCGAACCGTAGAATATATTATCGAGCGGGCAGAGTTTGTGCCGTTGTTTGAAAATATCTTCGAAGATGAAAAGCTCTTGGGGGATAATGGATTTGCGGTGCCATTTCTTCACCGGATTCCGTTTCAGCAACTCCTACTCGAGTATTTAGGTGAAATGCAGTTATTCACCGCCATCTATGACAATCCCAATCTTATCGACCGGCTTATGATACTGCTCGATACCCAGTATATGGAGGTTCTGCAGCAGTTGTCCGGGCTTTCGATCCTCTATGTCGAATTTCCGGATAATCTCGACGGCATGATGACCAATCCCAAACTATTTGAAAAATACGCTCTGCCGTACTACCAAAAATATACCGACCTGCTGCATGGGCAGGACAAGAAGGTTGGCTGCCATACCGATGGGAACGTTAAATCCTTGCTCGAATTATTGACAGAATCCGGACTGGACGTGTGTGAGTCATTTTCTCCATTCCCGTTGACCGAATGCACTTTCGAGCAGGCGTGGGAGACATGGCGAAACGGGCCGATGATCTGGGGCGGGATTCCGTCGCCGATTTTAGAAGAGCGTACGAGTGAAGAGGATTGTAAGGCGTACGTTCATCGCCTGCTTCAAACCATCGGCGATCAGCCGATCATTCTCGGTGTCGGCGACATGGTATTGGGAAACAACTTAATCGAGCGCGTTGAATATATTGCTCAACAGGTTGAAAAACATCCATTGAACTGATCAAATCCGTGTAAAATGAAGCACGATTGCGGTATTTCATTAGGCAACCTTTTTATTCAATTTTTGCTCTTTTTCGAATTCCTTGACAATCGCTCTCAATGTCGCCGGTGCGCCTTTCGGCCGGGGATACGGTTGGTGATCTGTAAGAATATTCATAGCAGTTTCATAGGCTCTCTCCCGCAAGGCGTCACCCCGGGTCAGCTCCATCCAGTTATCACGTGATCTTCGATCGAATAGTTTTGTCCGCGACTGACCTCTCATCGAACGAAAACTATGTTCATGGGAAATGAAGGAACCTCCGGGACTGACCTCATGGATCACATCAAACGCCAGCGTATCGTCTGATATTGTTATCCCGCTTATGGCGGTTTGAACCATTCTGATCATTTCTGCGTCCATGATGAGTTTGGCATAATCCAATGTCAGCCCCTGCTCGAGTACGCCGGACCCGAACACGATATTTGCGCCGGCCAGCGCACTTAGCGTGGCACTAAGGGTGAACTCGTATCCGGACTGGATGTCCGGTATTTTGCTGTCCGACGCGCCGCCGACGACGAAACACGGCAGCCGGTAGTATTGAGCAAGTTTTGCAATAGAGGCATTGATCATGCCATATTCGGGCGATCCGATAGCGGTGGTTCCAAATCGTAAATCCAGAATTGTGCTTGAGCTGCCGTACGTGCATGGTAGCCCTTTTGTTACCAACTGCGCTAAAAGGATACTGCTTAAGACTTCAGCGTTGTGGATCGCCAGTGTGCCGGCCAGTGTGGCCGGTGATGTTCCGCCCGAAAGAGCCATGGGCATCACCATTATCCCGACACCCAGCTTTGCGGCTTCCATGATCACCGCACATGTATTTTGATGAAGCGTGAGGGGACTGATCGGGCACACATTGACGGTGAATATAGGTCGTTTGTAGAAAATATCTTTTCCGCCGACGCAGGCTGCCGCAAGTTCGACCATAACATTCAGTGCCCGGGAAGAATCGGCGCCGAGAAATATGTGCTTGCCGGTATTGCTGAGCATCGCCTCAAGATTGTGGACGGATTGGGTTTCCTCGGGAACATCGGTTGAATTCACGCCTCTTTCGGCCACACATATTTCATCCAGATAATCGACGACCCGGGTTATGTTGCCGCAGTCTTGCTTGGTCGCCGGCCGAACTGCGCGTGTCACCGGGTCAATTACGTTGATGCATCCACCAAAAGTCGTAAATCCCACACGATTGGGCTCTGCCACGTAATCATCATCCGGGTTGCGGGCATCGTAGACGATCGAGCGCGGCGCCCAGTGGGTACAGTCCTCAACCAGATAAGAGGGAATTTTTACGATTCCGTATTCTCCGAAACGTTCAACCGAAGCGCCGCCGCCGTGGAAAACCTCCAGGGCCTGCTTATTCACGACTTTGATTCCGGTATCCTGAAGGATTTGGAGTGTGGCGTAATGAATTGAATCGAGTTCATCTCTGGAATGAGCGCTTAATCCAAAACCTGCAGTTGTGCCGATGCCGCTTCTGGACACTCTTCTCATGGCAACATCCCCTTTTTTATAATAATGAACTTCCCCGCGGCCGGCCACGGGGTATCCATGAATGTTACATTCTATCCCAACCCGGATAAGTCAGAATTGAAGATTGAAGATTTATGGTATCGCTTCGCTCTGTCTTTTCTATCTAAATCGATCGTTCGACCCAGAGGCTCTCGACGGGTAGCATTCCTAAAATATTCAATCTGGCTATGGCATATATCATGTGCAATCATGATGTGATTTCATTAAATAGGGCCTAACGCAGTCCCGCTAAACTGAAGCGGGACGGGGAATTAAATCCGGCAGATTTCGCAATCTTCTCCGCACATTCATTGGTATCTGTGCCTGCCCCATGAAATCTTTTTTCTTTTATTTCATCGGGGTAATCTGCTTGCCCAGTGAAATGTGTAGCCTATTTCTCTGGGGCGAAATCTGTGGATTAAATCTAAGGATATCGCAATTTTGCTGAACTTTCTATCAGAAAATACACCTTCACGTAAAAAAAATTATCCCCCCTGATTTCTTTTGATGCCGGCTCCGAATCCTGGTATAGGTGAATTGCTTATAAAGCATTCATTTGTGGTTTGCTGCTGAATCCGATTGGATTTTGGGAAGTAATCCCAAACTCGAAAATGGAAAAGGAGGGCTGACAATGGCAAGGACCGTGGATAATTTGATGAAGATGTTTACAAGCAACTCGGAATCCAACATTCGCTACCGGGCATTTGCCGAGGCAGCCGACAAAGAAGGTCATCCCAACGCGGCAAAAATTTTCCGGGCTGTCGCCACTGCAAAAATGTTCCATGCCCTTTCGCATTTCAAGGCCACAAATGTTGTGGATACAACCACGGAGAATCTCAAACAGGCGCTGGAAGAAGAAACCTATGATTATAAAAATGCATATCCGGCAATGGTGCAGGACGCGGTGACGGACGATGCGCTGAAAGCCCGGCACAGCCTGGAATACGGCATGTCCATCGGGCCGGTTCTTACCAAGCTGATCGGCAAAGCCATGGGCGACCCTGATACCAAAGCGGATGAGTCATATTATGTTTGCCCTGTGTGCGGTAACGTAGAGGTCAGCAGGCCACCGGACAAATGCCCTTTTTGTGGTGTGGACGCAAGTGATTTTATGACGGTTTCCTGATCCGGACGAGCCGGAATTGAAAATTGAAGATTTGTGGATGTCGCTTCGCTCCGTCCTTTCTAAAATGGATCGTTCGACCCAGTCCTTAGATCCTGAGGCTCTCGAAGGGAGGCTCTCGACGGAAAGAATTCCTTAAATATTCAATATTAAATCGTTACATGATAGCGAAGATAGTCCAATAAAATTTTCTTGCCTCAAAATGTCTTAGATCCGCCTCTGGAGGGCAAAATCCTTCATTAAGCGGGACTAAGCGCCACACTCGTCTCCATCCGAAAATGGTAACATTGTGTTCTTCGTGTATTTGTGGTGACAAAAATATTACAGCAAAGTGCCACAATCTTACTGGTCGAAGTTTCTCTCCAGCCGGCCGGGATCGAGGGCCTTATACGGTCCTTAATTGTCTGGTGCAGGCCAAGGATCGCCGCCGCATCGAGATTCGGCACCACCGGGCAGCTTCCCGTTTCGATGAAATTCAGCGCGGCAGTTGCATCCAACACCGGGCCGGCTCAAGCCAGCACCTGATCCACCGCTTCCGCCAATACGGCAATACCTTCAAGCAGGGCCTCCTCGGTGATACACAGCGGCGGGGCGATCTTAACGCACTCCCCCCCGATACCCACCGGTGCGAACATAAGCAGACCTTTGTGGAAACAGGCTAGGTTGATTGCCAGGGCTGTTTCCGAATCGGGTTTCCGGGTACCCGACTCAACGACCAGCACGCCGGCGACCAAACCCCGGCCTAGAACCGCACCCAGGCGGTCCGGGTGCTTGGCCTGGATTCGCTCCAACTCCGGAATCAAAATCTGGCCCAACACTCGGGCATTTTCAACCAGGCCCTCCTCCTGAATAACCGCCAGGTTGCCCAGGGCCGCGGCCACGCAAAGCGGCGAGGCTGAGTGGGTGGAGGTCATCGAGCCGGGCGGATAGAGGTCCATCAACTCGTCCCGGCCGATGACCGCCGAGAGCGGCAGGGAAGAGGTGATCCCCTTGCCGCAGGCGATCAGATCGGGTTGAACACCGTAGTGCTCAAAGCAGAATATCTTCCCGGTCCGACCGAAACCGGCCTGGACTTCGTCGAAGATCAAAACGATGTCGTATTCCCGGCAGAATGCTTCCAGCTGTTTGGCATAGTCCATCGGTAGAAAGTTGGGCCCGACACCCTGGTAGGCCTCGGTCATGATTCCGGCGATCTCATCCGGCTGCACGCCCTTTTGGGCGAGTGTTTTAACGAAGAGGTCAAAAGAAATATCTGAATTGTAGAAACCGTCCGGGAAAGGAATCTGAACGAAGCTGGGATCAGGTTCACCGATCCATTCCTTCTGGCCGGCCATGCCGCCGGCCAACTGGGCACCCATTGTCCGACCGTGAAAAGCGCCTTCAAAAGAGATGAAATAACGCTTATCCGGTCCGTGGCGACGGCGGGCGTAAGTCTTGGCCAGCTTGATGCAGCACTCGGTGGCTTCGGCGCCGGTGGTCAGAAGAAATACCTTGTACTGCTCAGGATCAGGGGCCACCGCCTGCAGGGCCCGCGTCAGTTGGCTGCGCTTGTTGTGAACGAATACGTAGGAAGTCAAAAGGCCGCGCTGGATCTCCTTAGACAGAACGGTTTTGATCCTGGGGTGGCCGTGACCGGCATTGGTCACCAGCACACCGGACGACCAGTCCAGCCAGCGGTTGCCCCAGCGGTCGTGGACAATAAATCCCTCGGCCCGGTCCCAAACCACCGGCGGCATGCCCATCATGGACCGCGGTTCACTGCCGGCCAGCGATTCGAAGATCGGCAGCGATTCAGGCACCGGCAGAGCGGTCCTGATCCGCCTGAATTTGGTCGAAACCGCGGGAACATCCACCGGTTCCATAGAATATTTAGCCATTTGCACCTCGATCTTTTCAGGTCGCAGTCAACTCATTCTCAGCCGGACGCCTGGTTCGGGCTGGTATACGATATCCACCACCGCCCCGTCCCGCTGGATCGACAGCCGGGCTGCTTCGTGAACGAGCTCATTGGTCCAGGAGTTCGCCGGCGTGGCGATCAACTCCTTTTGGCTTACCTGCTGGCAGACTGCTTGGCGGATGGCCAGGGGATCCTTGCCGGCTGCGGCCCGGGCCTCGATGAGCGACATGGTTTTCAGAGCGCTGCTGACCGAGTCCACACCGTATCCTACGGGTTTCAAGCCTTGGCCCTCGTAGGGGATGTACTGAAAGAAATCCGGGTTGACGTAATAGAAGCGCTTGGCCGCCGCGCTCTTGGGCTCGATATAAGCGTACTCCACACCTCGAAACTGGTCGTTGTGTTTGAGGACAGCGCTTCGCCCGGCACCCTCGAAAAACATGGTCAAGCACTGCTCGTTGGCACCGGCCCCTTCATCCGGGTAGCCCAGACCGTCGGTTACCGTCAGCAAGGCGCCGTTTTCAAAACGAACCCGACCCACGGCCCACATGTATCCTTTGCGGCCATTGGGGAAGGTGCCCTCCACTCCGGCCGAGGAGACTTCCACCGGCCTGAGTCCGGTGATGAAGCCGACCAGGTCCACGTAATG
>Ga0126332_10000252_pt1 | contig 20679 bp, 16 predicted proteins | sample InaspJWI42metaG_FD_94482 | JGI IMG/M metagenome (GOLD analysis project Ga0126332, IMG submission 94482) | Marine gutless worms symbiont microbial communities from Oahu, Hawaii - Inanidrilus sp. 2 OAHU.JWI-42 metaG | ecosystem: Host-associated > Annelida > Digestive system > Unclassified...
TACGGCTTACCATCCAGCTGAAATCATCGGCTGAGCAGCAGTAAAACCCAATTCAGAATATATGATGCATTCACCGAAGTTTATGATCTCAAAATATCGATTCAGGCAACAACCCGTTTAGGAGTTTATTCGCCTTCGCCTGAATACCCTGTAGCTTGCTACAGGGATGAAAGGCATGGTGACCCGCCGAAGCTCATTAGAGCGAAGGCGGGTTAGGCTATGGCGAATTCCGCTTTGATACCCCGTCCGCCACAGGCGGACTGCGGGGAGCTTCATTGGCAGGATCAGTTTTTTGAATTGTTAAAGAAAGGAGCTCAAATACATGATCGAGGTAAGCCATCATTCGCTCATCCGGCTTTATTCTTGACACCCGGAAATTAGGCATCTATATATAAGTATCTTAGTTTAACGTGGAAACCCTGGTCCTCTGGGCCAGGTCACGCACAGACGGCTCTACCTTGAAAAATCCAGGGAGTGGTGGAGCAATGGTCTAAGGCTCTTGGGCTCCAAAGAAAGAGAATCCCGTCAATCTTGGGTTTGATTCCCGGCAAATGTTTGTCATGTGTTCGGTTTTCCAATACTCCAACACTCCAAAGGGTTGAATTATGTACGAAAAATTTTACGGATTCACGGAAAAGCCCTTTCAAGTCGTCCCGAACCTTGACTATCTGTACCTCAGCACCAAACATCGAAATGCCTTGACCTACCTGCAGTACGGGCTGACGGAAAATATGGGCTTTATCATGCTGACAGGTGAAATCGGCTGCGGCAAAACCACGTTGATTCAATACATGTTAGAAATGCTGGATTCCGGTGCCAAGGTGGCGTTTATTTTCAATACGAATGACTCCCCGGATCAGCTGCTTGGCCTCATTTTGAACGGATTTAAACTTTCCCCAAAAAAGGGCAGAGCCGCAACCCTCGACGCCATTAATCAATTTCTCATTCAGAAGCACTCTGAACAAAAACAAGTGCTTATCATCCTTGACGAAGCTCAGAACCTCACAGCCGAGGCCCTGGAAGAGGTTCGGATGCTGTCTAACCTCCAGACCGATAATCAGGCATATTTGCAAATCATGCTCGTGGGAGAACCCGAACTCATCGATAAAATTAAAAATAACAAATTGCGCTGGTTTACCCAGTGCATTGCTGCCCATTATCACCTTACGGGACTAGATCGCAAAGAAACCGGTAAATACATTGGCTTTCGCTTGCAGAAAGCCGGCGGGCTACCGGATCTCTTCACGTCGGAAGCCATCGATACCATCTTCCGCATCACCCGTGGCATCCCTCGTTCGATTAACCTGCTATGCCAGGCGGCCTTAGTCTATGGATATGCAGCTAAGACCAGAAGAATTGGTAATATGTTTATCGAGCAGATCACCGGAGATAAAATCGGCATCGGACTCGAGTTGCAAATCGAAGATACATCCGCTTCTGATGCGGTCGAGTCCATAAAAGAAGACGGAATTTTACAACGAATACGGATTTTAGAGGAAAAAAATAATGCTTTACAGGGTTATATCCAATCGCAGCTTCAGCTAAAGGAGCTGAACAACGAAAATTTTAAGGATAATCTTATCAGCACGCTGCTCCAGCTTCTCATCGATGAGCGCAGACGCAGCGAAGAACTTTTGTTGCAATATTCTCAAAACAACTTAAATTTTAAAAACCTGAAACGATCCGAAAAAGCCAATCAAAATCAAAAGGGCAGCAAGCAGGCTGAAGAAGAGGCGTCTGGATGTGTTTCATTCAGCCAAAAAAAGCGTTCACGGGTTTCCGACTAGCCTTCCACAGCCGGCAACGCTTTTCCGGCCGTAAATGAAGCTCCCCGCAGCAAGCTGCGGGGTATCAAAGCGGAATTCGCCATAGCCTAACCCGCCTTCGCTCTAATGAGCTTCGGCGGGTCGCCATGCCTTCTTGTTGGGTCGCAGCCTCCGGCGAAGCCCAATCATCCCTGCAGTCCCGCTGAAAGCGGGACAGGGTATTCAGGCGAAGGCGAATAAAAAACAAGATCATTGTTATTCCTTCTGCTTATGGTTTCTTTATCGGTAAGTGAGCGTCATCGCCATCTGCATTAGATCTTGGTACCCCGTTTTTCGATCCCGCAATTCGTTAGCCTTTACTTTTCCAACAAACTCAACGAACCCAATGGAAATGACCAATCCGGACAAGCTGGAATTGAAGATTGAAGATTTATGGTATCGCGGCGCTCTGTCTTTTCTATGTAAGCTAGATTTGCCTGTTTAACCGGCAAACAGGCTCAACGGGCTAACGGGCCAATCCCGCCTTGGCGGGACTCAACGGGCTAACAGTTTGAAAATACTTGTATTGATCGCACCAATAGGGTACAATTCCTATTGCGAGCGCTGATTTCACCCAGATCGGATTCCGGGCTTTGGAAATGGTTATGGACCGAGACATAAATTGTATTAACTTCAGAGGGCTGTTTGCCTTTATTCGCAGGCGCTATGGCGATGAAGGTATCCGACGGATCACGGATGGACTGGTCGATAATTCCCAATATATGATCCAGGATGTCCGCAACCCTTCAAAAAAGCTGCCGATTCAAGAGCAGCACCTTCTCGACCCCGCCTACTGGGTTTCCAACGAATTTTCACTGGCACTTTTCGCCAACGTAAAAAAGGTCATCGGCGGTCCGAATCCGTTGTTTCAGGCCGGAGCGGGCGCAGCCAGAGAAAACCTTTCAAAATATGCCCTTTTCGCGGGCCGAATTTTCGGTCCGCAATTTTTTGCCAGGCAAGCGGCAAAAATCAATGCCCGGTCAGATAAGACAAAAGAATTCAGGCTGGTAAATATAACCGGGGATTCAGCCTTGATTGAACTTCATTACCGGCCGAACTTCAGGATCTCCAGAGATGTATGCAACTGGAACCTCGGCACTTACTCGGAACTGGCCAATTCGTCCGGTGTCACCCATATTAAAAGCGAAGAGCTCAAGTGTGTACTGGACGGGCATACGTGTTGCGTTTTCAGTCTCTCCTGGAAACGGGTCAATATTATCAGACGACTTTTAACCGGCGTGTTTGCCTGGTTGATCCCTTGGGATATCCAGGGTCTTATATCCGAACGTGAGCAGGCGGTCAGAGAAAGAGACCGACTGATCGACAAGCTGGTTGAATCCGAAAAAAAATACCGAACACTGTTTGAAGATTCCATGGAAGCCATGTGCCTGACCCGGGGCGGTAAAATTGTGGATACGAATCCAACCTGGCTGCAGTTGCATGATTATAACAATAAAACCGATGTTATCGGTACCGACGTCATTAATTTTATCCACCCGGACGATCGAAAAATCCTCGTCAAGCGGCGAAAAAAATGGCCCGAACTGAAAAGTCGTTTCTATCAATTGCGGGACATTCGCAAAGACGGCACGCCGATCGATGTGGAACTGTACACAAAGGGAATCACTCTGGGTGATGAAAAATTAATTTTGGCCACGATTCGGGATATCACCGAACTGAAACAGGCTGGACTAGCCAAAAAACAGCTGGAGGCCCAACTGCAGCGCGCCCAGAAAATGGAGGCGCTCGGGACCTTGGCCGGCGGCGTGGCCCACGATTTGAATAACATTCTTTGCGGAATTGTCGGTTATCCCGACCTTTTGCTAATGCAGATCCCCGATGACAGCCCCTTGAAAAAACCGATCGAAACGATGAAGGCAACCGGCAAAAAGGCGGCTGCCGTCGTACAGGATTTAATAACCCTGGCCAGAAGGGGGGTTGCCATCACCGAAATCGTCAGCCTGAACGAGATCATATCCGAGTATCTCAAAAGTCCGGAATTTAAAAAGTTGGCATCATATCACCCCTCGCTCGATGTGGAGATCCGATTAGATCCCAATTTGCCCTACATCCCGGGTTCCCCGGTTCATCTGGCCAAAACGGTTATGAACCTGGTTTCAAATGCCGCTGAAGCCATGCCGGGAGGTGGAACGGTATTGATTGCTACCGAAAACCGTTATTTTGACCGACCTGCAAGCGGCTTTGAAAAGGTGGCCGCAGGAGAATATACCACCCTTACCGTCTCCGATACGGGTGTCGGCATCTCGCGGGAGGACCTGGAAAGAATTTTCGAACCTTTCTACACCAGTAAAGTCATGGGAAAAAGCGGCACCGGTCTGGGCATGGCCGTGGTCTGGGGCACGGTAAAAGATCACAACGGCTATATCGACCTGCAAAGCACAGAAGGCCAGGGAACCACTTTCACTCTTTACTTCCCGGTAACCGTAAAAAAACCGGCAGAGGACCAAAGCTCACTGCCTTTGAGCGCTTACAGGGGAAAGGGCGAATCGATTCTGATCGTTGACGATGTGCAGGAGCAAAGAGAAGTTGCCTCTGACCTTCTCACCAAATTGGGCTATTCGGTTACCACCAAGGCAAGCGGTGAGGAAGCGGTAGATTATCTGAACCACCACAGCGTAGCGCTGATCGTTCTGGATATGATCATGACCCCGGGAATAGACGGCCTTGAGACCTACAAGCGGATTATTAAAAAACACCCGGGGCAGAAAGCGATCATAGCCAGCGGATATTCAGAAACAGGCAGTGTCAGACAGGCACAGAAACTGGGTGCGGGTCAATACGTCAAAAAACCGTATACGCTGGAGACGATCGGCGTGGCCGTACGCCGTGAACTGGATGCTTAAACTAAGTTCTTCTTCAGCAGAAAAGAACTGCGCGTCATGCCGGCACCGACAGAATCATAGAGAACAAGGCAGGCTTTTTTCAGGTTATCCGTATTGTTGTTGATCACAAAGCCTTGAATGGTGTCCGCTTCCAAGGCGCCGCGCTCCAGATCATACGGCAGCCGCTGCATGCACACTACCGAGCAGTTGCCGCGCGTGTGAATATTCATGACCATTTTGGCGGCAATAAATTCGAAGACAGCTTTTTTTATATCGGTTTGCTTGTCTCCCAAGACTTGCTGCAGTGTCAATGGAATCATCGCGAAATTGGCCTGATGTTCGATCAAAAGTTCAATATCCCCCAAAGTGAGCCGGTTTGCAGACAGCAGCTCAGACAAATGGTGCCGGGCACCCCGGGTAGCGTATAAAAAAACACCTTTTCCGTTCATCTCGCCGAACACTTCACCGCTGTCGAAGATGGCATGAATATAGTCACCGAAACAGCCGTGGGTTTTGGTCATTGTGTCCACAATACCACGCTCGGGTTTTTCAAATACATACCCCTTACCTCTGTGTATCCGAACCTCGGTGTCACCCTCGGGCGCCAGGTAGACCGAAGCAACGGCGCTGTATTTTCCGGACTGGATATAAGAGCGGGCAATTTTATTTACCACGTCGCGGTCTTTTTCCAGTGACATGATATCAAAGGCAAACGAACTGACGTTTTCATCATAAAACGCCAGGGCCGTTCCGAAGCGATCAAATGCCCCCTTTTGCACCGCATCAGGGTGCATGAGTTCAACCAGCCGGTGCTGTATCCTGGCCGCCGTTGCCGGAACCCGGTATTCAACCTTTCCAAGCTGGTTATTCACGATAATGCCATCCAGCCGCTCACGGCCGTTCAGCTCGAATATCGCCCTGGCGATGTTCTCCCGAAATTTTGGGTCGAACGAAACTGCGACTTTCTCACTGCTGGTATATTCCCCTACGGGACGTCGCGTGGCTTTTGTCTCAAAAGCCGTGGCCAGGGCGTCATCACCGAAGATGATATTGGCGGTGTCATCTGATTTGAATGCCCGGGCGCGGTGTATGTTCTCCGCACCGATAACGACCGATATATCGCCTTTGCGCAGGATGCCGCTCAGCGATAGCATAAAAAGGAGTTCGGTCGACACGTTGAAGCCGGGGCAACCCGCATAAAGATCAAAGGTCAAGGCATCCCGGCAAAACGGGCGCACCTGCGCGAATGGATGTTTGATCTGCGGTCCGATCTCAAATTTGTCATCCCCGACATTGGTCGCGCCGATAATCACTTTTAAACGTGCGGGATCGATTTGGGAGGTATTCAGAAGATCCTCAAGCGCGGTCATGCCGATGCGCTCGTCCTGAGGTGCCGCCATGCGCGTGCGCACACCGATGCGTTCCTCAATGGTTTTATTGTTGACGGGAATGTCGCCTTTGAAAGACATACCTTTGTTTTCAAAAATGGTGTTATCGAGTAATGTCCCGCCATTCCAGGCCCCATAAGCGATGATTTCGAGAACGGATTCGTCTTTCATCTTCAGGCCTCCTTTTCAATCAAAGCATTCTTGGCAAATTTTCAAAGATTATAGATCAAAGGCACCGGCGGGTCAAGCAGGCAGGAGGGCATCCGGAAAAGAAACTAATGAACATCGAACATTTAACGTCCAACTCGCCAAAGGCGAGCAAGTCCGCCTCCGGCGGATCTGCCTCTGGTAGATCGAATACTGTATTCTGCCCGTCGTGAGCCTCCCTTCGAGAACCTCAGGATCTAATGACTATGTCGAGAGGTCATTTTATAAAAAAACGTAGCAAAGTTAATCTACCCTTCGAAAATCTGCTTTCTTTAGATCACGTCTTCAGCTTAATTCGCTTGTTTTAAAATAGGTTAAGCGCAGCGCCATCCATATTGGATGTTCGAGGTTGGATCCGCCGCAGGCGGATTCGACGTTCATTCATTTCTTTTTCGATTTGACTGGCCGCTCCGCTGCCGGCGGCTGGGCCTTGTATGGCGATTCTTTTGAGTTACATTCCTCCTCCCCTGCTCTTCCACCCATCAACATACTTCTTAACCGTGCGCCTATCCAGATTTGCCCGGCGGGCTACTTCTTCGTAAGTGCCATAGCGCTGATAGAGCAGATAACAGTAGCCGGCCAGCAATCGCTGGGCTTCGACCGTGCCGTTTTGAATACCTTCAACCAGCCGGGTGCGCAGGTCCGGAGTCTGTATTTGCTTTTCGCCCTCATAGTGCTGATTGAGCAGCACGGCTCGGACACACTGTTCAAGTTCGCGCACATTTCCGGGCCAGGGATAATGCTTGCCCAGCTTGCGCTGAATTACATCTCTTACCATGTCAGCCACTTCCAGCGAGGGTTTTCCCAGCATCCGCTCCACCAGCAGGGCCAGCAGATCGTCGAGTTCGGCCGGATCCTGCTCGATGCGTTCGCGCAGGGGCGGCACCGTAAGGATATCCGAACATAAGCGATAGTAGAAATCATCGCGCATCCCTCCCTGCCGGCGCAAGTCATGCAGGGGACGATTGGTGGCGGCGATTACCCGGCCGTTGAATCGGTGCATATCATGACTGCCGACCGGACTGAAATCTCTTTCCTGCAGTACTTGCAGCAGTTTGATCTGCACCGGTATCGACACTTCACCGATTTCATCCAGAAATATCGACCCGTGGAGGCTGCAGCGATCGAAAATACCCTCATAATCTTCAACCGCGCCGGTAAAAGCCCCTTTTTTATGGCCGAACAGTTCCGACTCGATCAGATTCTCGGGGAACTGGGAGAGGTTCAGGGATACAAAGGTCTGGGTAAAACTTTCGACAAAACAGCATTTGGATTCATCATAAGGAATAAAACCGGATCTTCCGATGGATGCGGCCGCCGTGCCTTTTCCGGTCCCGGTTTCACCCAGCAGCAGAGTTGAAAAATCTTCCATACGATCCCACAGGTGGATGTTGTACAGATTCAGGTCATGCGTAAAGACATTGTTCCAGAGCTTGCGGCGAAGTTCTTTCATTCCCGCCGAGCATCCAACCAGGCTGCGATCGATAAAAAAATATGCCCGTCGCAGCTGGAATACCAGCTCAAAATATCTGCGCATATCCGCATTCGCAAACCCTCTTTTTTTCAAATGCCCGAAGGCGTCACGGGCGAACGTCACTTTTAAAGGCGTATTGCCGGCATCGATTTGCTCCAGAATAAACTGATCGAACTTTTCCAGGAACTGATGAAAATAATCAAAAAGAAACGAAGTTTCGACAAGAAGCCGGTCACGGCCGGCATACTGGTTGATTTCCGCACGATCTTCGGCTTCCAATTGCGCTACCCTTGCAGCCACCACCTCCCTTAGTTTTTCTATCCTTTCAACTTCGGAAACAGGCGACGGCAAGCCCGTGATTTTTAAATCAAGTTCCACACGGTCATCGGTAAAGGGATTGGTAAAAACCGCCCGGCTCACCAGGGAGAAGAATTCTCGTTCTTCAGGCTTTAATCGGCTTTTCTTTTTCATGTCCCTAGCTACTCTTTTATTACGATTGGGTTTATCATTATTTAGAAATATGTTCACCGCAGAGGCGCAAAGTACGCTGAGGGTAAGTGTTTTATGTTTGTCGCTGAGAGGGCGACAAACATAAAGCGCCTATCCACCTTCGGTGGAAGTCGAGCGATTTTTCAAGTTTGAAGGTTTTAAGTTAATCTGTTTTTTTCCGAAGGGCAGCTTGTTTTTTTCTTTCGCGCCTCTCAGGCGAAAGGAAAATAAATATTATACCTCTGCGCTCTTTGCGACTCTGCGGTGAAATAGCTTTTGGATGTTAATAATCATGGCCGAATTTTTATTGCCGCATTAGTAAATTTAGCCCCAAAACCACCCCGACAAAACAGTCCTCGCTTCGCGAAAACGTTTATTCCGCCGTAGATACATCTGAAACTGCCTACTATTTTAACATACATATTTCGAATGTAAAGCATACAAATTATGTACACTTCTCCGGAAACATAAAACAGGGGCAAACGACTCGTACTTAATTATTTAATTTAATTCCAGTGGGTTATCACAATTACTGATTTCTGGCACAGTTCTTGGTTAATAGAATGAGCAGAGCGCAGCAAGGTTTTGGCAAATGTGCAAAGAGCATGCGCTTTATCAAGTTTACCCGGGTAAACACTCATCAATTTCGGTCAAGGAAAGGAGAAGTGTCATGAAAAGGGTAAATATCATCAGCATGATTAAAAATTTTTTGATGTCAGGTCTTATATTCACCGCATTGGCTCTGCTCGCCGGAACACTGCCCGCTAACTCGAATGCAGCCGGTCTGCTTATTGCCGACGGCGGATTCGGTGGTGTGCTGGAAATCGAAGAGCACGATGTTCACGTCATGATCAACAACGGCGTTGCCGTCACCCGCGTCACGCAGGTTTTCAGGAACACGGAAAAGCGCCAGGTAGAAGCCCTGTATACTTTTCCGGTTCCCAAAGGCGCATCGGTTGCCAATTTCAGCATGTGGATCAACGGCAAGGAAATGGTCGGTGAAGTCCTCGAAAAAAAACGCGCCCGGGAGATATACAACAGCTACAAACAAAGGCGACGGGATCCGGGTCTTCTGGAACAGGTCGATTACAAAACCTTTGAAATGCGTATATTTCCAATAAACGCCGGTGCGCAGCAGAAGGTGCAGATTGTCTATTACCAGGAATTGAATATCGACCATGACCAGGCCACGTACGTCTATCCCCTGGCAACGGTCACCCGCCGGGATATCGACTCACGCACAACCGGCAAATTTGCCGTTGATATGCAAATAAAGTCGGCCATTCCAATCACGACCATTGAAAGTCCCAGCCATGGTGAGTCGTTTGTGATAGTCAAGCATTCGGACACATACGGGCAGGCAAGCCTGGAAACTACCGGCGGCAGCCTGGCCGCCGATGTGGTTGTTCGCTACGGGCTGGCGCGTCCGAAAACCGGATTGGATCTGATCACCTCCCGGCAGTCCGGCCAAGACGGGTTTTTTCTGCTGACCCTGACCGCCGGCAAAGAGCTGGCGGCGCAGGATCAGGGAATGGATTATGTGTTTTTACTGGATATCTCCGGCAGTATGGGCAATGACAGCAAACTGGTCATATCCAAAAATTCCGTCGAAGCATTTGTGGAGGAGCTGAGCGACGCCGACCGGTTTGAGGTAATGACGTTTAACGTCAGCCCGAACACGCTTTTTGGTCAACTTCGTCCGGCCAATGGTGAAATGAAAGCGTCGGCCCGGGAGTTTATGCGATCGCAACAGGCCCGGGGAGGCACCGTTCTTACCCCTGCCATGGAGACGGCTTATAAGTATGGTGATCCGGACAGGACATTGAACGTTGTGATCCTCAGCGACGGTATGACCGAACAGAAAGAACGCCGGACGCTGTTGCAGCTGATCGGGTCCCGTCCCCGCAACGCCCGGGTGTTCTGCATCGGCGTGGGCAACGAGGTCAATCGCCCGCTGCTGGAACAGATGGCGGAAGATTCCGGCGGTCTGGCCGCGTTCATTTCGCGCGGTGACAATTTCAAACGGCAGGCCAAAGCCTTCCGCCGCAAATTGATGCGGCCGGTGGCGGCCGACCTGCAACTACAATTCGATGGTGTCCGGGTATACGATGTGGTGCCCCGGACGCTTCCGAATCTTTACCACGGATCACCGATCCGCATTTACGGCCGGTACAGCGGCAAGGGTGATGCCAAAGTATCATTGAAAGCCAATGTTCAGGGTGTTGAAATGAATCAGCGCGCTGTTTTGCCGTTTCCCGCCAACGATCCGCAAAACCCGGAGATTGAACGGATGTGGGCCTGGAAACGGGTGGATCAGCTTTTAAAGCAGGCTGATCGAACCGGATCCCGCCAGCAGGTCCTGGACGAAATCATCCGGCTGGGTGAAGGCTATTCAATTGTTACCGAATACACCTCTTTTCTGGTTCTGGAAAACGATGCGGAATACAAACGCTGGAAAATCGAACGGCGCAATTCGCGGCGCATGGCCAGGGATCGAAACGCCCAGTCTGCTCGCGAGAAGGACTTGGAGACCATCCGCCGCATGGCAACAGCCGATATCGGCCCTCAACCGCTGCTTGCCAAAAACCAGAGCTCGGCAGCGCCGGTACCAAAACAATCCCCGACGGCACCTGCCCCGGCGACGCAGCCCGGCGCCTCAACGCCGGCTCGTTCCCAAAGCCGCGATGTTGATTTCAGTCCCGGTTCGGGACCCGTGGGGCCGCTGTTCTTGGGGTTGGCCTACTGGCTGATCCGACGCAGGAAGAAGACCTAGATCATTTGACGGGGGATGGGATTCATTCCCTATCCCCCCGTTTATTACGCAAGAAGTTCACTATTTTGAAACCTTAACCTAAAACAGCAAACACCGCTTGTGAGAAAAAAATGGAAGCACTTACCATAGTTTCAGAGCCAACACAATCACCAACGAAGCCCAGTCTCAGGCGATTGATTGCGAAGGTGCACGATGCCCGCCGACTTCCGGGAGACACTTTAGTTCTTCTCATAATTGTTCTGATCTTCAATGCCCATCTCATTGGCCTGGGTTCCGGTATATCAAACATCTTTATACCTTCAGCAGTAAAGTACGGTCAGTGGTGGCGGCTGCTCACGCATCCGTTCGTGCATGTCACCTGGTACCACTTGCTGCTGGATGCCGGGGCTTTTTTTATACTGTATGCCGATTTGAAGAAAAAAAGTCTTCCCCTGAAAATGTTCTGCCTCATCGCCTGTGCCGGCACGAGTCTGGCGGCGGCGCTGATCTTTTCACCTCTGATCGAAAGCCGCGGCCTGTGCGGTCTTTCCGGAACAGCGCACGGACTGATGGCCCTCACAGGGCTGGAAATGATAAAAGACGGCAAAATCAAACGCATCGGGCTGATTTCTTTTATGGTAGTGCTGATCAAAAGCATTTACGAATTGATCAGCGGTACGGTTGTTTTTGGTTTTATGCACATGGGGCTGTGCGGCACTCCGGTCGCCGCCTGTCACTTCGGCGGTGTGGTTGGCGGGATATTATCGTTTTTGGTATTTACCTTGGTCGATCGACGAAAGGAATAATTTTTCCGGACCGATTTTCAAAAAGCCAATTCCCGCTTCCATCTAATCAGTGGTTGAACGGAAACCCCATCGAAACTGAATTGTTGAGTTTTGCCCTTGGAAATTATATCTTGTTAGACGTCTAATTTTGGTAGGTTGGGTTGAGGTACGAAACCCAACAATAAGGATCGGGCTCAACCCAACCTACCAATAATCGGAAATTTTGTTCAGGCCCTAATTATCAGTGCATTGTCTTCATCCAGAGCGCCTTGACTTTTTATCGGTTGTCATTAGCTTGATTAGAATGTATCGAGATTCGCTTTTCAAATTATCATCGTGCTGATTCGAAAGTCTTTCTTTCCCTAATTACTCTTGCCGCTGATCTAGTTCGAATGGAGACTTCCTTAATGAAAAGATCTGGACCATTGTTTATAAAAACACTTATATTTACTGTTTTAGCGCTTATAGCCTTTGCAGCCAACTCGGTGCTTTGTCGACTGGCATTGGGCGAAAAAACCATTGATGCTTCCAGTTTTACTTCTATACGTCTGTTGTCCGGCGCTATTGTTCTTTTTATAATCTTAAAATTTAACCGCAAAAAGAACAGGTCATCTGCAAAAGGCCGTTGGTCGGCCACCTTGATGTTATTTCTTTATGCAATTGCCTTCTCGTTCGCCTACATCACCTTAGACACCGGAACGGGAGCGCTCATCTTGTTCGGCTCCGTACAGATAACAATGATTTTGCTATCACTTCTTTCCGGATATAGATTGCATGTAAGCGAATGGATGGGTGTACTAGTTGCATTTGCTGGTTTTGTATATCTTGTCTTGCCAGGTGTCACCGCACCCTCGGTTGCAGGCTTTTCTCTTATGACAATTGCCGGTATTGGCTGGGGCATTTATACAATTAAGGGTCGCAGTTCGGCGAACCCGCTAAGTGATACAGCATACAATTTTATTCGTTCTATTCCGCTTGTTATCGTTTTGGCAGCTTTCACTTTTCAATACGCACATATTTCTGGAGAGGGAATATTATTGGCCATAATTTCCGGCGGCATTACATCCGGCATTGGTTACACAATTTGGTATACCGCACTTGGTGGGCTTTCAGCAACGCTGGCCGCAGTGGTCCAACTATCAGTTCCGGTAATTGCAGCTTTAGGGGGAGTGATATTCGTTTCCGAGCAAATAAGTATGCGCTTAACACTTTCGGCCCTGTTAATACTTGGTGGTATTTTGATGGTTATATTGGGGCGGTATTTCTTGTCCTATAAAAGTAAATTAGATGAAAATAAATGTGCGTCCGCTGAACGCTAAACCACCCGCCGGGATGAAACGCTCTGCTGGAGCCGGTCTGGGTCAAGGAGGATAATGGAATGAATATTGAAAACCAAGTATGGCCGAATGGTATACCTGCAGTTAGCCGGAAGGCGCAGCGATCGAGGGCGATTACAGCCCGCGATATAGAGCTATCCACTGAAATGAGTGGTGACCATAATCCGTTGCACTATGACGAAGGGTCGCTCGCGCAACGCGCTTTGGCGGCATTGAGGTCCAAGGCGGCGTCACTAGCGCAATTTTAAACACAGTCGTGGCTACTGAAAATTACCGGTTGAATATCAAGCTGTTTCTCTGGTATGAGATGGTCAATAGGTTAGCCACAGACACACACAGATATGCACAGACAATAAAATCTTTTTGCCAGGGTGACCCTCTCGACTTCACTCGAGACAGGCTTGCCCAGGCAAAGCACTCATGCCTTTTGGCAGGGATGGTAATATTATCGCGAAGCGATTGCTGTTTTTGGCTCCGCAAGCCTGCCTCGAGCGAAGTCGAGAGGGTCGCGGAGCCAAAAGGTCTGTGGCCGTCTGTGTGCGTCGAGCGACCCTGGGCGAAGCTGAAGGTGAGCGGGTGGCTAATTCAAACGGATACCGGAGTGAATCCATCTTTACGTTTCACGGTGCCATTTATACCACCTAAATTGAAGAAGAACCAATTTAATAATAAAGGGGTGAAAAGATCATGGCGCAAATTACACTGCAGGAAAAGTTAAAAAGAGCAACCGGCGTAGTCTGCAAGCAGGGCATGGTTCAATTTCCGGTAAGTGACACGGCAATAGCCATTATAAGTTCTGTCGTAGGGGACAACGAAGAGGAACTCGACCTTATACATGCCTTCCGTGACAAGCCGTCGCAGACGATGGACCAGCTCGTGGAATCAAGTGAACTTGCTGCGGAAAAAATCGAGCCACTGGCGACAAGCCTTGCGAAAAAGGGGCTGATCTTCAACCAGCCCAGTTCCGCCGGCGTCATGATCTACCGGCTTCTGCCACTTATGATGGTCGGATTGATGGAATATAAATTCATGGTGGAACTCACCGGCAGTGATGAGGAAAAGCAGCTTGCCGGGTTGTTCGAAAAGCTGCTGGAAGAGCTGCGCGATCAAATCCAGGACAATTATGACACGCTTTCACCCCTGTTCAAGGCTGCTCCGCCTCTGGACCGGACAGTACCCACCCGCAGCACGGAAGACGGTAAGTCGATTAAGGTAATACCGGTGGATAAAACCGTGGATGTATCCGAAGAATTTGTTCTTCCCAGTCAAACTGTCGAAGAGATTATCAACAAGTTTGACGACATTGCCGTTGGATATTGCTTTTGCCGGCAGCGGCGAAAGCTGCTTGGCAGCGATTGCAGCACGGATGCACCCACCCTGAACTGCTTTACCTTCGGCAAGTCCGCCCGGCACACCGCTGGACAGGGATTTGCCAAAAAAGTTTCAAAGACCGAAGCCCTGGACATCATGAAAGAAGCCGAGCAGGCCGGTCTGATCCACAAGGCCTTTCACCCCGGGTCCAGGGAAGCCAGCCCGGAAACGAGCATTTGCAACTGCTGCAAGGACTGTTGCGATACGCTTGGCCTCTGGCGGACCGGCACGTTGCCGCTGACCAACTCCACCTACCATCTTTCCATGATCGACGAAGACGCCTGTACAGGGTGCGGCATCTGTCTGGAGTGGTGCCCAACGGATGCAATTGTCTTAAGTGAGGAGGAACTGGCAGTGCGGGATGAAAACGCCTGTTTCGGATGCGGGGTTTGCGCTCGGTTCTGCCCCGAAGAGGCCATCTCGCTGAAAGAGGGGTTGCGTAAGGTGTTTATTTTGCCGCCGCGATTACGCCAGGCTTAAATGTTATTCAACAAATATTTGGTTTTGTTATCTTTTCGCGACTCTTCCAAGTGTAGTTACAGTAATAAATTTCTGAATGTCCGTCAATAGAAGGATCGCATCATAGGCGCGAATTTACGGATGTTCTTGTACAGGAATAGGGTAATTGAAATTACGTAACTTCAAGACGAAGTTCTTTACCAAGAGCATTAGCAAATTTTTCCAACGTGGAGAGTTTTATATCCTCTGCGTGATTTTCAATTCTAGAGATAGCGGATTTTTTAGTATTCAATTTTGCAGCAAGCTCCGCTTGAGTTAAACCAGCCTCTTCACGTGCTTGTTTTAGAATTGCTCCGATCTTAAACTGTTTATATCCTACATCGAAATCCTCTTCAAAACTGGGATCGCGAGACTTTCTTTTCTTTATGTATTTTTGAAGATCACTCAATTCTTTTTCCTCCTGAAATAATCCTTTTTTCTTTCTTCGGCAATTTTAATGGCCCGTTGAGGTGTTTTTTGGGTCTTCTTTTGAAAAGCGTGAGTCAAAACAACAAGATCAGGGCCATCGAAAAATCCAATCAACCGGAAAATATTTGAACCAGCGGAAGCTCTGATCTCCCAGAGATCTTGGGTGTTTACCATTTTTTTAAAATACTTTGATGGCACATATTCGAGATCTTCAACAAGCTTCAAAACCCAAGTTACTTTTTGAGCCGACTTGGCTGGGAGCTGATCAAGAAAATCTTCTATTGGTTTATGGCCTGAAACTGTCTCGAAGAATAATATTTTCCGCAGTACGGCTATATGTTAACATGTATGTTAACTTTGTCAAGATAAAAAGTTGATACCACTTTTGTAAGAAAATGAAAATCATTTAAAGGCACGAACAATTCTTAGAAAATTTTGAGGAGGACGGGATACGATTTTCAGGGTTTGCGTTGATATTAAATAGTTAAAAACATTGTGGCATCAGCCCAGGAACTTTTGTTTATTGAAAACGGACAGACTTTCGTGGTTGGATTGGTTTTACGGATCGGTTGCCCAAAGGCAAAGCCCAAAAGCTTAGAAGTCTTAGGTGTATTTGCAACGCTGTTGGGCGTGTTTATCGGCGGTCTGGTGGTCAAGCGCTTCGGAATCCTAAAAAGCCTGCTCCACCTCGGGGTTTTGCAAATGCTCTCCAATCTGATTTTTGCCGCCCAGGCTGCAATTGGCCCTGAGGTGGGATTTTTATTTCTCACCATTGGCATCGAGAACCTCTCCGGAGGGATGGGATCGGCTGCTTTCGTTGCATATCTGTCGCTACTGTGCAATAAGGCCTATACGGGCACCCAGTATGCGCTGTTTACTTCCTCTATGGCTTTCGGCCGGACATGGCTTACGGCGGCATCCTGATGGGTAGCCGATCAGACGGACTGGGTGACTTTTTTTATCGCTTCCACCTTCGTTGCGCTACCTGGTTTGCTGATGTTGCTGTGGATGATGCGGCGCTTGCCGATGGCCGTGCAAAAGAGCCCGTAACGATAACCGCCGCAGAATATGGATACAATCGGTATTATTGAGGAATTAAGTGTTCAAGGATTTCGAAACATTTGACGTGAAAACCGACGGGGCGCATATTCACGGCCGCCGTGGCGGTGACGGACCACCTCTGTTGCTCTTACACGGTAATCCGATGACCCACGTGACCTGGCACAAGATCGTGCCGGAATTGTCGCAATACTTTTACGTCGTGGCGACCGATCTTCGCGGTTACGGTGATTCTTCGGCACCTCCACCGGGAGACAACAACATCAACTAATTCTTTTAATATTCGGCTTTAATTCAGTGCGGCAGAAAGCATGCAGGAAACAGGTTTGTTCTCCCATATCAAGAATGTCCCGGGCAAAATCGTCACCTTCCGATGTTCTCAGATAAAGGTGAGTCTCAACTGGATCGGCTTCACCTCTTTTTCCGGTGCCCCCGGTTGCGCCGCCTACCGAAAAGTGGGTGTCCTGCACGATCCTGCATTCATCGAGATTTTTCCGGAGTATGGCCGCGTAACGACCCAATTGAGTCATAAAACAAAAGCCGATTCCTGCCGATATGTATGAAACAGCATCGGGTGCTTTACCCTGGCCACCATGCTGCGGGGCTTCATCTGAAAGAAAACGGAATTGAGACCCACTAAGACTAAACAAATATTGATCTATCTGCTTAACGCCATCCTCTCTGAGTGTACAAATGCCGCGCACATGAATTTTTCGACTCTGCTCAGGCGCCAGGCCGCTGGCGGCCCCGCCCGCAACACCGGATTTCGTTTCAACCTGAACCAGTTTTTCTATTAGAGGTTCCACGACAACCGGATCATCACTTACTTTGACTGCTGGAAAGCGGTCATTCGGGTCAGGTTCAATGGGTCCATCCAGTGCCGCGACACGCCCGACTTCAACCGACTTTCCATTTCTTGAAAGTGAAAATAGGGAGTTGAGTGATTCACGCATGAGCCCAATAACTGGGGAAGCATAAATGGCATCATATACGAGCTTTTGAACCTTGCCGTCATCCGCATCTGTTTCAATTTGAATATCAAGGTCGATTGGCAGCGCCCCCCCAATCATCGTGCCTCGCGGCAAAGAGCCTTCCATCGAATAATAATTGTCCAGTACTATTTTGATATTCTTGATTTTTATGTTTTGAATTTTTGCCAGAGCCTGAATTTCATTGACATACGATGACACCATCCCGACTGTAAAAAATGCCAGGGGGCAAGGTGCACTATCAAACGAATTTAAACTTGGCCCTTCGTCACTGGCAAGGCGCCATGCCAGTCCGGTTGTGTCGGAAATAACGAAGGCTTCTTTCTGCATAAAGGATAAAGAGCGTACCCAGGTTCGCACGGCAAGGCCTTTACGGTTTTTGGGCGCACTGATTCCAATTTCGTTGGCATTATCAACCTTAAAAAATATCGGCAGCCCGCAAGTTTCCAGTACATTAGTTGCTTTTTGAGTCATTGTTATTCCTATTTTTTTTGTGATTAAGGGATACTGTAATTCACGTATACTATTTTTGTAAGGATGTTAAAGCTACTGTCAATAGTAACAGCAATACTTAATGATAAGAGACGGCCTAAAAGTTTGGTGGTTATATTGTGAAACGTATACCATTGGCCGATCTTGACCAGGATCTATTTGATGTAGTTGTGATCGGTGCCGGAATCAACGGTTCGGGGGCGGTTCAGCATCTCGCTGCCCGTGGCTATCGCGTATTGATTGTCGATAAATACGATTTTTCCTCTGGAGCCACTAATCGCTTGAGCCGTATTCTGCACTGTGGGTTGCGCCATCTTGCGCCCAGAAAATCATTCTGGGATTTTGTCTGGAATCCAAAACGCCTTTGGGTAGCCTGCGGATTCCGGGATTAAAGGTCTATATCCGTTTTGAAATTGACATATCCTCCTGTAACTGATACATATCGAACCGTATTTTATCATTATGACCTAAGAATCGGCCACCGCAAATATAAAAAGGAGCCAACGGGGTGAAGAGATAACATAACCATAAACACACCGCTATTTTAATCGAAACAGTTATAGAATCCAGCAAAATGGCATATTTGCCTTTCTTGGTTTCCTACTCGGTGTGTCTCTATGGCCCCTTTCATTGACCCGTTGCTCAATTCACAACTTTATTCCTATAAAAAGCCACGGGCCACCGCGGCTTTTTTATTTGGAGGATGCCGATGACCGATTTGTCTATCCTATTTCAAAATATATCATTTACGTATGACAGGGCGACTCAACCCTTGATCCGTGATTTGTCGGTACAATTTACCCGGGGCTGGACGGGAATCGTTGGTGCCAACGGAGTGGGGAAAAGCACCATTTTGAAACTTGCCACCGGGAGCTTGGAGCCGCAACAGGGGCGAGTAATAATCCCCGAATTTGCGATTTACTGTCAGCAGCGCACAGACAATGCCCCCGATCAGCTGTATAATTTGATTCATGCAATTAATGGAGACGCTTTCAGGATCAAAGGTCGATTAGGTGTTGAGGATGATTGGATGAAGAGATGGACCACCCTTAGTCACGGTGAGCGCAAACGGGCTCAGATTGCTGCTGCCATGTGGCGGAAACCGCAGGTGCTGGCTGTGGACGAACCCACCAATCACCTTGATGCTGAAGCACAGGACTTGTTATTTGCAGCACTTTCGACCTTTCATGGTGTCGGAATGTTGGTAAGCCATGACCGTAAACTTTTGGATGATCTCTGTCATCAATGTCTCTTCGTCGAACCACCGGATGCTATACTACGGCCTGGCAACTATTCCCGTGGCTTGCGGCAGGCAGAAAAGGATGAGATGACCGTCCAAAAACAACGCATTCAAGCCAAACATGATTTTTCGAGATTAAAACGTGAGGCAGCCAAACGAAGGGATGCGGCCTCACAAGCCCATCGAAAGCGATCGAAAAGAGGACTGGCATTGAAGGACCATGATGCACGGGGAAAAATCAATTTGGCGCGTGTTACCGGAAAAGACGGCATCGCCGGGAAACGACTCAATCAGCTCGAAGGTCGCTTATCCCAGGCGCGAATGAAAAGGGACGGCTTCAAGGTGAAGAAAACGTTCAAAATGGGTATCTGGATGTCGGGTGCAAAATCAAAACGCAACACCTTGTTCAATTTGCCCGCTGGATCCCTTCCCCTTGGGGGAGATCGATGGTTGCATTTTCCAGATTTATCGATGAAACCCGATGACCGTATTGCCCTTACAGGATTAAACGGCAGCGGGAAAAGTACGTTAATTGAATATATCATGCAATCGCTTAATCTGCAGGAGAATCATGTCACCTATGTACCCCAGGAGATCGATACCCACGCATCACAGGATGTCATGGCGCAGGCGCGAGATCTTCCCAATGAGAAACTTGGGCAGATGATGACCATCGTCAGTTGTTTGGGATCAAGGCCCCATCGAATATTGGAAAGCGTAGAGCCCAGTCCCGGAGAGATTCGAAAAATTCTTCTTGCCACCGGCATCGCCAACGTGCCACATCTTATCGTCATGGATGAGCCGACCAATCACCTGGATTTGCCTTCCATCGAGTGTTTGGAACAGGCTTTGAAGGGATGCCCCAGCGGTTTACTGCTTGTAAGTCATGACAGGCGTTTTTTAAAGGCCCTAACACGAAGACGATGGCACCTTTCCCAAGATCCCAAAGACAAGGAGTTGTATATCCTGGTGGAGCAATGAATCTAAAGCAATCGGAACATACAGAAAAATGGTGAATGGAAGGGCGACGGTTGTGGTTAGTGGGAATTCCTAAATTGCCATAAAAACACTATTTCAATCAGTACGTTCAAGGTTCCAGACAGCTCCAACAAAGATTGCGCAATGCCGGATATCCGGATTATGATTTCAGTCGATCCGTGTTCGAAATGTAAAAGAAAATTTCAACTAATTTAAACGCCTCGGAATTTCTACAACTTGTTAGAAATATAGTATTTTTTGTGGCCTCTGCCTTGGTAAGCCACATGGAATGATGGAATAGTGGAATGTTGGAATACTGGGTATGAAAAGCGGAAAAAGATCTATTCTACAAAAATGTTTAATCTAACCTTTATGATGATAGCCGTCAGATATCTATATTCTGCATTTGCCCTAAAAAATACGCCAATGTTACGAGAATATCAATACAATTTTGTGAGTTTTGATTCTTATTTCTCAAGTTTCGCACCTCTTAATAAGGGCTTACGGCTAACAATTATCTTCTATGTTTACTGCTTTGAAGTA
>Ga0126332_10000254_pt1 | contig 20635 bp, 20 predicted proteins | sample InaspJWI42metaG_FD_94482 | JGI IMG/M metagenome (GOLD analysis project Ga0126332, IMG submission 94482) | Marine gutless worms symbiont microbial communities from Oahu, Hawaii - Inanidrilus sp. 2 OAHU.JWI-42 metaG | ecosystem: Host-associated > Annelida > Digestive system > Unclassified...
CATCGTAATCAACTGCCATTTAAGCGTTTACGTCAATGTCGAAGAAAAAAATTAAGAAATCTTGCGTTTCACTGGCTGCAGCGCTAATAACTAGGATTGGATTTGGGCAACAGACCGTTAAGACCCGACCATAGAGCTTTCATTCGATATGAGTTTGTAAATAGACTACCTTGTCTGTCATGGGTAAAAGGGATTAGAGAAATTGTCTCAAAAAATCAAAAAACTGTTGATTTTTTTCATCGCATTGTTTTTCAGTTTTTGGGTTTTTTTATCCCTACCCTACTATGCTTAAATAACTGAAGCAGATGATGTTTATGGGGCTGGAGCGATAGTAATTTCGGCCATAATTGTTTCTATAGCACTGTGTTTAGTCTTAATAAAAAACAAATCATGGATACTTTCTCTTATATTAACTTTATTAATCTCATTTAATGCATTCGTCGCTATTATTATAACTCATGAGGCAATTTTTGAAATTTTATCTCTTACGAATAAAATATATGATGGTAAAGTCGAATATACATCGTTTCATTTGTTTACAATTGGAATTATTCCAGCAGTATTAGTTTTAATAAACTGGATTGCATTATTTTATAATTCAAAAATAAGAAAGAATCATGATTGAAGTTGTATTCTGAATAAAGGTGATTCACGACGTGGGTGCTCGGTTCAAAGTGGATAAACAACGGATCTATGCTACCGGCTTTTCCAATGCAGCGTCACTGAAGTTCCGAATCGGTTGAGAGCTTTCCCAAGAGCTTTCAGCTATCGCACCCGTCGCAGGCAGTGATTGGTCGAAGAGCACCGCCAAAGACCGTCCAATTCCCCTCTTGTACATCACCGGCACTTCTGATCCGCTAGATCGGATCGAGGGTGGCGCAATTCATATCGGATCCAAAGAAATGGGTAAGAAACCTCCTGCGCGTAAATTCATGAATAATTGGGTTCGGCATTCAGTGGATCGCTGAAAAGCACGCCCACTGATGCCAGCGTTGGCCCTATTGATAGCCTTGACAATATGCCCCTTATGATGTACATTTTAATGTACACATTTGGAGGTAAGCCATGAAAACTATTACATTCACTGATTTCCGTAAAAAGGCTTCCGGTTTCATAACCGAAGTCGAACATGGTGAGACGCTTGTTCTTCTTCGCCGCGGTAAACCTGTAGCTGAAATAGTTCCATATTCAGATGGTGCCCAAAGGCTACCCTCATGGAAACAACCCGGAATCCGATTACGTACAAGAGGAAGCGACTTATCATCTGCTATTTTGGAAGAGCGAGAGACTGTTTCATGAAACTGGCAGTTGATTCATCATCCTTTGTAAAAAGGTATATGCAAGAGGTTGGCAGCGACGAGTTGGATCGTTTCTTGGAGAGCGCTTCGGAGTTGGCATTCTGTGTCCTTTTAGTACCTGAGATCGTTTCCGGCCTCAACCGCCGACTGAGAGAACGGGTCTTGACCATCGCGGACTATCGAGCTGTTAAGAAACAATTGCTGGATGATGTTCGTGACGCAACTGTATTGCAGATCACACCATCCGCCGTCTCTCATTCTGTAAAGCTTCTGGAGGGCAATGTTTTACGCGCACTGGACGCTCTCCATGTCGCGTGTGCTCTTGAATGGCAGGCTGATCTCTTCGTAACCTCGGACAAGAGGCAATTCGCGGCTTCTACGAATGTGGGGCTTCGTTCTGAATACATAGGCCAACCCATCAGTTGAGATGAACAGTCTTCGCCCCTTCGGGCTTTGCCACGGCACAGCGGCGCGAAGATAGCAATTTTACGTATAGGCCGTGCAAGCTTGTTACTAATCCGGGCCGCGGCTCTCTTCAACGTTATAAGCCGGAAGCAGTTTGGTCACTTTTATGAAAATGGTTGAAAAGATTCAAAAATGTGTCCATTGTGGGGAAAGTTTTCCAGAGACCAATGGTAAATATTGGATCCCACAGCATGCGGCAATACCACTTTTTGGTAGTAAACATCTTGGAGAACCGATATCAGGTTTTCGGTGTAAAAAATGTAAGGATAAAGGGAAACGACGATTATTTTTCTTTTTATCCTGCATTGCACTGCTGTTCACAATCATTATCTTATTCAGTATTTAAGGCAACAAATTATAACCTGTCAGTTCAGGTGACCGCCGGGACCGTGCCGTTTTTACCGATTAATTGAATCCTAAAAGTTAAACGTTCTTATCGAAGTCAGTGTAAGCCCTGACTGCCCCTGACTTCATCATTCGGCATAGACGAAACAGTGCGATTCAGAGAAGCCACCTCCTCGGTATGGACGCAATCAAATTAGAAAAACGTGTCCGAAGTATGGTCGATGCTTGGAACTCCCAGGTCATCGACACCTATCTCGGATTCCTGACGGATGACGTCGTCTGGACCGATCCGGCGATGCCTGCACCGTGCGAAGGTCGCGAGGCCGTCGCGGAGTTCAGTAGGTCAGTGCTTCGAGCCTTCCCAGATTTCCACTACTCGATTCGCGGACCCATCTGCACCAGCGCAGATGGCCAGCATTGCGCGGTGCCGTGGCGCATAGTCGCGACTCACACAAAGACGTTCGACCCGCCGGGATACGCCCCAACGGGGCGTTCAGCCACCTTCGAAGGTGTCGATCTGCTCACTTTCACAGGCGAAAAGGTCTCCAGAATAGAAACCCTGTTTGATGTGCTGGATCCCGCCGAGCAGCTGCTATCGCTTCGTATCCGGCCCCGAGTGGGCACCATTCGGGGGAGGATGACGGTTTTTCTCCAGCGTCTGCTTGCAGCTTGGCTGCGAGCCTTCGGGAGGGCATGAAACTACCGCAGCCTTACAATTCGCTCCACCGGATGTTAAACGCGCGTCGCGCTTAACGCCGGTAAGATCAAGCAGTTAGATGGGTACTTATACATATGTGTAATAAAGGAGGATTAAATGAATATATTAAAGTATTTTCTGTTCAGTGTATGGATATTGATCATTGTGATAGCTTCCGAATCGAACGCCTATGCTGACCGCTGCAGTGATGTACTGGCGGATGGAACATTTCGAACCGCTATACTGAAGAGTCATTATTACGGAAAGTATGTGTTAGCTGCTGAACTCCAGCAGTTGACCAAGTCGGAGGCGGAGAAGAAACTCAATATTAGTGGTAACGCAATAATTCGCGGCGTGCCTATCGGTGTTCGCTTTTCCAAAGAGCAATACAATCATTGGTTACAAGAAACTAAAAAAGTTATTAATATCACAGACGTTCGCAAACACTCTTTAGATTTAGTTGTAACCGAGGGTGACAGAGAGGTAATAAAGGCTTGGGCGGATTGTATGAAGGCCCGGAGGAGTGGTCTTTTGATTCGATTTGAACCTATAGACTGGGAGTATACAGCCATTCGGTTTAATTATATTCCGCCTTCGCAGGCGCCAACTGCGAAGGCAGTTATTACATCCAAGCCTATAATAATCGGGGCCAGTGTGATTCAGGGGTCAGATCTCATGAAACCGGGAACGGAGATCCCAGCCTTGAAAAACGAAGACGTTGTGATTAAAAGGGCTGGAAAAGGTAAGGTCATAGTATCAGTCAAGAATAATGTTAATGATTGGGTCGGTTATTTACCAAAGATAGTTGAGTTACCACCAATAATCACTAAACGACTAATCGAATGGGAAATTCGTGGGGGACCAAATTTGGGGCCAAGCAAGACATGGATAAACATAGGAGAAACACAGACATTGTTTAAAAGCGCTGCACCTGATCCATATAACCAAAATCCATATCACGCAACATGCACGGTTGCCAAGGACTTCACCATTACTTCCCGTTACGTAAACCCATGGCTTAAAGAACCGGCTGCCGGTAACAGAGTTTTGTCAAAATCCGATGGTTGTAGTACTGTAACGGCACAGGGCCTCACCGTTACTTGCTGCTCCGCTGATGACTTATAACCTGAATCTTGCATGAAAATTAATGAAAAATTGAGATTATTTTTAATCACAACCGGTTATGAAAACAATATTAGTAAAATAAAATACCTATCGGGTAAAATCAAAAAAGATGCGGCCGGATTTGAACTGTTTACTTAATTTATAACCGCTAACCGGTCAGTTGGCCATTAACTGTAATGAACCTGAAGATAGTATTTGGAGACTTGCTTCAACAGGACGTAGAAGTAATAGTCAATCCATGGAATCGAAATATTATTCCATGGTGGCTTCTGATTCCCCAAGGAGTTTCCGGTGCTATAAAAAAGCATGGCGGTTATTCACCATTCATTGAAGTTTCAAAATTCGGACCAATTCCATTAGGAGAAGCTCGTTTAACAGGTGCAGGAAAACTGAAGTTCAAAGCGATCATTCATGTAGCCGGCATCAATATATTTTGGTTTGCTACGGAAAAATCCATTAAGGGTTCCGTGGCCTCGGCGATAAAACTAGCTGATGATAACCAATTCAGATCCATTGCGTTTCCTTTGATTGGGGCCGGCTCAGGTAATCGGGGCAAAGCGTATTCAAAGAAAATTATGCTTAGTGCCTTTGAAGAAATCAACTCATCATTATTGGTGACACTTGTCGAATACAAATAACAGAGTGCAGATGACTGTTCGTGAACGGATCGTCGAGGGCCAATAGCAGAAACCCGAAGTTCGAAAAGTAAAATGTAGTATAAGAAAATATCTACCCCGCAATACACAACTTCGGCCATAGATTTCTGAGTTATCGGTTATGGGCGGCATTCAGCGGATGACGTTCGGGATTTGCCAGCACCAGGCCGGGCCGCAGGGGAATCAGGGTGGCATCGATATGCCAGGGAAGCATCTCCATATATGTTACCCGGTGTACGCGATGGTCCGGGTAATGACGTCGCAGCCACTCAATGCTGGCATCATTGGTTACCATGGATTTCTGAACGAAAAAATCCTTTCCAAACCGGGCCACATCGGCCGCATCAAACAGCGGTTCGGCCTCGGTTATAATCCAATCGCTGTTTTCCGTGCGGTCCCACTTTTCTTTTTCACTCGTTTGATCAACGCGAATACCCCTTTTTTCTAAAATAGCAGCAAAATTGTCCAATAATTCGCCGGCTTTATCTTCCATTTCTTTCGGAAGGGGACCAATGGTTCCAAGGGAAAAACATAATCCTTGCCATCGAGGGGCGAAATGGTATATTCAAAACCATCCCCCTGATTTAATAAGATTAACGCTCTCTATTGAGACATTGTGGAATAGTTCACCGCTTGGCCCATTTTAACCGATAACTAATAACTCCCAATGAGTCTTTTATTGGGGCCTGAGAAAGGAGGAGAGAAATGGCTAAAAGAAATACCGTAATTTTACTTGGACTGTTGTTAATCGTCGGGGCGATGATGGCGGGGATTGGTGTTTCCAGTGCCCAAGCCGCCGGCAAACACTTTGAAGGTATCCGAATCGTCTTTTTCCCCGGCGGCAGTGAAGGAGGACCCTTTGCGTCGGTGGTTTACCGCGGTGCCAAAGCAGCTGAAGAAGATCTCGGATGCACGGTGGATTACGTCTGGTCGGGCTGGCTGCCGGATAAAATGGTGGCTCAGTTTAAAGATGCGATTGCCAGAAAGCCGGATGGCATCGCCATCATGGGACATCCCGGAGTTGCCGCTTACGCACCCCTGGTGGACGAGGCGGTTGCCAAAGGCATCATTGTGACCAGCCAGAACACAACGCTGCCCGCCATAGAGGACAAATACAAGGCCCAGGGCTTCGGCTATGTCGGGCAGGAACTCTATGCTTCCGGGGTTATGCTGGCCAAAGGTGCGGCTCAAAGATCCGGTCTGAAAAAAGGTGACCGGGCCATGGTCTGGGGACTGCTGGGACAGGAAACCCGGGGTCTGCGGACAAAAGGGTGTATCGATGCGCTCAAGGAAATGGGTGTGACAGTCGATTACATCGAAATATCAGATGCCGTTAACAGTGATGCTTCGCTGGGCACGCCTATTGTAGCAAGCTATATCGCCACCCACCCGGATGTAAAACTGCTCATCACGGACCACGGGGCGTTGACCGCCACCCTGGGCACCTACCTGAATGCCGCCCGCAAAAAGCCGGGAGATATTTACACCGGGGGATTCGATTTGAGTGCGGCAACCGCCACGGCCATCGAGGAAGGCTGGGTCGGCTGTGTTCTCGATCAACAACCTTGGCTGCAAGGCTATCTGCCGATCGTGCAGATCTGCCTGACCAAAAAATACGGATTTGCCGGCCTGCATATTGATACGGGCGCTGCCATCATCGATAAAACGAACATTGGCTTTGTTGCACCGCTGGCGGAAAAAGGCATCCGGTAAAAGGAGAAATGATGGCCGCTGCGAATTCCGATATTCCGATGCTGTCCATGTCGAACATTTCCAAATCCTTTGGCGAAGTGGATGTTCTTGACAATATCGATTTTGCGGTCGGTTCGAATGAAATCGTCGGTCTGGTGGGAGACAATGGCGCCGGTAAATCCACCTTGATCAAAATCATCACCGGTGTGCATCCACCCACCGCCGGCGAGATTTACTTCAAAGAAGAGAAAATTACCCGGCATTCGGTCAAGCGCTCCCGCCAACTGGGAATCGAAACAGTCTATCAGGAAAGGGCGCTGGCCGATCAGCAGGCGCTTTGGCGCAATGTGTTTGCCGGGCGGGAGCTGACGCATAAATTTGGTTTTCTTAAAGTCAAACAACAAAAAGCCGAAACCGATCGGCTGATCCGGAAGCATATGGGGTTTACCTCTAAGGCCATTGGGACAGATTCCATGGTTTTATCCCTGTCCGGCGGCGAGAAGCAGGGGGTTGCCATCGGCCGGGCCCTTTACTTTGAAGCGGATTTAATTATTCTCGATGAACCGACCATGGGCCTTTCCCTCTCCGAAACCCGCAAAGTGCTTGATTTTGTGCACAGCATCAAGGAGCAGGGGAAATCGGCCATCTTTATCAGCCACAATATTTACTATGTGTATCCGGTTGCCGACCGATTTGTTATTCTGGACCGGGGCAAGGTGGCCGGAGAATTTTTGAAAAAAGACATTTCCCAGGAAGACCTAGTTGAAAAAATGGTTCAGCTGGCACGTACGGGGGAATTGAATCCTCTTTGAGCAAAAAAAGCTCCTTGAGGCGCTAATTGTTATTGGGTATTCGTTATTGGAATTAAGGGATTGCTTGAATTTACAACTTTATGGTTGATGAGAATCGTTTTTAATCCTTACTGATTGACTTGCGAGGATATCCCTTTGAAAACAGCTACAATGCGACAGGCAAGGCTGGAGTTAAGTATCGCCGCCGTCATGGTGGGTATCTATTTGCTGTTTATTATCGGGAACCCCAGGGTGTTCACGCGATTTGATATCTACTACTCCTTCATGTCTACCATTCCGTTTTTCGGAATTATGGCCCTGGCCATGACGCTGGTGGTGACCCTGGGTGAGATGGATCTCTCTTTTCCCTCCGTGCTGGCCCTATCCGCCCTGGTTTTCGGCAAAATCTTTATGCTGACGGGAAACATCTGGCTGGCGGTGCTGGTGTGCCTGACGATCGGCCTGCTGGCCGGGGCCTTGAACGCAGTTCTCATCGTTCGCGTGGGCATACCATCACTGGTGGCCACCATTGGAACCATGTTCTTCTTCCGCGGCATGGTCAACGTCATTGCCCAAGGCAAGGGAATTCCTCTGGTCGCAGCCAAAACAACCCTGGTTTACACCCTGGCGGTCGGACGAATCGGCGGTGTTATTCCGGCTCAGGCGGTATGGATGCTGGTGCTGGGTATTGCCTTCTGGCTGCTGATGAATCGTCACCGGTTCGGCTCTCACATTCTCTTTGTCGGCGACAACATGGATAGTTCCCGCATGATGGGCATCAACGTCAAAAGAGTAAAAACGATTGTCTTTATGCAGATGGGCTTTTTTGCGGCGTTTGCCGGGATATTATCCACCCTTGAAGTCACCTACTTCTGGCCGAGTCAGGGCCAGGGGTATCTGCTGACGACCCTGGCGGCCGTCTTTATCGGAGGGACATCCGTGTTTGGAGGTATGGGCACCATTTTCGGGACCTTCGCGGGCGCGATCATCATCGGTTCACTGGAAGCCGGTATCATCGCTATTGGACTCACCGGCTTCTGGATTCAGTTTATTTACGGATTAATTATTATAGTTTCCGTATCGATCTATGCGATCCTTTTGAGAAGAAAAACATAAGAATGAGGAAACCTGTGATGGCTGTTGAAAAAAATCATTATGAATACATTGTGCGTCTTGAAAATCTGCAATTAAATTATGGAAAGGTCGAAGCACTCAAAAATATCAGTTTTGAGGTTAAGAATAATGAAATTGTTGGTCTCATAGGAGATAACGGAGCCGGGAAATCATCATTGATTAAAGTCATTACAGGGGTTGAGAAACCTACCAAGGGAAAATTATTTGTCAGGGACCAAGAGATTTCTTTTAAAGGCCATTGTGTTAAAAAAGTGCATGAACTGGGTATTGAAACGGTTTACCAGACAAGTTCATTAGGAGAAAAGCAATCTTTATGGCGAAACTTTTTTGTAGGGCGACAGATTAAAAATCGTTGGGGATTCATCAATGTCCGGAAAGAAAAGGCCATCGCCCAGGAAATGCTTTTAGAAAAAATTGGATTTCGCGGTGCTGGTATAACGGTGGATTCGCCAATCAGTGAGTTGTCGGGTGGAGAAAGGCAAGGTGTAGCCATTGGTAGAGCAATGTACTTTGATGCGGATTTGATTATACTGGACGAACCGACCGTTGCTTTATCCTTGAAAGAAGTTGCTAAGGTTCTCAATTTTGTTAGAGAGATCAAGGAATCGGGAAGATCCTGTATCTATATCGAGCACAACATGTATCATGTCTATGATGTATGCGATCGATTCGTTATTCTTGATCGTGGCGAAGTTGTAAATGTTTTAGAAAAGCATGAAATTTCCTTTAATCAACTCAATGAATATCTTCTGAGCCTTTCTACTAAAAAATCAGAAGCGGCAGCAATATCTTAGTCAGCTATTCTAAATAATAGCAGATCGAATCGAAGAGTCTGAAAATGAAATCAAATGACACAAATGCTATGAATGGCTCTATGAACAAAAAAGATCCTGGAATCAAGACCCACATCGGCAAATGGGCCAAGATCGAAGGATTGCCCATTATTCTTGTGTTTTTAGGGTTAATCGGCATTTTTATGATAGCCGCTCCGAAAACCTTTTTAAACTATTATATCTACATGTCATTTCTTTCTACCATCCCTCCTCCGCTAATCCTGGGATTGGGGCTCACCCTGATCATTGCCGGCGGTGAGATCGATTTATCTTTTCCATCCATTATCGCATTTTCGGGATTTATTTTTGCTTACCTCTTCAAAAACTATCAATGGACTTGGGCTGCTTTTGCATTGGCTATCCTGGCCGGTATCATTGTTGGCTTGATTAATGGTTTAATCATCACAAAAATTGGCATGCCATCAATTATTGCAACTTTGTCAACTGGTTTTTTTTGGACAGGCTTAACAGTTGTTTTTTCCGGTGGGCTTTCATACAACATTGCCGAGCTTGAGAAGTTAAATATTTATGAATTTTTTGTATATCGCATCGGAGGTATTTTACCGGTTCAATCGTTGTGGGCACTGGGCATTGGTGTTATTTTATGGTTTATTTTAAATAAGAACGCCTTTGGAGAACACGTTTTATTCATGGGCGATAACCTGCAAGTTGCCAAAGTGGTCGGTATTAACGTTGATAGAACTAAAATAATTTTATTTGTCCTAATGGGTGCGCTGTCGGCATTTGCCGGTCTTTTATTGACAATTGAGCATACCACTTTTTGGACTACCCAGGGAAGTGGTTTTCTTTTAATCGTAATGGCAGCGGTTTTCATAGGAGGGACTTCAATTTTCGGTGGTCAAGGAATAATTGTGGGTACCTTTTTCGGTTCCTTTATCGTGGGATCTATTGAGGCAGGTATTGTGGCTACAGGCATTCAGGGTTTTTATACACGCTTAGTTGTCGGCCTGGTCCTTCTTGTCGCCATCAGTTTCCATATATTTATGGAAAAACCCGACAAGCGTGCATTCCTATTTAGCCTGTTTCAATTTAATAAGTAGCAGTGGTTATTCCAATACTGCAGTGTTGCATTCTATTTCTTGCTCCGGATTGTTCGAAGCACATAAATTGTCTTGCTGCTATTTCATTTTTAATCGATCATTTTAGAAGGCATTTATAGCAATAAATAAATCCGAAAAATTTTTCTTAGCAGGATCCACGAAAGGAGGTGAAAAGATCAAAGGATGTGGATAGCAGCATCTATCGTTAATTTTAATTGTAGTCAATAAGGAGGGTAAAATGAAAATTTCTTTCAAAGTAATGGGCATTTTCATAGTTGCAATAGCATTTTTGTTTGGATTTAACACGGGTGATTCTTCGGCCCAACCGCTTGGTGAGGGTATGACAATCTATTTTCAAATGGGTGGTGATCCCGGGGGTGCCGCAACCCTTCCCCGTACCAATGGGGCCAGAGATGCAGCCAAGGCTTTTGGTGTAAAACTGGTGGAACAATATTCCGGCTGGCAGCAGGAACTGATGATTAAACAGATGAAGGAGGCCATGGCGGCAAATCCTGATGGTATTTCCATTATGGGGCACCCTGGCGAAGGGGCCTTCGGAAGACTCGTAAAAGAGGCCCGCAGTAGAGGCATCGTCGTTACAACCGGTAATACTCCCTTACCAGGGCTCCAATCAGCCTATGGGGCCGGTGGTTTTGGCTATGCGGGCGTTGTCCTCTATGAAGGTGGAAAAATTACAGCCCAGGAAATGATAAGTAAAGGTGGTTTGAAAAAAGGGGATAGGGTTCTCGTCTACGGTCTTCTTTCACAGGGTCCGCGTGGTGAAAGTACCCGCGGAATGAAAGATACACTAGATGCGGCCGGTATGAAGGTAGACTACATTGAAATCAGTAACGAAGTAAACCGTGATTTTACCCTTTGCGCTCCGATTATTACAGCCTACATGGCTAAAAATTCAGATTTAAAAGCAATTGGGACCCAGCATGGTGGAATAACCGCTACCCTGCCACGAGTATTGAAAAATGCAGGTAAAAAACCCGGAAATATCATTATCGGTGGTATCGATTTGGCACCCGCAACGATTACGGGTTTAGAGGAGGGCTATATCACGGCGGCTTTAGATCAGCAGCTATATCTACAGGGATTTCTTCCAGTTGTACAGATTGTTCTATCTAAGAAATACGGTTTTGCAGGCCTAACGACCAATACGGGAGCAGGGGTTGTAACGCCTGAGACAATTGGTGCTCTGGTGCCATTGATTAAAGCTGGAATTCGATAAATTTTTCAAATATTACCTTCTTAGCAATAATATGTCGGGGACATTGCCGTCGGGTTATGCTATCGGATAACAATTGGCCATTTGTGAATGAAAAAAGAATAAACTGTTACCTGACGGCAATGTAGCCAAGACCTGAATTTTGCATGCATCTAGCCCTCGGTGAAGTTCGAGATCCAGTTACCGCAATGGACTTGGAGCGATGATTGTTGCTCCAAAATTCAGTTGTCTATCAAACTTCGCTTCGGATAGATCACCACTATACACTCTTGCTCACTGCCGGTAAGATTACGTGCAAAATTCAGGTAATAAAAGGAGAAAACAGTGAACCATCGTGAGCGTGTGCAAGCAGCACTTGCCCATGAAGTTCCGGACCGCTGTCCAATGCAAGTGAGCTTCACACCGGAATTTGCCAAACGCCTTCAGGATATATGTCCTAAAACAGAAACCCTGCATAATCCACACGGAGGTGGCAACACTTATGAATTGGAGCGGGCGCTCGATGAGGATATGCTGTTGACTTCGGTTGGATGGGCCAATTCATATTACGCCTCTGATGCAGATACCTATGTGGATGAATGGCAGGTGGAATTTCAGAACGTCGAATACCAGACAAAATTTGGCATTGGACATTACACCGAGATGGTAGGTCATCCACTTGCAGAGGATGATGCCATTGATTCATATCAACCTCCGGATCCTAACAGGCCTGAATTGTATACTGAAGCTGAATGGATGATAAATCAGTTTAAAAAGGATTATTGGATCGTTGGTGTTACAGTTACAACAATGTTTGAAACTGCATGGGCTTTGAGAGGTTATGAAAAAACCCTGAAGGATCTAATATTCAATCCTGATTATGTAAAAAAATTGTTCGATATACCCTTTGGTTATCATCTCACGGCCGCAAAAAATCTGGTTGAATTAGGTGTTGATATGATTTGGATTGGAGATGATGTGGGTACTCAAAATCACATGTTGATCTCCCCGAATACCTGGCGCCAGCTCTTCAAGCCATATATGGCAACCTTTATCTCTTCACTAAAGGAAATCAATCCGGAAGTAAAAATAGCCTATCATTCCGACGGTGTAATCAACCAAATTATTCCTGATCTGATCGAGATCGGTCTGGATGTATTGAATCCGATCCAACCACAATGCATGGATCCTGCCCAAATTAAAAAAGAATACGGTGCTAATCTATGTTTCTGGGGGACAATCGACGAGCAGCATACATTACCCTTTGGTACTCCTGAAGATGTGAAAAATGAAGTCATTACCAGGTTAAATACCATTGGGAAAAATGGCGGATTAATTATCGGCCCTACCCATCATATACAACTTGATACACCGCTTGATAACTTTCAGGCAATGGTAGATACAATTGTGAATACAAGCTTACATTCAGGGGATTAACCCTAAGGTTGCAGAGCTTCTTTATCATCGAATGTGCAAGGCCCACCAAAATTCACTGCCGATATTTGTGCTGCCGACGCTGCTTCAGTCGCCGGAAAAGCTAAAGAGAGATTATAAAGGAGGCCGGGTACATGAATCCGAGGGAAAGAGTCATGCTGGCTCTGAATCATAAGGAGTCGGATCGAATTGCCATTGATCTGGGAGGCAGCATCTGTTCTTCCATTCACAATTGAATCCTGTAACACTTATCTGGATCAGATAGGCAAGTACCTCCAGGTGTTCACATATTGGGATGATGTTAACGGCCAAGATGGCTGGCTTATATCCCCGGATATTTATCGTAAAATGATCAAACCCAAACAACGAGGTTTGGTGGAGGCTGTCAAAAAGAAATCCGATGCCAAAATGTCCAAACGCGAAGTAATAAAAACAGTGATAGATGGAAAACGTCCACCTTATGTTCCTTGGAACATCGGTTTGACTAAAGAAGCGCGGGAAAAACTTGAACGTCATTTCGGTGATTCGGATATGGAGATTGTGCTCAAAAATCATTTTCTTCGGCTGGGGAGTGACATCGGCTTTTTCACTGATCTTGGGGAAAACCGGTTTCAGGATGTCTTTGGTGTAATCTGGGATCGAAGTATCGACAAGGATATTGGTAACGTTGTCAACAATTTGCTGCCTGAGCCGACAATTGAAAACTATGAGTTCCCCGATCCTCTGGATAAACGTTTCTTTCAAGATATTCCTGAAAGAATACAAAATTTTGGCGATCGTTTTCGAGTTTTTCAAATAGGATTTTCCCTATATGAGAGAGCCTGGTCTATGAGGGGCTGGGAAAACTTGATGATGGATTTCATCGATAATCCCGATTTTGTCGATGAACTATTCAATAACATTGCAGATTACAACATCGCTCAAATCAATGAAGCTTTAAAATATGATATTGATGCTGTCTACTTTGGGGATGACTGGGGAATGCAAAAGGGTCTTCAGATGGGCCCCCCCATTTGGTATAAATTTATTTATCCGGTGCTCAAGCGAATGTATGGTGTTGTCCGTGAAGCCGGCAAGTATGTCATGATCCATTCCTGCGGAGACGTGGATGAACTGTTTGACTATTTAATTGAAGCCGGTGCAAATTGCTTCAATCCATTTCAGCCTGAGGTCATGGACGTGACCACGTTGTTAAAAAAATACCGATGGCGATTGACATTCCATGGGGGGCTATCAACGCAGCGTACTTTACCCTATGGTTCTGTCAATGTTGTTCGTGATGAAACCAATCATCTGCTGGAACTCGGTAGCGATGGAAGTTACATTTTCGCACCCACACATGATGTTGAAGGGGATGTCCCCCTGGAAAATTTATTGACGTTTATTGACATTATCCAAAATCAGACTGGTTATGCCAGCTAAAGGATAATCATGTGTGAACAACTGTGCTTTGCCGGTCATGGTGATGAAGATGGTGCCTTGCGTGAAAAACTATGCTGGCCGAAGTCTTGTCTGCACCCTCTGCCCGATGAGTTAACGGACATTGAAGGGTTTATGTTCGAACCACTATTCGCGTGCGATTCATCTGATCCAATCAGGGCGAGTTGACCTAAGGTTATTGGTACCCCATCGATTCCCAATTTCTGATTTTAAGGCGGCCTTTGTTTGCGCGCAAAAACGCGAAGGCATAAAAGTCATTATTGAATTTTGAAATTAAGACGGGAGTATGACATGAGCGAGAACAAATATGCTATTGGCATCGATTTTGGAACCGAATCGGGACGCGCTGTATTGGTGGAGACAAGGACAGGTGAAGAAATTGCGACATCAATATATCCCTATGAAAACGGTGTAATCGATGAAAAGTTGCCGGTAGATGGTGACCCGGTGATGCTCGAGCCCGAATGGGCGCTGCAGGACCCGCAAGATTACATTCGAACCTTTCAGCAGACGGTGCCGAATGTCCTGTCTCAAGCCGGCGCGGTTCCTGAGGATGTGATCGGTATTGGAGTTGATTTTACCGCCTGTACCATGCTGCCGGTCAAAAGCGACGGCACGCCGCTGTGCAACCTGCCCGACTATCGACGCAGCCCGCATGCCTGGGTAAAACTCTGGAAGCATCATGCTGCCCAGCCGGAAGCGGACAAGATCAACGCGACGGCACGCGATCTGGGCGAAACCTGGCTCGACCGCTACGGTGGGAAAATCTCATCTGAATGGTTTTTTGCCAAAGCGCTGCAGATCCTGGACGAAGCGCCTGAAATCTATGACGCCGCCGATCGTCTGATTGAAGCCGCTGACTGGGTCGTCTGGCAGCTGACCGGCGTCGAAAAACGCAATTCATGCACTGCCGGCTACAAAGCCATGTGGTCCAAAAGGGAAGGTTACCCGCCCGACGCCTTTTTCAGAGAGCTGGACCTGCGCCTGGAAAAGATCATCGATCAAAAGATGTCTCGCACCATTTACCCCATCGGCGCAAAAGCCGGAGAGCTCAATGCCCGGGCTGCCGGTTGGACCGGTCTCAAAGCAGGAACGGCGGTGGCGATAGCCAATGTAGATGCGCATGTCTCCGTACCGGCAGCAACGGTTACCGAACCCGGGCGTATGGTGATGATCATGGGCACCAGTATTTGCCATATGGTCCTGGGGCGGGAGGAATGCACCGTGGAGGGTATGTGCGGCGGCGTCGAAGACGGTATCATACCCGGTCTGTTCGGTTATGAAGCCGGTCAATCCGGTGTCGGAGATATCTTTGCCTGGTTTGTAAACAATTGTATACCCGCAGATTATCACCAGGTAGCTCAAAAACGAAACCTGGATATTCATCAACTATTGGAGGAAAAGACAGCCTCGCAACGGCCGGGTGAACATGGATTGCTGGCGCTTGACTGGTGGAATGGGAATCGATCCGTTTTGGTCGATGTTGATCTTTCGGGACTGCTAATCGGTGCGACCCTGGGCACGAAACCGGAAGATATTTATCGGGCCTTGATCGAAGCCACCGCTTATGGAACCCGGGTGATTATCGAAGCCTTCGAACAAAACGGGGTAAAAGTCAATGAACTGGTGGTTTGCGGTGGATTGCCGGAAAAAAACAAAATGTTGATGCAGATTTATGCCGATGTGACCGGGCGCAATTTTAAAATCTCATCGTCAAAACAAACTCCCGCCCTGGGGTCCGCCATGTTCGGGGCGGTGGCGGCCGGCAGCCATGCCGGCGGGTATGATACCATTTTCGAAGCCGCCAAACATATGGCCCGGTTAAAGGATGAAGAGTATCAGCCGATCCCCGCCAATCAGAAAATTTACGATCGATTATATGCCGAATACCTGCGCTTACACGATTACTTCGGCCGCGGGGAAAACAATGTGATGAAAAAGCTTAAGCAGATTCGGGATGAGGTGAGCTAAAAAGGGGAGAGCCAAGTGACTTGGCTTTGAATTGGCTTCGGGGGGTGCTGAGATCAGCTATCCTTGACTGAACTGGAGTGATGGAGTGGTGGAGTATTGGAGTATAGAAACACTCAGCATAATGAGAATGTTTGATTGACTTCCGACTTTGTTTTGATAAATTCAATCGGCATCAATTAAAAGGCTTTGACGGTGGCTCACCATGCCTCAAACCAATGTCATCACTCCATTACTCCAACACTCCAATACTCCGGCCTTTATACCCTGTGGTCTGGAAGCAGAGCCAAAGACCCGGATAAACCAGGTTTTCCATGATTTAATGTTATCCATATGTTCGACTCCCCTCACCGCCGCTATAACCCGTTGACCGGTGAATGGGTCCTGGTATCGCCCCATCGCACCCGCAGGCCCCGGCAGGGGCAGCAGGAATCATCCGTCCGGTCGGATCGTCCTGACTATGACCCGGATTGCTATCTGTGTCCGGGCAATTTGCGTGAAGGCGGCAACCGCAACCCGGACTACCGGGACATACTGGTATTCGATAACGACTTTCCGGCGCTGCTGCCCGACATTCCGGCCGGGGAAATGAATACCGGCGGTTTGCTTAAAGCAACTCCTGAAAAGGGCCTTTGCCGTGTCATGTGTTTTTCGCCGCGTCACGATCTTTCCTTGCCGAAGATGGCGCCTGCCATGATTCAAAAGGTCATCGCCGAATGGGTCCGTCAATTCCTTGAACTGGGTAAACTTGCCTGGATCAATCATATTCAGATTTTTGAAAACAAAGGTGCCATGATGGGTGCCAGCAACCCGCATCCCCACTGTCAGATTTGGGCCGGCGAAAGTATACCGGCCGAACCGGCCAAGGAACTGGTTGCCTGCAGTCAGTACAACCAGGACGCGTCCTCATGTTTGTTGTGTGATTATCTTGATCTTGAACTCCAACGGGATGAAAGGCTTGTCATTGAAAATGGCAGTTTTGTGGTTGTGGTTCCCTTTTGGGCGGTCTGGCCGTATGAAACCCTGCTAATTTCACGACGCCATGCGGCCGATCTGACCGAATTGACGCCGGATGAGCACCGGGATCTGGCCGACATTTTGAAACGGTTGACCATACGCTATGACAACCTTTTTCAAACGCCCTTCCCTTATTCCATGGGATGGCATCAGCGCCCCACCGACGGGCGTCCCTATCCGCAACTGCACCTGCATGCGCACTTCTACCCGCCGCTGCTCAGGTCGGCGACCGTGCGCAAATTTATGGTGGGCTTTGAAATGCTGGGGGAACCGCAACGCGACATTACCGCTGAGACCGCCGCACGGCAATTAAAGAAACTGCCGGAAGTGCATTACCGCGCGGAGTCTGAAAATCAGGTTCTCTAGGGCAGGCGATTGTAAAGGATTTTTATGTCTCTGATTTCAAAGACAATTGTTTCCTATCGCACCAACTTTGACCACCGGGCCGCACCCCGAACTTTCCAGGCACCCGGCCGCGTCAATCTGATCGGGGACCATACGGACTATAATGATGGATTCGTGCTGCCGGCCGCCATTGACCGGCAAATTGTTGTTGCGGCCACCCCCCGACAGGACTCGTTGGTCAATGTGTATGCCCTGGATTTTGATCAATGGGATCATTTTGATTTCCAAACCGAAATAAAGCGACTTGGCGAAAATTCCTGGGGCAACTATATTCGCGGCATGACGTGGTCGTTGCTCCAGGAAGGTTGTAAATTAAGGGGCATGGATGCGGTAGTCGCCGGGGACATCCCCATCGGCGCCGGCCTGAGCTCTTCGGCGGCAACAGAGGTAGCCGCCGGTTATGCCATGCTGCAACTGTCGGACGTCGAGCTCGATCGAAAATATCTGGCCCTGGCCGCCCAAACGGCCGAAAATGACTTTGTGGGGATGCGCTGCGGCATAATGGATCAGTATATTTCATGTTTAGGGCAGCGCGATCACGCCCTGCTCATTGACTGCCGTGACCTGGCCTATCGAGCCATACCCTTGCCATCCGGGGCTCTGATCGTCATTGTCGACAGCGGTGTTCACCGCGGTCTGGTGGACATGGAATACAACACACGCCGCTCGGAATGCGAAACCGCCGCCACCCATTTTGGTGTTATCGCGCTGCGGGACTTGAGTTTGAAAGCATTTGAAAACCGGGCCCATGAATTGGCCCCGACCGCCCGCCGTCGAGCCCGACACGTGATCACCGAAAACGATCGTACCGTGTCGGCGGCCGGGGCATTAGAGGCGGATGATCTGAAGGCCGTTGGCAACCTGATGGGTGCTTCTCATGCCAGTTTGCGGCATGACTTTGAAGTCAGCTGCCCTGAACTCAATCTATTGGTGGAGATTGCGCTGGGCGTCAGCGGCGTATACGGTGCCCGCCTGACAGGAGCCGGATTCGGAGGGTCCATGGTCGCCCTGGTGCAACCGAAAGCGGCCGAAGATTTGACGGACGCCATCGCAGAGCGTTATGGACCCGAATGCGGCCTTCAGGCCACCGTCCAGGTCTGTAAAGCATCTGAGGGAGTGTCGGAAATCATCGAGTAAAGAATCCGGGTCCAGAGGACCAGGATTTCTATGTTTTATTAAATCGTCAACCCGGTCGACAACGAGATCGGTCCCCGGATTATCTAGAAAGGAACACATGATGCAAGATTTAAGAAAAAATGAAGTCTGGTTTGTGACCGGCAGTCAGCATCTTTACGGTGATGAGACCCTCAGACAGGTTGCAGAACACGCACGCACGATCGCGGATGCCCTTTCCGCCTCCAAAACGATCCCTGTCCGGGTTGTCTACAAACCAGTTCTTACCACTGCTGAAGCGATTTTGAATATCTGTCTTGAAACCGACTCCGCGTCGGCCTGCATCGGTCTGATTGCCTGGATGCACACATTTTCACCGGCCAAGATGTGGATAGCGGGATTAAAGGCGCTGCATAAACCCTTCCTCCATCTTCATACCCAGTACAACCGCGATATTCCCTGGTCGCAGATTGATATGGATTTCATGAACTTAAACCAGTCGGCCCACGGCGGCAGGGAGTTCGGTTACATCTGCAGCCGCATGGGCAAACAAAGAAAGGTGGTTGTCGGCCACTGGCAGGACCCGACGGTTCAGGAAAAGCTGAATACCTGGATGCGTGCGGCCTGTGCCTGGAATGATGCGCAGGGAGGCAAAATCGCCCGCTTCGGGGATAATATGCGGGATGTGGCCGTTACCGAAGGCGATAAGGTCGAAGCTCAACTGCGCTTCGGTTATGCGGTGAATGGTTACGGAATCGGAGATTTGGCCGCCTACGTAAAAGAAATTGAGGATTCGGCGATCGACCGACTAATGGGTGAATATACCGAGCTGTATGATATCGCTGAATCAGCCGCCAAGGGAGGCAGCCGTCATCAAGCACTGCGGGAATCCGCCAGAATAGAACTGGGTATGCGGGCGTTTTTAGGAGAGGGAAACTTCAATGCCTTTACAACGACGTTCGAAGATCTGCACGGGTTGGAGCAGTTGCCCGGTTTGGCGGTTCAAAGGCTAATGGCCGATGGCTACGGCTTTGGCGCCGAAGGTGACTGGAAAACAGCCGCACTGGTCAGAGCCCTGAAAGTGATGTCGATCGGTCTCAAGGGCGGGACGTCTTTCATGGAGGATTATACCTATCACCTCGATCCGTCAGGTATGAAGGTGCTGGGCGCCCATATGCTTGAAATTTGCGCCAGCATCGCGAAGGATCGTGCCTCAATCGCCGTCCACCCGCTTTCAATCGGGGGCAAAGCCGACCCGGCGCGTCTGGTGTTCGATGTTGAAACATGTGATGCGGTGAATGCATCCATAATCGATTTGGGCGACCGTTTCCGCATGATCGTCAATGATGTTACGGTCGTTGCACCGGATGAACCCCTGCCCAAATTACCGGTCGCACGGGTGATGTGGATGCCGAAACCCAATTTGGAAATTGCGGCCGGTGCCTGGATCTTGGCCGGCGGCGCCCATCACACCGCTTTCAGTCAATCTGTTACAGACGATCATCTGGAAGATTTTTCTGAGATGGCCCAGATTGAATATTTGCTGATCAATGCGGAAACCAAATTATCGGACTTTAAAAAGGAACTGCGTTGGAACGAAGCCTACTACTGAAGCCCGGCCTATGCGCCTGTAAAGCAGGAAAAAGTAAAGATTCGGGCCCAGAGAACCCGACTTTGGTTCAACCCCTGGAAGGGGGCGCTCTGTGACCGAGCTGATTTCAACCTTCTACTGGAGTGTTGGAGTGTTGGAGTATTGGAAAACCGAACACATGACAAACATCTGCCGGGAATCAAACCCGAGATAGACGGGATTTTATTCCTTTGGGGGCCCAAGAACCTTAGCCCATTACTCCAACACTCCACCACTCCCTGGATTTTTCAAGGCAGAGCCGTCTGTCTGTGACCCCCGATGGCGGGATCTTCGACTGGCCCAGAGGACCAGGATTTC
>Ga0126332_10000257_pt1 | contig 20597 bp, 24 predicted proteins | sample InaspJWI42metaG_FD_94482 | JGI IMG/M metagenome (GOLD analysis project Ga0126332, IMG submission 94482) | Marine gutless worms symbiont microbial communities from Oahu, Hawaii - Inanidrilus sp. 2 OAHU.JWI-42 metaG | ecosystem: Host-associated > Annelida > Digestive system > Unclassified...
AGCCCGTAGTCTTCTGTGCTATTGGGCGACGAGTGAACTGGGAGTTTCTCAAGCATGGTTGAGTAAGCGGCTGAAACTTTCCCAACCAGCAATCAGCCTTTCGGTTGCACGGGGACGTGCGATCGCCCTTAAATATAATTACGGAATAGGGAACTTATAATCTAACGTCCCATATCGCATATCGCTCACTTAAACTTGTCGAGTTAGAAAAGTCACATGGAGGTGAGTCCCATGAAGAACACGATCTTACGGCTCATTCTATGTATTCTGATTGTTATACTGTGGTGGAATGTTGGATTGTCAATAGACAAAAAACCAGATTACTGGCCAACTAACGGCTGGAGAACCGCATCTCCTGAGAGCCAAGGAGTAGACTCGACATTGCTGGTAAACATGCTGAATACGATAGGGGAAAAGGATTTTGCCATTGACAGCGTATTGGTCATCCGCAATGGATATATCGTGCTTGATGCATACGGTTTTCCCTTTAATGCTAATGATTCACGTCATATTCAATCATGTAGCAAAAGCGTTCTTTCGGCTCTGGTCGGCATCGCCATTGATAAAGGATACATCAAAGACGTCAGTCAGCCCGTATTGGATTTTTTTCCGAGCCGTGTCGCCAAAAATCGTGATACCGATAAACACACCTTGGCCCTTGAGCATTTATTAACCATGACACATGGTTGGGAATGCAACGACCTCTATACGTTGAGTTGTCTCAGTGATATGAGTTGTGGCGGGGACTGGGTGCCGTTACTGATTGATTTGCCAATCGTAGAAGTGCCTGGGACTCATTTTAACTACTGCAATGGTGCCTCTTTTCTTCTTTCGGCCATTTTGCAGGAGCAAACGAGGATGAGCGCATTTTCATTTGCCGAAAAAGAACTCTTTGCCCCCTTGGGCATTTCTGATATCCACTGGCCATCAAATCCACAAGGCATCACAGTAGGATATAATGGGCTGCATATGCGGCCTCACGATATGGCGAAAATCGGCTATCTTTACTTAAACAATGGAGTGTGGGATGACAAGCAGATCATATCTACCAAATGGATAAAGGCCTCTACCCAAAGAAAGATGACCACCAATTCGGGTTTCTGTCCCGGATATGGGTATCAGTGGTGGAGCGTCAGTCCCGGTATCTACGCCGCAATTGGTGCGCAAGGGCAGTATATAATGGTCGCGCCAGTGAAGAATATGATAGCTGTATTCACTGGAAGTCTGAGTCGTAAAGACACCTCCATCCCCTTAGGTTTGTTGGACGCGTATATCATGCCGGCGGTGACATCACCTACCCCGTTACCGGAAAATCCTCACGCCGCGAAAGCGCTCAAATCAATAACCACTCTCTGGAACAATACAGGCCATAGAGGGCGAGAGAAAATATCTGATAAATTCGATCAGAGAGTAAAGCGTCTCAAGTACGTCAACAGCGAATATGGATTTACAGTGAACTATGATGCAGAACTCCTGATTCTGGATAAAAATTTGGAGTCGCCTGTGGTGTTTAGACGAAGAGGACTAAGAGGGCTTCCTGTGTTTGCCGTTTTGATAGATGATATTCCAAAGGGGCTGGCATTGGAATATACCGCAGATTATCTGGTTGGTCTCTACACAAAGATTCTTCCAGCAGTTTACCATCAGTCGTACAATAAAATTGCAAAAGAAGAACTCATTCAACTCTCAGGTGGAACACCGGCCAATTATGTTGAAATAAAATGGAGCATTCAATCACAAAGAAGGTTAACAACAGTGGGGGTTTTTGCCTATAAAAATAATAAAGTGATCGGTGCTGTAGCTGGTGGCATGGACGAATCGTCAAGTGAATATTTAGCGAGGATCGCAAAGTCCCTGAAATTTACTGAGTAATATGAATCCACGTTTATTCATAGTTCCCAAAACGTCATGAAAACGCCATATCATCTGTCACCTTATTTTTGCGCAAAAATAAGGTGACGGACGACCAGCCGGAATCATGGAGAAACACAGTCCACATTGCCTTGCACGACGATCCCATCCGCTCGTCGTAATTTGGGCATATGTGCTCCGCACTATCATTGAGTGGCGGTGATACTGCCTGTCTCCCGCAGGAGGGCGCGGGCGGGGCGCGTGAAGGTGTTTCTGTTTACTCGGCGCTGCTCAAGCTTGGCGTTCGGCAGCACGTGAATTAGGAGAGCAGTATAAATGACAACATCTTGCCGATTATGGTGGCGTAATTGCGCCTTGCATGCTGATTCGGAAATCATGGCCATCGATGGAATGGAGGACCATATTGCTCCTATTGGTGCAAACATATCGAAGATTCGAGAACTCATTTCCAGTCTCGAACTGTGCCATCACAAGGCCGATCGATGGGTATACAACATTATTGAGGCGATCGGTGCAGGAGAGACGACAAAAGGGTTAGGCACCCGTTCGTCCGGTCAGCATCACCCCAGTGAAACAGTGTGGCAAAATGTCTGTGCCGCCCTTGCGGCGTGGTGTGCAGGATGCCCAAGCACAAAGGTCGATTTGCGCATCGACACTATCCCGGCGTCTCGACTCCTTGCTTGCCTTGGGGAGCGTTCGCCGTTGAAAGAATGGCAAGTCCAAAGGGTGATTGAGAAAATCCGTAGTGTGACCCATTGGCCGCGGTCTTGTGACGATCCAGCAGCACAGTACGTGTGGATTCTCTTAAACGCAGGCGAGTATGAATCTGCTTACCTTAACCAGTGCCCGGAACATTATAAGGAACAAGAGGATTTCTGGCGGACAACAGTTCGGACCATCATTCATGACACCGACAATGGTGACGAAGCAGATCTCTCGTTGGCCCTCGCCATCGACATGCTTTGGCCATGTCACTGGAGGTTTGTGGAAAATCTCCGGATTGTTCTTGACGCGATTGGCGGGAAGCTCAATTCGGAGAAGCCATTTACAGCGTGTGGCAGGAACATAACCTTGTTACCGATTCGCCGCGGGATGGAGATTGTTTCCAATACTTTAAGGGCCTTTTTTGGCGGCCCGGAGTCAAAGCAGGAGGTGGATAGAGGTTTGCTCGTGCTGCTTGGAAAACCGACCGAATTAAAGAAATGGCTTGCCGCCTCCTTAGACAAGACAATAAGGCTTCAACTGAGCCCGCCGGCCGAACTGCGAGCGATATCTGCGTTGGCGGGGCCTGAGTGGATAAAACAGCAAAGCTCCGGCTGAGGCTATGAGGGGTGATGAGGATACTGCCGAACCTATCGCTGAACCCGAACGGAAAAACTAAGCGGTTTTACGTAAAGGCTGTGCAGGCTCGAAAGGCATGTGGCCGGCAGGTTAGCTCAAAACGTTGGCCGTACAAAGTTGACAGTTTATATCGATGATGTTATCGTAATACCATGAATCTATCGATGGAGGTGTAACATGCAAACTGTTACGGTATCCCCAAAATATCAGGTAGTTATACCAAAAAACATAAGAGACGCTCTGAAACTGCGGCCTGGGCAGAAAATGAGAGTGATAGAATATGATGGACGAATTGAACTGATACCCGACCGGGATATTTCTGAACTCAGGGGATTTCTCAAGGGAATCGACACACGCGTCGGGCGTGAGAAAGACCGGGTATGAATATCATTGATTCTTCGGGCTGGCTGGAATATTTTTCAGATGGACCGAATGCAATACACTATTTACCTCCCCTAAATGATACATCCTCTTTAATTGTTCCCGTCATAACAATATACGAGGTTTTCAGGGTCGCGCTCAGAGAGTCTGCCGAAAATGAAGCACTTCAGGCGGTTGCTGCAATGCAAAAGGGAAAAATCATCGATCTCAATGCTAATATCGCGATGGATGCTTCGAAGCTGAGCCTGCAACACGATCTTCCCATGGCCGATAGTATCATTTTAGCAACTGCGCGAGCGTATGATTGTGTTATTTGGACACAGGATTCAGATTTTCAACATATTGAAGGTGTGAATTACTTTCCGGTATAGACGAACTCGACCAGCAAAACGCTGGAGCAGACGGGAACAACTGTGCGGCTTATTTGTAAAGGTTAGATTGCGTACGCCTGTCGGAACGCCCGCTGCTCAGCTCAAGCGTTCGGTGGAAGTATAATGCGTATTCTAAAAACATTCAGTTTGTTACTCATTATAATTTCGTGGATAAAGCTTTGTTATATTGGATTGGGTGGACCAACCCTTATTAGACGTCCAATGGCTGTGGCTATTGAGAAGCTGAAACACTCAAAAATTGATTTCGATTCTCTTGAGACATGGGAAGCGTTACGGCCTATTTCAGAATTTACAAAAGACACAGGTAACTCAGTCGTCCTTTTTTCTATCTTTATGATTGTTGGATTCATTGGATATTATATAGCTGGCCAGAAAAATAAAAACACCGAACCAGACGGTGCAGTTGACCAGGGCCACAGCGGGTCTAATGAAAAGAATTAAATGATTCGGATCAGTTGATTATGTCCTTTCTGACGAACGGTCCTGTCAACTGACCTTGATCGTTATCTCTCCACTTCACCCGTATCATCCAGAATAATTTTCATATTGACACACACAATAATGTTGATATATTATAGCTATTAATATCCACATTAATGGAGTATATTATGCGCACTATTCAAATGACCCTTGATGATGATCTTGTAAAAAAGGTCGACGCCATAGCAAATGAGCTTCAAACAACGCGCTCTGCGTTTACGCGAGATGCATTGCGGGAAGCGGTCCAACAATACAACCTTCGCCGTCTTGAATTGAAGCACCGCCAAGGCTACGCGGTTCACCCAGTCAATCGAGAGGAGTTCAGTGTCTGGGAGAAAGAACAAAATTGGGGGGATGAATGAAGAGGGGTGAAATCAGATGGTACAAATTCAAAGCTCCTGATAAAAAACGGCCGGTGTTGATTTTAACCCGCGATTCTATACTGGAGTATCTTGGGGAAGTCACTGTGGCCCCGATTACCACGACCGTTCGGGATATACCTAGCGAAGTATTTCTTTCGAAACAGGACGGGATGATTATGGACTGCGCAATAAACTTCGATCACATTCAAACGGTATCAAAGGGGAAGATTGGATCGCTAATAACAACACTTTCTAGAGATAAATTAGAAAAAGTGAGTGAGGCTATACAATTTGCCCTGAATTTATAAAAAGATAACAATGGCAAGAAGATGGACGGGCTATTTCTTGCGGTTTTAGAAGTATTGTCCAAATCGCATTTGGTTGCCTTTTTCACCTTTCTAAGTTTAATCCGCCCGCCACTTATGCCTGGGTTCGGCATTTTCGAATGGTCCACGATAATGCGCACCCTTTAAGATTTGGATCAGTATTGGAGGCTGACAATGAATTTTATTACAAAATGGATTATTTTATCTTTACTTATCTTGTCTCTTATTTCGCTTTTCGGATGTAGTGTAAAACGTGTGTCATTACCCGACAGCACTTTGACAAACGCTATACAAAAACCTGGTAGCGTTGAAGTTCAAGTGCGGGAATCCTTACAAAAAGCCTCCGCGAATAAGGGGTTGAATGCGTTTATTCACATAAATGAAGCTGAGGCGATAAAGCAAGCGGCAGAATCAGACACGCGTAGAAAAAATAGAAAATTGGTAGGGCCTCTTGATGGCGTGTTGTTAGTGGTTAAGGATAATATTCATGTGGCGGGCATGCCGAACACTGCCGGAACAATTGCCTTAAAAGATTTTGTCCCAAAGCAGGATGCACCTGTGATTGAACGTTTAAAAAGGGCTGGCGTCATCATTCTTGGTAAAACCAACATGCATGAACTCGCCTTTGGTATTTCAAGCTACAATAGTGCTTTCTATGAAAAACATATCGGAGTACGAAATTCGCATGATATTGAAAAAATGGCCGGTGGCAGTTCGGGTGGCACTGCCGCAGCTATAGGTGCAGGTATTGTTTACGGGGGACTTGGAACAGATACTGGTGGTTCAGTGCGTATACCTGCAGCTTTAAACGGTATCGTCGGTTTTAGGCCGACTGTCGGCAGGTATTCACAGAAAGGTGTCACACCGATTTCTCACACTCGTGATACAATTGGCCCTATGGCTGTAGATGTGCGAAGTGTCGCCTTATTGGATTCTGTCATTTCTGGTGAAAAAATGGTGTCCAGCGCTGCAAAAAAAGAAGGATTGCGCTTAGGCGTGTCAAAACTGTTTCTAAAAAATATAGAACCGGAAATCGAAGTTCTATGGAAAGAGGCGATAACAGCATTTCAAGATGCTGGAGTTGTTGTCGTTGAAATAGATGCATCGGAATTATTTCGATTGAATGCCTTAGTCGGTTTCCCCGTGGCTTTATATGAAGCGAATGCAGATATGCGTTCCTATCTAAAAAAATACGAAATTGGAAAAAGTATTGAAGAATTGGCTGCGGAAATATCCAGTCCTGATGTGGCACAAACTTATAAGAATTTAGTTATTCCTGGAAAATTGCCAGGCGCAGATGGATTGATTGAGGCTGCTCCAGTTTACGAAACCGCTATCAAAACACACCGGCCTATGTTGATTCAAGAGTACGAAAAATTATTTAATACCCATAAACTTGATGCATTGGCTTTTCCAACAACTCCAGCCGTCGCTAAAAGAGCAGATGAAAATTCGAGCAGCCTGGAAAACTTTTTATTATTCATTCAAAATACTGATCCCGGAAGCAATGTAGGCATGCCTGGGCTGTCGATACCGATGGGTTTGACCAAAGACAACTTGCCTGCTGGAGTTGAGATAGACGGTCTTCCTGGAAGTGACTCCAAGCTTCTGTCTATAGGACTTGCTTTGGAGGAGATCCTCAGGAAATAATAGCACCTCGTTATTAAATTGACCAGAGCCTAACCTACACGCTTGAGCGGGACCGGGCTTATGCTGCGGCTTTGTTGAAATTCTTTTGCTAAGCCGTCTGAAATGTTTGTAACCATCTTCGGAGAAAAATTATGAGAAAAGAATACGATTTGTCAAAAATTAAAGGACGCAAAAACCCTTATGCGAATAGGCTGAAAAAAAACAAGTAACCATACGTATGGGTGTTGACATTATCGAATATTTTAAACGGATGTCTGAGGATACCGGAATACCGTACCAGAATCTGATCAACCTATATTTAAAGGATTGAGTACAATCAGGCGGTAAGATCTCGATCAAGTGGGCTTCCTAAATAGAAAAGCATAACAAGGGGCATGAAGATAGATGGGCTGTATCGTGCGATTTTCATCAGCCTTTGTTAATTTTGATTTAGGTGCTTTCAACATTTGCCAGATATGCAATCGCCCGCTACTTATGCCTGGTGTTATGCGTCCACAATGACATAGAGGTAAAATTGAAAAGCGAAAAAGAAAAAATGTTGGCTGGAGAATTGTACAACGCCTCAGACTCTCTTCTAACACAAGAGCGTCAAAGGGCACGCGCTCTGACCCATCAATTGAATGTAACCCAATATGGCAACCAGTCAGCCTATAATCAGATTATAGCTTCCCTTTTACCTAATGCTGCCGCCGACATTCGGATTGAGCCGCCCTTCTTTTGTGACTATGGATACAACATCTATGCCGGCGAAAGAGTGTTTTTTAACTTCAACTGTATTTTGCTTGATGTCATGCCGATTCGAATTGGCTCAAATGTCATGTTCGGACCCAATGTGCAACTCTATACGGCGACACATCCTATTAATGCTCTGGAACGCCGCCAAGGGCCAGAATTAGCTAAGCCTATTTCTATTGGAAATGACAGTTGGATCGCAGGCAGTGCAATTATCTCTCCTGGGGTAACAATTGGCGACAGATGCATTGTAGGGGCTGGAGCTGTGGTGACAAAAGATATTCCCGCAGATACCATTGTGGGAGGAAATCCAGCTAAACCTAGAGTAAAAAAAGACGCCTAACATGAGAATGTACAATCCACCTCATCCAGGAGAAATAGTTAGAGAATTTTGTATTGACCCTCTGGGCATGACGGTCACCGAAGCAGCGAAAGCCTTAGGCGTCACCAGAAAAACTTTTTCGGCATTACTTAACGGGCGGTCAGGAATCAGCCCTGAAATGGCCCTTAGGCTTTCAAAAGTTTTCGGTCGTTCTGCCGAAGGATGGCTCAAACTTCAGTTGCAATACGATCTGTGGCAGACTCAGCAGAGAGTCGATCTAAAAAATCTAAAGCGTGTCAAAGCTGCCTGACAATTGTTAATGCCTGGGATAACAAAGGCATGAAGATGGGCAGGCTATATCCAGCAGCTTTGATGCATCTCGTTATGAGAAAGAGCATAATTTAATGTCAGAGAAGGCACAGAACCTCGCAGCACACCTGACCGCTCGTTCCTCGCGGCCGGTGACTGCGGCGTTATGCCTCCCATTTTGAATAATCCGCTTGACATATTACGTTATGCGTAATACCATTCACGTATGATCAAATCATTTGCCTGTCGAGATACCGAAAAATTGTTCAACGACCAGCGCGTCCGCCGCTTTCAATCGTTCGAAAGGCAGGCAAGAAAAAGGCTTATGGTACTTCATGCCGCTCCTAGCTTTGAAGCACTGAGGCTCAATCCGGGTAATAAGCTTCGCTCTTTAAATGGAGATAGAAAAGGACAATATGCGATTAGTGTCAATAAGCAATGGCGTGTCTGTTTTGAGTGGCATGATGGGAATGCATATAATGTTGAAATTGTCGATTATCATTGAGGTATAATTATGAATACGAACAAACTTCTCGATCCGATAACACCGGGTGAAATCTTGCGTGAAGATTTCATGGAACCACTTGATATCAGCATAAATCGACTTGCTCGGGATCTTTCTGTACCGCCTAATCGGATTAGTGAGATCGTCAACGGGAAAAGATCTATTAGCGCTGATACCGCATTGAGATTGCAGCGCTACTTTGGCGTCGAAGCTCAGTTTTGGCTTAATTTACAGACTGAATATGATTTGCGAATGATTAAGCGTAAAATTTGGACTGACATTGAGCGACGAATTATTCCGGTTAAACCCTCGGAAACACAATCCGATAAAGACCGGCCTGGGCTTTAGGGCACATGATTCAATCAAGACCTGCAAAACCAACTGAACCAGCGACAACAGCTTTTTGGCATTGCCATGCAAAAAGCCATAATCTCTGACCCGGCGAAAGCCTTTTGGCAAAACGTACTGCAAAAAAACAAGGGGGTCAGGTCTATATTAATCATAGATCTAACAAGGCGCTTGCAGTTGGACGCGGAAAAACCGTGCCGTTGAAGCACCCCGTTGTTAGATGCAAAATGAATATTTTACTATGGAATTAAAAATAGACCAAAAAAAGAACATTGCTTATATCAAAATTGTAGGTCCGGTAAGCTCAAAAGATATATTGGATGCGTTTGATATTGCAGTATCAGATGAGAAATACAAAAGAGGGATGGGAAGGCTATGGGATTTTACAGAAATAGATCTATCATCACTAGATTCAAGTGCTATTCCTAGTATGGCGCAATACTCGCTATCATTTCCACCTGGAATATGTGATGTTAAAGTAGCCTTTGTTGTAACGAAAACTATGGAGTATGGGTTAACTCGCATGTTTCAAATACATTCAGATATGGACGCTAAAACACAAGTCATGGTTTTTAACACGATAGATGAAGCAGAGAAGTGGATGATGAGAAAAGAGGATAGTTAACTGCATCTAACCAGGTGATCAACCGGACTCATAAAAAGCCTAGCGTGGGAGAATTAGGGACATCTATTTGATTATTGGTTTAATGAAAATAGAGAATATGGTGAAGTGGGCGGAAACCAATGAATCAATGGCCCGTAGATTTCAAATACGAGTTGACCCAGCGATTCACGGCCGAGTTCAGCATTCGCCCTTTCTTGGAAAAGTATCCAGAATCAACTCTGGCTCGGCTTGAAAAGTGGACCAAGGACCGCAGTGTACATGTGCGCCGTCTCGTATCGGAGGGCACCCGTCCACGCCTGCCGTGGGCGCCGCGACTGCGCAGATTCATGGCGGATCCTAGGCCCGTTTTGGCGCTCCTTGAATTGCTAAAGGATGATCCAGAGCTGTACGTGCGCCGTTCCGTGGCAAACAACCTCAATGACATTGGGAAAGACAATCCAACATTACTGGTGGACACGACGCGAAGGTGGATGAAGGACGCATCCACTAATATTTAAGACCATATGGCTTTTGCCAAAATTCTACTCAATAACTAAGCGCTAACACTTATATGGCTAATGCAATTTAGGAACTCGAAGACAAACGGGCCGGAAAGATGATCATCACATTCCTGGGAACTTCTGCAGCAAATGCCTATCCGGAAGCATTCTGTCGGTGCGACAACTGCAAGCGAGCACGAGAGCTCGGCGGCCCGAGCCTGCGGAAGAGGTCCTCTGTGCTGATCAACGATGACCTCTTGATTGACCTTGGCCCCGATATAATGACTGCTGCTTTCATGCATGGCCGCACATTGACCCGTGTGCGATATTGCCTGCAGACGCATCCGCATGCTGACCATTTGGATCCCTCTCACTTTCTCTCGCGAAGTCCAGCGTACGGAGTGGTCGGTGCGCCGCTCCTGCACTTCTATGCCTCAGGCGCCACAATGCAGCGAACTGCACAGCTTCTTGAAATAGATTTCGCCCCCGCTAGCCTCCTCGATCCTGAGATCGGTGAGAGTTTGAACCTAAGATTCCATCCAATAGAAGCGCTGCAGTCTTTCCCTGTTGGCCCCTATAACGTGACAGCATTTCCGGCAAATCATGACCCGGAAATGGAATCGTTGCTCTATGCTGTTGAATCGGACGGACGTAGTATTTTCTATGGTACCGATACGGCGATGTTGCCAGAGGAGACCTGGCACGGCTTACATCAACGCAGGCTGCGATTCGACCTTGTGATCCTCGATCATACGTATGGTCTTGACGAACCAGGTAGCGATCACCTGAGTGCTCATCAATTAATCGAGCACGCAGAACGAATGCGCGATGGTGGTTTGCTAACCAAAAATGCCCGAGTCTTTGCGACGCATATTGCCCACGAAGGCAATCCTGTCCATCCGGAACTGGCGGCCTTCGCCGCACAACATGGTTATGAAATAGCTTATGATGGGCTTACAATGTGAAGCAGAATGCAGAAATAAGCAGGAGCATCGATCGATAGACGTTGGACTTTTAACTGTCTTAACTTAAACAGGGAACAGGGCAACGTATGAGCTGCGGTGTTAAGGGAGTCTAAATCGCCTCATCACCTCACCGCGGCGGACTCGGTCAGTTGTGATCGGTCCGTTCCAGCGCCGTCGCTTTTTGCTCGACGTCCGTCAGAGTACCCGAAAAGGGACCGGGCCGCTCCATCTTCAGGGCGGTTAACGCAGCAGCCCATTGGATGGCCTTTATCGCCGGCCAACGCAAGCGAAGACCCACATAAGTGGCAAAACAGGTATCTCCCCGACCTGTGCGTCCGATGCCGTCCGAGTATGAAATGGCGGCTCGGTGATATTGGCCGTCGCTGTAGACCAACACACCACCCCGATAGGTTATCATCACCTCACTGGCGCCCATATCGACCACTGCCCGCACTGCTTCTGCAGGATCGGTTAGTCCAGTCAGCACTTCAGCCTCGACTTGATCCATTTTTAAAAAGTGGATCAGAGGCAGGCATTCCGCCTTTTCCTGCCAATCGCGGAAAACCAGCCGATTCTCGCGGCGTACGCGGACATAACCCTGTACGTCCAACGCCAGGGGAGAGATCCGGGCCAAACGTCTTATCAGAGCGATACCGACTTCACCAGCCGTTAAGGGGGTGATCATCGTAACGCGCCTGGGGAAGTCCGGAATATCTGCATATCGATACGTCCCTGCAAATCCACTAGCACGGCAAGTTCGCTGTTCCTGATCCGCGGTATCGTATATTATCTCCATTTGGCACGTCTGAGAAGCCGGAATGGGTACCACGTGGACACCGGCCCGTTGCATATCGACTAACAAATCAAAGTCCTCAGAATGCAGCCGCGTCACCACTGTTGTTTTCAGCCCGATACACCTCAGTGGGATACTACCGTAATGGACCGCACCCCCTGTAAATGACTCCGCTTGGCCGTTGACCACCAAACGGTCCTTGCTCACATGGCCGATCATCAAAACATCAGAGTCGATTAACGTATTCATCGAAATCATTGTCACCTGGTTAAGTTTTCAAGATTGCCGCTAAAACTTCCGGTGTATTAGTGCAAATACCGTCTACGTCCAATTTCACCAGCTCATTCAACTCCTCCGGACGCTCTTCATGCCAAAGGAAAATACCCAATCCCCGGTTTCTAATACTGGCGATCAAGTCAGGAGGAACCAATACATGAGGGAAGTCCGCGGCTTCCTCCCAGCAAGGATGCACGTAATCTGCCTCGATGGTAAGCGCCCATGAGATGTAATCGTTTGACCGGTCCTCCATGCGCACCATCATCGAAGTTCTCAAGCGGGGTTCAAGAAATTTGGCTTTCTGGAGCAGCCAGGGGTAAAATGAGGCTAAGATTGCCTGGTCGACGAAATCATTCGACTGTAATGCGTGGACCACCGGTTCAGTGGAAAACTGATTTTTCAATTCTATATATAGTTGAGCACGCCCGCGTGCGCATTCCATCGCCTCGATCAACGTGGGAATCCGTTCACCTCTGCCCGCATCCAGGCGGCGCAGGTCCGACAGTATCAGATCTGTGACCCGCCCCTGGCCGTCGGTGGTACGGGCGAGTTGGGTGTCATGAATGACCACAGGATGACCGTCAGCGCTCAAGTGAATATCCACCTCTAGCATGGTGGCGTCCATCGCCAAGGCCAACTCAAAAGCGCGCAGGGTGTTTTCGGGTTCGTAAGCGGATGCCCCTCGGTGGGCGATATTTTGAATCATGATGGACTTATCTGTAAGTGCCAACAGCATGTGCCGTCTCGTACATGGCAACAATGTTGGCGACCGTTTTCTCCAACGGCGCATCCGGCGTTATTTTGTTCACGGGTGATAGAATGTAACCGCCTCCCTGCCCCAATGTTTCCTTCAGACGCGTAACCTCAGCGCTCACTCGTTCGGGCGTGCCACCGGTCACTGGAGAGAGGATTTTCAGCTCCATGCCGCCATGAAAGCACAGCTTATCACCAAAATCCGCATTCAGGGATGCTGGGTCCATCCCCGGTAAAAGCACCTGAATGGGATTGAGAACATCGATGCCCATATCCACGTAGTCGGGAATCAGCGGTCGGATTGCCCCCTCATTATGGTACATGACCTTCAACCCGTAAGCATGCCCCTGGCGGACAAATTTCTCCAGGCTGGGATGGACGAATTGCCGGATCATGGCGGGGCTCATCATCAGACTGCTTTCCGTACCGGTATCATCAGCGATGAAGTAGATGTCGACCAATGCTCCCGCCGCCTCCAGGATGTGGCGGTTGAGTTCCAAAAAGTAGGCCTCTATCTTAGCGATGATGGCAAGCGCCAGGTCCGGATTCATGCTGAGGTCCAACATGAATTGTTCCATTCCGCGTAAAAACATGGCAATGCGCAAGGCGCAGGTTGAGTACGGCCCAGGATCCCGTAAGATCAGGGCGTATTTACGCCATCTGGCGCACTGCTCATGCAGACTGTCAAAATCAAAGCGCGACACCGCGGGTGGGGAATAAGCTTCCACGTCAGAAACACTGCGGGCTTCGGCAAGGGGATGTGAAATGGGTTGAAGCATTCCGGCCAACAACTGCCAGCGGATGCCCCAAGGATCCTCGCGGATATCCTTGTCCGGGTCGACCAACCTCCACGTGGGTTCCTCGGGCCAGACCGAACGGATGTCGATACCGAGACGCTGACGAACATCCTCGAAATCATCGACACCGTAATACCGACACAACGATGTTTTGATCGGATCGCTGGTCCAGATATCTAGAGGCATGCGGTCCGGGATCTGATGGTTTAGGGTGGTTAAAACACGTTGTTTACTGTTCATCGGCTTCTGTCTTGGTGTGTCACCCGGTTCCCCTGTCCGTCAAAAAAGAAAACGGCATCAACATCGATACCCCAACGAATTCGATCGCCGAGCTTGCAAACATGTTCACCGCTCTGGATCGACCGGAATACTTGTCCGCCGGCCAGTGTGAGGTCGTAGAGAACCTCCCTGCCCTGGCTTTCCACAAAGGTGATCTCGCCTTCGATGGGCGTTGCGAGATCCGGCTGCAGGTATTCGGGTCTGACGCCAATGGTGATATTCTGTCCCGCCGTCACCGACGCTGCCTTGATACGGTCCGGCAATTCGAAGCGCAGGCCCGGGGTGTCGAAATGACCGTCTTCTATCTTGCCGTCGGCGAACGATATGGGTGGATTGCCGATGAAACCGGCAACGAATCGGTTCCGCGGCTGGTGGTACATTTCGTCCGGCGATCCGATCTGCTGAATCTTGCCCTCGTTCATCAAGGCGATGCGGTCGCACATGCTCATCGCCTCGACCTGATCGTGGGTGACCAGGATGGAGGTGCAACCGGTTTCCTGCTGAATTCGGCGGATCTCACTGCGCATCTCGAGTCGCAGGCCGGCATCGAGGTTCGCCAGGGGCTCGTCCATCAACAGAACGTCCGGTTTGCGTACCAGGGCGCGCGCCAAGGCGACGCGCTGCTGCTGGCCGCCCGAGAGCTGGCCTGGCCGGCGATCCAGAAGCGCTTCCATGTGCAGGATGCCGGCTATTTCCTTGACCATGCGCTCGGCATCGGCACTGCTCTCTTTGCGGATTCGCAAGGGAAAGGCGATGTTCTCGTAGACGCTGAGGTGCGGGTACAGGGCGAAGGACTGGAAGACGACCCCGACGTTCTTTTTCTGCGGGGGCAGGGCGGTCACATCCTTGTCGCCGAACCAGATCCGCCCCGAGGTGACCCGGTGGATGCCGCAGACGGCGTAGAGGGTAGTCGTCTTGCCGCATCCCGACGGGCCCAACAGGGCAACCATTTCGCTATCGCCGACGGTCAGGTCCATGTCCTCGATCACGTTGACCGGGCCGAAGGACTTGGAGAATTTTTCCAGTCTGATTTCCATTAGCCTTTGGTCCCCCCACCGTAGATGTTCATCAGTTTGTCCTGGGTGAAAAGATAGAAGATCATCACCGGGACGACGTAAAACAGCCCCACCGCCTTGAACAGGCCGAAGTCCGACAGGTAGTCGTCGATCATCAGGCCGGCGAGATAGACCGACAACAGCCGTGTATCCGAACTCGGCGCCAGGATGAGCGGCAGCACAAATTCGCTCCAACCGGCCATGAAGGAGAATATGGCCAGCGCGGCGATACCGGGCATGATCTGGGGCAGGACGAGTTTGTACCAGACCTGGAAACGGCTGGCGCCGTCCTGCAGTCCCGCCATCTCGATCTCCCAGGGCACGGTGTCGTAGAAGCCCTTCATTATCCAGATTCCGAACGGCAGCTCGAGAGCCGCCTTGACCAGGATGACACCGATCAGCGTGTCGTAGAGACCGATCATGCGCAGCATGAGAAAAATCGAAATGATCAACGTGACGCTGGGGAAGGAATGAAGCAGCAGAACAAAGCCAAGAAACTGGGGGCGGAACGGAAATTTTAGGCGCGACAGCGCGTAGCCGGCGCTCGACGACAGAATGACGACGATGGTGACGACGCTGGTAGCGAAGATGAGGGTGTTGAGGGTCGCCGTCCAGACACTGCCGTGACCGGTGATCTCCTGGGTCAGGAAGCGCCAGTTCCTGAGCGTGAACTTCTGCGGCCAAATGCTCTCGATGTTGATCTCGGATATGGAATCGATGAACAGCCACAGGTACATGATTATGATCGGCGCCGAGACGATCACCAGGAATATGGTTAGGAGCCAGTTGGATCTACGATCTTCCATATGGTCAGCTTTCGATTAAAGGTTCGGCAACGAGTTTCTTGAAATCGAAGATCCTAAGGTAGACCAGCGACAGCGCAATACCGATGACCACCAGCACCACCGCCAGCGTCGCCCCGAAACCGTAACGCAGGTTGCCGAAATAGTTGGACAGTGCGGTGTGGTAGGCGTTCAGCGCCCAGGTTTCGGTGGTGAAGAATCCGGGGCCGCCGTCGGTCAGCAACAGGATGTATTCGAACGACGTCAATAGGCTCAGGGTCTGGTAGCTGGTGACGAAAAGGATCGGCCAGGCCAGCAGCGGCAGGATGATGCGCCGCACCTGTTGCCATTTGTAAGCGCCGTCGACCGCGGCCGCGTGCAGCACGTCACGGGGTATTGCGAGCACGGCGCTGGCAAAGATGATCATGCCCATGCTGGCGCCGACAAACCCGTTGGCGGTGATGACGAAGGTCCACGGAAACTCGTTCAGCCAGTTTTCGGGCTTCACGCCGAACGTTCCGAGAAAGTAGCTCATGAAACCGCTGTCGAAGGTGAACCACTTCCACAGCATCACGTAGATGACCGAGGGACTGATGCGCGGGATCAGCCACACGGCACGGAAGAACTTTGACTGCCCGGGCGGCATGTAGAATGTGGTCAGCGCCAGTACAAGCGCGAACCCGACGTTGAAGAACAGGGTGAAAAACACATAAAACGCGGTGTTGGCCAAGACCTTCACGGTGAATTCGCTGGCTAGCAACTCGACGTAGTTTTTAGTGGTCCACTTCCAACTGGTGTTGGTCCAACCGAGCAAGCGGTCGAATGTGGCATCGTCCACTTCGACGCTGATCGAGGCCAGGCCGACGCGGAAATCCTCCGCACTCTGGAACTCGCGGTTCATGATGGTGCTTACCACTGCTTTCGAAACCGCCTTGCGGTCCTTGAACGAACGCGGACGATTTTCCAGAGACTTCAGGGCGGCGAAGAGTTCCTTCTCGGACTCAAAAACCTGGCCTGAGAGCTTCTCCTCGATCTCCTTCGCCACCGGTGGTTTCAGGCCGATTTTCCCGACCGCCGCCAAACCCACCGCGTCGAACGCGAACACCTTGCTGCCCAACTGCTTGACCAGGGAGGCATCGACGTCACGCTCGGTCAGGTCCAGGATCGTCGCTTGGGTGATGATGTAGCGGTTTCCGAGAATTCCGGTATCGGAACTCATCGTGGTGAAACTGAAGACGAAGGTCATGAAGACCGGAATTACGAAGAATAGCGTCACCGCGACCGAAGCCGGCAGCATGAACCAGACTGGAAGAAATGAACGAACTTTGCGCAATTGCCTGTTCTCCATTCAGTATCCGCACCGATCGTTGCGGACGTTCGATCACCGATGCGCCCGGTCCGGCGCCACTTACACCGAACCGGGCCGACGCACCAAAGCGCGGGCTTTGAGGTTTATCGGATAATCACTTTCCCGGCCATCGTGGCCTTCATCTCTTTGACCACCGTGTCGACCGCTTTCTCAGGCGAAAGGTCGCCGCTCCAGGTGGCGGTCAGGCCCTTCCAGACGAGCGTGTCGTATTGCCCGAAATCGGTGCTGTTGGGCAACGCGAAGGCGCTTTTCAGCAGGTTGGTTGCCTCCGCCGTCCAGCGGTCGTCGGAATATTGTGAAACTTTGGTCTGGGCGGTGGTGATGCCGAGGTGAGCCGAGGCGATGGCATGGAGCGTATTGAGCCTGGGCTCGGAAACGATAGTGATCAGTCGCGCCGCGATCTCCAGTTCGTCGTCCTTGGCTTGCCTGGAGATCAGGTAGGTCAGCGGGTGGGTGAGGGTGGTCGCCTTGCCACCGGCGCCGCCCGAGGGGATCAGTGCGAAAACGACCTTGCCGAAGAAGTCGTCAAGACCCTCGCGGCGAGTGTAGCGGGCGTAATGCCAGGTGCCGCCGTGCCAGAGGCCGGCCTTGCCGTTGGCCACCTCGTTGTACCACTGGTCCCATTCCATCCCCAGGTGATTCTTCTTGGTCACACCGAACTTGAACACCGCGTCATGGAAGAACTGGTAGTATCCAAGCAGGGTGCCCTTATCCAGGATCAGCTTGCCGCTCTTTGCGTCGATCATGTCGCCACCCTTCTGGACGGCGTAGAACTGCCAGTAGTCGCCCCCCTTTGTGGCGCGGGGGTAAAATCCGTAACCCTTTTCAACCAACCCCTTGTCCTGGATCTTTTTGGCATCCTCGAGAACGTTCTGCAGGGTGTACTGCCCGCTCTTGATCTTCCCGGGCAGCGCCGCGATATCGGCATCCGAATAGCCGATCGCCTTCAAATGTGGTTTCCAGCCGAAAAAAGGCCGGGATTCGGCGTCCTGAGGGGCGCCCCAGACCTGGCCGTTCCACGACATGATTGGCCACAGGCTGGGAAAAACATCGGAAAAGGGCCAGGCCTCGAGATCGACGTGATCCTCGATCGGAAGGATCAGGCCGGCGTGTCCCCACACAGGAATGTCCTCGTGACCGCCGACGATGATGTGCGGCCCCTGACCGGCCTCGACGGCCAGCGAGAAGCCTTGCTTCAACTGTTGCCATGTCTGGGAACCGGCAAACGACCGCGATGATACGGTGACCTGAATGTCGCGTCCCTCAATCTTCAGTTCCTCGTTTAGAACGTTGGCGGCCAATCCGACGGCTTCGAAGCGGTACCGCTCGTTCTGGTCCGCCGGCGCCCAGACCACGATTTCCATGTTTTCGGCCTGAACTGCGCTCGCCCCGGCGGCCACGACGCCAAAAGCCGTCAAGGCCCCCAGCGCAATAGTGAAAATTTTCCTCATAAGAGATGTCATCTTCGCCTCCTTGTTATGCGTTTTGATTTTTCAAGCCCTTTCCGGGCCTTTCATTGACCAATATTGGAGAACAGAATTTGGAACAGACAGTATAAAATATTACGGAACTATATACAAAAGAGTAAGGTTAATGTGACCGGATCTGTCAAAGTGTTCTGATATTATCTTCTCCAAAACCTAAAAGGAGGAGAAAATGAATATCGACAAACTCAGAGACAGATTTCCGAATGGAAAAACATGACGTATTTTTTTGAATCTATCATCTGGCAAAATGGCATAGAATGTCCTCACTGTGAAGGCGTAAAGTCATGTCAATTGGAGGTCAGATTTGTGAGGTAAATATTCAATATCAGGAAATTATTAAAACCACAAGATGTTTTTAAATCGAGATTGATGCAAAAGATGTGATATGTTTTGGAAACTTGTCAGAAAACCAAAGATCAGCAACCACCGGGTAGCCGGGGGCCATTGCTGGCCCCAAGCCCCCTAAGAACCGTGCGTGATAGTCTCCCATCACACGGTTCAAGCCCTTCAAGCGCCAGCCTCGGCATAGTGGCATATGGGGACATCCTATAACCCCCTGTCAAGAAAAAGGAAAAACAAGGGGTCCGGGTCTTCATTCTTGACAGAATTTAAGGAAAAGTGAAGAATGAAGACCTGATCCCTATGTTTCACACATTTTGAATCCGGAACCTGAAATATAAAGGAGGCATATCATGAGGGAGAAATTCGGTTTTATCTTGATCTGGAAATTTTTATTGGCGGTAACTGTTGTGCCGCTGATGTTCAGTATCGGTTATGCAGCTAATACTTTCAAAGAATCTAAGGGTCGTTTTTCCATTGACCTTCCGAAAGAATGGAAGCTTGAACCGCAGACCGATCAAACAACTTATGTTTTCAAAGGGGATGGCAACAGCATCATTATCCAGTATTTTACCGGGGCCAAAACCCGTGAGCAATTGTTTAAAGAAGGATTGAATACATTGCGATCAGCCGGTCTGCCTAATGCCAAATCAACGAGGGCAGTCAGAAATCTGAAAGTTAATGATAATCCGGCAAAATGGGGAGTTTACAATGATACCATGATATACGGAAGTGTTAAAGTACTACTCTATGGACTCCTTGGAAGCGTATCATTGAAAAAGGGCGGACTGTATTATCTTGTTATTGTTAATGAAAAAACACTCAAGCGAAAACAGAAAATATTTGAAAATGCATTTCAAAGTATCAGGAGCGCCGGCGGATCAGTCACAAAAACAGTCGATGAAGGGGCAGCTGCTCCGGAACCAGCCAAAACCATCACAGGGGGACCAGCAGAATTCAAACATAAATATCTCTCTCTTTCTTTACCGGCTGGTTGGTCGGTAAAGGAAGATGCGGCAACCGGAAAGGAATTGATCGGGTGGCTGGAATCAGAAAGCATTCCTGGCGCTTCGATCATCGTTTATTCCTTCCGTGGCGCATTTATCAATTATTCAAATATTCGAATTCGCGGCCTTAAAAGATTAGCGGCGGATTACCCCAAAGGGCAAAAACAGCTTAAAAAGCCAAAAAAAATCAGAACCGAAAAAGGATACAAACCAAAAGTGGAATTGTGGCAAGGATTTCTTGACTCCGGCGGCAAAACGGTAGCCCTGCAATCACCCATGGCGGTCATGAAAACAAAAAAGAGCTGGATATTGATGATCGGATATGTTCCGGATGCCTCAGGTGTTGAGATGGAGGAGGATTTTTTAAAAATTTTAAAGTCAGCGAAATGATTTGAAGTAGAAAAACAAGGGGGTCGGGTCTCCATTCTTGACAGAATTTAAAAGAGAGCGAAGACTGAACGGTCTGTTGCCCAAATCCAATCCTAGTTATTAGCGCTGCAGCCAGTGAAACGCAAGATTTCTTAATTTTTTTCTTCGACATTGACGTAAACGCTTAAATGGCAGTTGATTA
>Ga0126332_10000260_pt1 | contig 20373 bp, 21 predicted proteins | sample InaspJWI42metaG_FD_94482 | JGI IMG/M metagenome (GOLD analysis project Ga0126332, IMG submission 94482) | Marine gutless worms symbiont microbial communities from Oahu, Hawaii - Inanidrilus sp. 2 OAHU.JWI-42 metaG | ecosystem: Host-associated > Annelida > Digestive system > Unclassified...
TATCCAGCAAAACGAAAGTTTAAGTTCGATATACACCAACGAAAAGGTCCGCGAAATTAAAGAAAATTTCATTAAAATCATCCATTATATCGTCAACTTCAGAACGGACAGGCTCAGTCATATCTATCATCTATTCTGGGACGCCGTTCACAAATATAATCGCAATGTTTCCATCATCACATTAAACTACGACACAATGCTGGAACAGGCTTTTGACTTTCTCTTTCAAAACTTTGGTTATATCGATTACTGCATCCATTTGATGAACTACGACAAGCTCCGGGAGCTGGAACGATTCAATTTCTGGATAAATCCGCGTGAGCCGATCGTCGTAAAAGAGAGCGAGGACCCGGTCCCTTTTAAAATCATAAAACTACACGGCAGCCTCAACTGGAAATACTGCAACTGCTGCAATCACACCCTGCTCACGCCCTGGGATAGAAAAATTGATTTAAACCGCGGCAAACTCATCGGCCACACCTTCCCGGAAGAAGAAGAATACGACTATTACTGCCCGATCGATCGGACCGAGTTTCAAACACTGATTATGCCTCCCTCTTATATTAAATCGCTCAACAACCCGGTTATATCTCAATTGTTCGGTGAAGCATCCCGGGAGATCCGCGTTACTCAAAAAATCGTTTTTATCGGGTATGCGCTCTCTGACGCCGATGTCCACATCAAGACTCTTTTCAAAAAGCACTTGAAGGATGACGTGGATCTAATGGTAGTCAATGTAAAAGACACGGCAATCCTGAAACAGCAGTATCACGCGCTCTCCAGCAATGTTGAGTTTATCCATCAATCATTTGAAGAAATCGTCGAGGATGATGACATAATGCAGAAACTGCTGGCTTGAGTTTAGATTGACATGCAGGCTGCTGAAAGGAACGGATGGATTTGGTTATTTTACGAGAGGTAGTATTGCCTTCTATCTATTCTAAATGTAATACAATAACTTTTTAGTCTTGCCAAAACAAATCTTCGCTAACTGTCTGTTATTTCATCATTAATTATAATTCCCCAAGATACATTGTTGTCGTTCCATTGTATTGTGTGGTATAATTTTGTTAATCGTCATTTCTACTGATCGCGATTTGACAATACCCTGAAGAGGAGTAATGAGATGAAATTAAAAAATTTGCGAACTTTTCCGGTCGCCTGGTTCATACTCTTTTTTATACTACTGACCGGATGTTCACAGGAAAGCTTTCAGTCATTTAAGGGACTGTTTCCATTAAGGGATAAACTGGTACAGCAATTCGATGAGCAAAATGTCCGCGTAACCATTCAAAATGGGAACACCGTCGGTGTCTCTTTTATCAACTCTTCATTCAATAATCTTTCGCAGCAGGAAAAGAAGCTGAAAGCACAGCAGGTGGCAGTATTTGTCAAAGATAACTATGATGCCATCGAGAATATCGAGAACATCTGGATTTCTTTTGTCATCCATAAAAGATATCTTTTTCTTGTTAATTACACAAACAATCTGGCAACATTTTTTTTCGATAAAAATGCTTTGGGAAAAAGCGTTATGAATGAACCCGGTGCACCGCCGATCACTGAAAGCTGATTATTGCAGACATAATTTTCTCTTCACACGGACCTTGCTGATTTCGATTCAGGAGCTGACATAAAAATGTCTCCGGTAACCCATCTGCTGACCGGCTGGCTCACCGCGCAAACTGCCGACCTTTCCCGCAGGGACAGAGCCCTGGTGACGCTGTCGGGCGTAATGCCCGATATCGATGCTCTGGGCGTTCTGGTTGAGCTGGCCACCGAAAATACATCGACCCCGCTTTACTGGTGGAGCTACTATCACCACGTTGTGTGCCACAATCTCGGTTTTGCCCTGGTGCTTGCGACGTTAGTTGTGTTGCTTGCCGTCAGACGGTGGACAACCGTACTGCTGGCCTTGATAGCCTTCCATCTTCATCTTCTCGCTGACCTTGTCGGTTCAAAGGGTCCGGAAGGCTATCAGTGGCCGATTCCTTACCTGCTCCCTTTTTCGAACCGCTGGCAACTGACCTGGGACGGCCAGTGGGGGCTAAACGCCTGGCCCAACATTCTGCTGACAGCGTTGTTTCTGGTGGTAACTTTATACCTGGCATGCAAACGCGGCTATTCACCCTTGGAGCTGATTTCCAAAAGACTTGATAATGCATTTGTAGCGGCCTTGCGCAGAAGATTCGGCGCGCCGGCCGGATCATGTAAACAACAAAGTACTTAGAGTTTACCTTCACTGAACAAAGGATTATTACTGTGGAAATTATCACGGAAGATTCGGTCACCGAAACAGCGATAGAAATTTCTGAGTTTAGCCACGAACGCGCCCACAGCGAGATGACAAGCCTGGCTAATATTCAACCGAATCTTGTTGCTTTTATGGTGGAATTCACCCAAGATCTGGATCAGGAGGTATCCGCGCTGGCTCTTTTTTGGTTTTTCAATGTCTGCAGAATGTTTCAACAGGCTTACCGCAGACCGCTTAAACAGGTCTCGAACGATACAATATTCGAGTGCTATGAATCCAACGAAGCTCTCATCGACAGTTTGGAACATACCCATGATAGATTCATCGAAAGAATAGCGTCAATCCAGCTTTCTGATCAACCATATGTTATGCAATACTTGGTTGAATCACTTTTTGAACAAGTCGATGAAAAGGAAGGACTCGAACTGACCGAGGACGATACAGGTTATCTGTTTTTGCTATTAAAGACTGTTGTGGATTCCCTTAACAAAACAATCGATGTATAACTGAACCGATGAGCCGGCCGCGGTGAAACCGCGGCGTATAAAAGATCGAATTCTGTCTACCTCTTGTGATTTAGAAATGTCGTTCACATTTAGCTTTGATATGCAGAATGTTGATTGGGCGGAAGCAGCTGAAATTTTCCGTCGCGCACCGTTGGGTACCAGGGAGCCCGAAAAACTCAAGAGAGCATGCGAGAACAGTTATCTTGTATGTTTTGCATATGATGGCGATCGGCTAATCGGCATGGGTCGAGCGCTTTCTGATGGAGAATACCAGGCTGCAATTTATGACCTTGTAGTTTTGCCGGAATACCAAGGATTGGGGATAGGCCGGCAGATTATGGAATCGATCCATGAACGATTAACGGTGAAAACAATTATTTTGTACGCGGTGCCCGGCAAGGAACCTTTCTATAGAAAATTGGGATACTACAAGCTGCTGACAGGTATGGCGAGGAGAATTGAAGATATTGAGGTATTTAGATCAGGCGGATACATCGATTGAATCGCAGGGTTGAAAGTTTGTGTTCAAGTGGACAGGGAAGATCCGAGCCCAGAGGACACGGCTTTGGTTCAACCCCTGGAAGGGGGCGCTTTTTGACCGAACTGCTTTCAACCTTCAACTGGAGCGTTGGAGTGTTGGAGTATTGGAAAACCGAGCACATGACAAACATTTGCCGGGAATCAAACCCGAGATTGACGGGATTCTCTTCCTTTGTAGCCCAAGAGCCTTAGACCATTACTCCAACACTCCACCACTCCCTGGATTTTTCAAGGCAGAGCCGTCTGTCTGGGACCCCCGATGGCGGGATCTTCGACTGGCCTAGAGGACCAAGGTTTCCACGTTAAACTAAACAAGATAAGTTCTGCAACCCTTGGCGCTAGAATAAGTGGCTAACTTTCTGTTAATCAAAATATTTCGGAGGTGAAATTCTGATGCAAGCTACAAGCCCTAATCGTATAAAACACAGCTACACCCAATCGCTGGCAGCGCCCCCGGATAAAGTCTTTCCACTGCTGTGCCCGGTCCGGGAAGTCGATTGGGTGCCGGGTTGGGATCCGACATTGGTGCTTTCAAATTCCGGTGTTGCCGAAAAAGACTGCATTTTCGTAACCCGGGATACCTCTCATGAATCGATCTGGGTTATTACGGGTTTCGAGCCGGAAAAATACAAGCTGGAAATGATCAAGGTGACCCCCGGCCATACCGTCGGCAAGCTTGAAATCCAATTGAGGCCCGCCGGAGACGATCAGACGGCAGCTGAAATTGCCTATACCTATACTGCGCTGGGTCCGGAAGGAGATGACTTTTTGAATCTATTTACCGCGCAGTGGAATGAAACATTCATGCAGAACTGGGAGAACGCCATCAACCACTATTTATCCACCGGAACAAAACTATCGGATTGAAAACAATCGCGCACTTGATTTAAAACTGAATAGTCGCTATCTATGACACTAAAGGCTTTGGAATACAAATTTTCAACTGCGTTGCACCACAGATTGACCACTTTTTCAGCAGCTGTCGCCAAACGTTGTTGCACGCTCAGGCGCACCCGTTCGATATCATACGATTATGGTCACTGGAAACAATCCCATCGAAGAAATCATCCTTTCGAACAGTCATCGCGGTATCGATTCGGTCAAAAATTTCCTTCCGGAGGGCTACTGCCAGCGGGCAGCCAAACTTATCCTTGACAATCCTGGCGCTGTGTTGATCGGTACCGGATTTCCGGTAAAAGGCACTTTTGAAACCGACGGCCCGGTGGGGGCAATCGGTCTGTACAAAGTGCTCGATCGGCTCGGTTACAGACCGCTGTTCGTTTGTGCACCACCGATATCCAGGATATTAAGTAAAAAATACCATACCCGCGAAATTCCAATTGTATCCTGGGAGAAGAGTCTCCCGTTAGCGCGAGCTGCGCTGGAAGAATTAGAACCGACACTTGTTATTTCGGTTGAGCGGCCGGGAATAACGGAAAACGGCCGCTATTACAATATGCGCATGCAGGACATAACGGACTACGCGGCAAAGTATGACTTATTTTTTCAACTGTGCAACTGTCCAACGCTGGCTTTTGGAGATGGCGGCAACGAAATAGGCATGGGCAACATTCGCAAAGAGCTGACACATCTGCCCATCGCACCTTCGGTGACAACCTGTGACGAACTGGTGATTGCTGCCGTGTCCAACTGGAGTGTCTACGGTGTGGTTGCCGCAATGAGTGCCATGTTGCAAAAAGATTTGTTTGCTTTTTTTGATCCCGAAGCGATCATCGAATTTTTGGTGGCCAACGGATCGATTGATGGGATAACCCGTCGTCCCGAATATTCCGAAGATGGTTTCCCGCTCGCTGTTGGTCTGAATATCATCGCGCAACTGCGGAAGGCAATAGCAGTCAAGCCGGTCGGCCAACTTCCGGCCACAAAGTGAACGTTTCTGTTTTCAGCCGAGCCGATCGACGAGATCATATCTTTTAACCATACTTGTTTAAGGAGACCTGTTTTGAAAACCAGAATCTGTTTAGGCGGAGCAACCGGTAATGTTGGAAGACAGCTGATCACAGCGATTAAGGCCGCTGAAGATCTCGAATTGTCGGCCGCTGTCGGAAAAAAGAGTGCCGGCAGCAAGCTTGGCCGGGTTTTAAACCTGGACGGGCTGGACCTGACGGTCAACGCATCAGTAACCGGGGCGCTTAAAGCCGACGCGGATGTTTACATCGATTACACCAGGCCCGAATCAGTGAAGGAAAATGTCCGACAGGCAGTTGCCAACGGCGTCCATGTGGTCATCGGCACTTCCGGCTTGTCCGATGAAGATTACCGCGAAATCGCTCAACAGGCTAAAGCGCAATCCGTTGGAGTGCTGGCGGCCGGCAACTTTTCCCTCACTGCAACTTTGATGCAGCATTTTGCGTTAATCGCTGCAAAATTCCTGCCGACCTGGGAAATCTTCGACTACGCACCGGACACAAAATCAGATGCGCCCAGTGGCACGGCACTGGAACTTGCATATCAACTTTCAAAAGCCGGAAATCCGCAGTGGGCGGTACCGGTTGAAAAAACGCACGGCATCAGGGAAAGCCGGGGCGCTTCGATAAACGGATCTCTGGTTCATTCGGTGCGCGTTCCCGGCTTTTACTCTTCATCCGAGGTGATTTTCGGCCGACCCGGTGAAAGGCTTGCGCTGCGACACGACTCCATCAGTTATCAACCCTATGTTGAGGGGACATTGCTTGCCGCCCGCAGGGTTGGATCTTTTATTGGTCTGAAAAGAGGTTTGGCTGAAATTCTGGACCTGGATAAAGCAAGCTAACAGGGGATACAAAAAGTGTCGGAAATTCTGATTCGACAGGTAACCATGGGTGATCTCGACCGCTGCTTCGCGATTGAATCGGCCTGCTACGGCCCGGAGGGAGCGACCCGGCAAAGAATTAAAAAAAGGATCGAACAATATCCCCGGGGATTTCTGGTGGCGGAACAGAATCGGCAGGTGGTCGGAATTGTCAACAGCGGCTCAACCAATAAAGACGACATCAGCAATGAAGCGTTAAAGGATATGATCGGTCACGATCCAACCGGCAGCAACATTGTCATCTTCTCGCTGGCGGTGAGTCCGCAGTTTCAGAACCGCGGCATCTCCAAAAAATTGATGCACGGATTTATCGACACATCCAGGACACTGTACAAAGACTGCATATTACTTCTATGCAAATCGGAGTTGATCCCGTACTACAGGCAATACGGATTTATAGATCGCGGTCAGTCAAAGTCCATGCACGGTGGTTTGCTATGGCATGAGATGTACCTGTCCTTGACGGACCACGGATAGCGGGCAGAAAAATGCAGTTTTACGGCAAAACAACCCTTGGTCGGACAGGGCTCGAGGTGGGCCGGCTTGGAATTTCGTCAAGCTTTGGTGCGCCGACACAGGCTTTCGAAGAAGCTTTCGACCGCGGCTGTAATTATTTTCTGTGGGGTTCTTTTATCAAGGGTCGTTCTTCCGCAATGCATAAGGCCATCCGCAATATTGTTAAAAGCGGCCGCAGGGATGACCTCGTCATTGCCATGGTCAGCTATGCTCACAATGCGTTTTTGACGGAAACTTTCTATCGCAAAGGAATAAAGTCGCTGGGAATAGAATATGCAGACGTTTTAATTCTGGGTTATTTCCCGCGGCGCCCTCCGCAGAAAGTACTCGACGGTGCTATAAAATTAAAAGAAAAAGGACTGGTGCGATTTCTGGGCCTTACCAGCCACAACCGCAAGATTTTTTCCCGGCTTAACCAAGAGGGAATTTTTGACATTTTTCAAATCCGCTACAATGCGGCCCATCTGAGAGCGGAAAGCGAGACGTTCCCTTTTCTAACGGGCAGCGACAGGCCGGGGATTGTCTCGTTTACGGCCACCCGCTGGAAGCATCTTCTGAAGCAGCGGAAAATGCCGACAGGTGAACCGCCGGCAACAGCCGTTGATTGTTATCGTTTTGTCCTCACCCATCCATCGGTCGATGTGTGTATGATGGGAGCGAGTAATCTTGCCCAGATGCGGGAAAACCTTAAAGCAATCGAATGTGGCCCCATGACCCAAGAAGAACTTGATCGAATGCGTCGAATTGGGAATCACATCTCCGGGAAAAAGAGCTCAGATTCATAGTATAGCGCCCAATTTCACACATTCAATCATTTATTTTTAGGGGAGCAATTTCCAATCATCTCATGGCACAAGGAGCAACATGATGGAAACGCTAATTGAACTCGATTTCATGCGGCTAGAGAAAGAAGGCAAATTAGGCTGGATCACTTTTACCCGAACAGATGTGTTAAATGCTTTCAACAATGCGGCCACCTTTCAAATTAATCGAATTGCCATGGCACTGCGTGAGGATCCGGCTATCCGCGTTGCCGTCATCCGGGGTGACGGACGCGCATTTTGCACCGGGATTGATTTGAAGGAACTGGCCCAGGGCGCCATCGACATGACGTTTCATCGGCGATGGGAGCGCGCCCTGCAGATTTTCGAAACGATGGAAAAACTGATCATCGTCGGAATGCACGGCCACTGCCTGGGGGGCGGTCTGCAGCTGGCGCTGGCCTGTGATATTCGGGTCAGTACGGCCGATTGTCAAATCGGTCTACCGGCCATCCGCGAGTCGTTGATTCCGGGTCTGGGCACCTGGCGCCTGCCCCGGTACATCGGGTGGGGGCGCGCTAAAAAACTGATCCTGGGCGGTGAAAACATCAGCGGCGCCGAGGCAGAGCGAATCGGGCTGGTCGATCATATCGTGTCATCGGAAGATTTCTTTGAAGAGCTGGATAAAACGGCGCAGCAATACCTCAAGGCCTGCTCGGTCGGCACACGGATGAGCAAGCTCCTTGTCAACCAGGCTTTTGACGCGGATTATAATGCGATTCTCGCGCGCTATTTCGAGTTGCAGGAACGGTCCCAGTACAGCCTGGATGCACAAATAGCCGGCCGGGCGTATCTATCCGGGGAAGAACCTGAATGGCAATGAGAACTGGTTGATGAGCCCCAATTGCCAGCCGATAATCCCGATGATGGTGTGATTTCGAGCTGCTCTCGATAGGTTTAGCCGGCTGAATACCTATATTTAAGAATTTGATATGAAGTCCCGACTTGCGGGGCTGAACACTTCCTTTTAAAAATACGATGTGACGTCCCGCTTTGCGGGATTGAGCCCGTTGACCCGTTTAGCCCGTTTATAGTAGCCAAATAGATCCAAGATCCCCAACAAGTTAAACCTGCAAACCCTGCGTATCTGATTGAATATGTTCACACCAGGCTAGCAAAAAAAGATCAAGGAACCTTAGCGGCTTTGCGTGAGGAATTTTGTATTCGGAAAGCGCAGTTTAAAAAAGAGGCCGATTGGGTATCAACGCGCCTAAAATGGATCACACAAAAAAATGATTGATATTTTACCTCTGCCCATGAATCGAGTTCTCAGGGTTGAGTCCGTCTTCAAATGAAGCTTCTCTTTTTTATTCCAGAGTGACGGAAAAGACTACACGTGCTGGCCGCCGTTTACATGGATTTCAGCCCCGGTGACATAGCTCGATTTTTCGGAACATAAAAAATAAATCATATCGGCAACCTCTTCCGGCTCACCGATTCGGGCCAGAGGTATGTGCTTAACCAATTCTTCGGTACCGGGAGACAGAATCGACGTATCGATCTCTCCGGGCGCTATTGCATTCACCCGAACGCCATACTTCCCAAAATCAGCAGCCATCTCTCTGGTTAGCGCTGAGAGGGCGGCCTTGGAAGTCGCATATGCTGATCCGGCAAAGGGGTGAACCCTGCTTCCGGCGATGGAGGTGATATTTACGATGCTTCCCCGTCCCTTCTCTAACTCTTTTATAAGTCCCCGGGCCAGTAAAATTGGGGAAAATAAATTGACTTGAAATACATGGTGCCACAGATCAAGGTCCGTCTCGATTGATCCCAGGCGTTGGCCGGAATCTCCTTTGGGTGAAGTTGCGGCATTATTCACCAGGGCATTCAGCGCGGAACCACCCAGGCGATCACGAATTTCTTCAACGCCATTCGAGAACGCATTTTTGTCGCCCAGGTCGATCTGAACGTGATTTTCAGGCGCTACATATCCCGGATGGTCTTTGGGAAAAGGCTGGCGTGCACACGTGATGACCCGCCATCCCGAATTCCAAAAACGCTTCGCAGTGGCGTGGCCGATACCCCGACTTCCACCTGTAAGAACGATAGTTTTTTTCTTTTCGCTCATATGTCTTTCTCCAATCTGCACTACAGCAATTAAAGCAGCCGGCTGTATTTTGATAAGGGATTATGGTTTAAACACCACTTGACAACAGACATTGGCCAGCCGGTTAAATGCCACTTCAAAAATGATGTACATCCCAGAATCTGTAACGGGGTCGCTGAGTGCTTGTACGGCAACAATGGCTCTACTTCGGTTGCCAGAAGGGGCTTATCCTGCCTAGCTCCTGCAACGTAAGGAATAACTTTGATCTGTACTCCTGGACCCGCGAGAGATAATCCGGTTCCAGCCGTTTGCGTACAAACGGTCCGCTAAAGGCCAGAGCCCAGTCGGCAAGCGGCATAATAGCGTCTTCTGAGACCGGGTCATAAAGCGACCAGTTCTTGACGTGCTCTTCCGACCGGAAGAGATTCATGCGGCTTCATCTAAGTCCCCAGGAGGTCTCCCCCCACTTGGCGACCGGAACATTCATATGGCCGACAATCGTCGGCGGGTTCGTCTCCAGAATCTCCTCGTCGCGCATGCGGACCAGGATCGGCTCGCCGCAATCCAGGCAGCGTGCTTCAATACGGATCTCAGTATAGATATCATCTTAGGTGAAAAACCTGCCAATCACTGTTTGAACGATTCTGAATATTCACCCAATCGTCGCTGTCGCTTATTCGAACCCGCCACCGGTATGTCTGTCCCGATTTCAAAACATCAATGGGGACTGTATGGGATACCATGTCTTTATTATACCCGGTCGAATAAACTCTGCCGCCATGCCGTTTATAAATTTCAAATCGATAATGAACCGGCAAATCTGCTTTTACAGCATGCCAGGAGAAAGTCAGGGTATTCGAACGTAAAGTGGCACCGTTGTTCGGTGAAAATGTAGTGGTGTCCGGTACGGGGAGTGTTTTCAGTACATACTGATAATCTGCAGTCGCCCCGTTTTTTTTACCACTGGTTATTTCAAACGTATAAAATCCAATTGCCGGAGATCCGGGTATTCTAATGAAAAAATCTCTCAGCTGAGGGATGTAGGTGAAATCACCTTTACGAATCGGTAATCTTCCCCTGGGCCCTGTGACGGTGATTGTGTCTATGTCACCTGGCGGATTCCCGGAAAAAGTATTTCCGATGATGATATCGATATAAGTGTGATAACTATTGTCGGGTTCGTGGACATGATGGATCGCCCCCGTAACAGGGATACCGGGTGCAACCATTTTCTGCAGTGCAGCCCCACCATACCATCTGCCGCAAGCCATGACTCCTTTAGGGCTTGAAAGATTTTCAATATCATCAAACGGATTCCCTCCAATCAGGATAAGGTCAGCTCTTTTACCCACTTCGATTGTTCCAAAATCCCCTTTACCGATCATGCTTTCGACCACATTGGCTGCATTGACTGTTGCAGTTTTGATAGCTTCATAGGGGGTGAAGCCATTCTGAATCAGAAGCTGCAGTTCATCGTGAACCGAATAACCGGGCACAAGACCCATCCATCCGGTACCAGCATCAGTGGCCAAAATAAGCGGGACGCCAACTTCCTTTAAATGGTGAAGCAGCATCCGGTCAGCTTTGCGTTTGAACGGTGCAAAAACCTCGCCGCCTCGAAATTGAACCTGATGTTTCTCGCGGCCCTGCCTGAACGCATCAATGTATTTTTGGGGTAAATACGCATTCTCCGGTTTGGACAAGAACCTTTCAGGTTCGAAAAGTTTCTCAACGATCAGCTCATCCAAATACAGGGTTGTGCAGACGGGTTTGTTTCCAGATTTTACTTTTTTGGCTACCGACAACATTGAGCGTGAGAGCTTCTCTTCAAGTTCCCGCGTATGGGTATTCAGGTATGGTTCAAACTGATTGAAAGTCGTCCGAATGATGAACCACATCCATTCATGCTCACTGCCGAAATACAGATTTCTGTCAAAATCGACAAATTCCCAGAACAATTCCTCAACATGGGCAATTTCATCCATACCTTCTGCCATAATACCATCCAATCCGACCTGGAATGGTATATGCCCGGCGGTGTACATGCCGACATACTTGGCAGTCGTCATTGCTCTGTGAAACTCCTCTTTCGACAGGTACGAATAAAGCTTGATAAAATCAAAGCCCGCAGCCTTTTGCTTGCGAACCATTTCTTCAGGGTTGCTCAGGTGCCCTCTGAGTTGTTCACCACAGGCGTAAATCTGCGGGCCGATGAGATCCCCCCTCTTAATAGCCTCCCGCCAAAAAAGAACATTATCCGGTAATCTGCCCTTTGGCCCAAAGCACCTGATCGTTGTAATTCCGTTGGCAAGATACAGTTTAAATGGCGATACCGGCCAATGGCCGCCTAACCAGTTCGGGGCTGTATGCATATGCATATCTGCGAGACCGGGCAGAAGATAGGCGTCTAAGCCATTAATGATTTTTGAATTGTGAGGAATGTCGATTCGGCGTGAGGGTCCGATTGCGATGATTCGCGTCCCTTTTACAATGACAGTTTGGTCAGGAATAATTGTTTCCGCCGTCATCGGCACGAGATTGACATTAACAAAAGCCGTAGTTTTTTCTGGTCGCGCCCAAACAGCTACATTTGCCTGAATCCAGAATGTTAGTATGATTATAGGTAAGCGAAACCATTTATGCTGCATCTTTGCCTCTAAAAGAGTCTATTATGGTAACATATGGAATTGCTAGCTTTTTGTATGATGCCTTCAAAATAATCAACCCTCCTTGATCTGGTGATCTGTAATTTTAAATAAAACAGCGAATCACAATATATTTCGGAAACATCGTGCCGGTTGATAATTGGGGAGTCTATTCCTTTTGGGCAGGGCGCTCACACTTGCCGGTAAGATGCTCGAACTCAATACACCACACCGTACAGTCTCCCACGGCCTTGTCCGGATACTGCCAAGCATCGTTTTTGGGAAAATACTGTACCATAATGGCCTCCAAGGCGGCCAGCTTTTCAACAGGATCGTCGACTATTCGGACCCGGCCGAAACCTACCACACTGGAATAGGCTACCGAGCAATCCTCGGGATGATCGGCAGGCAGAAGCTGAATGTCTGTGATGACGTTGAAAGAGACTTTAGGGTTCTTCGCCAGCACCTTTAGCTTGAAGCCCTTCCTGGCGGAGTGAATGTAAATTAATCCGTTCAAAAAGCCGTAGTTGAATGGCAGCACGTAAGGCTGATCACCATGACACATGGCGACACTGATGATCTGGCCAAACTTGAGAATTCGTTCCAGTTCGTTTGGATCGGTGATTTCGAGATTTTTCTTGAGCATAGACACTTTCATAACCATCCTCATCCCAGTATATGTTCAATGACCGCCAGATTTTCCGGTTCATTCCGAAATTTTGTTGAGTGTACGTTACTTAAAATAAATTATATGCAAATATCATCTTATCGGGCATCGCTAAATTCGATCCTTTTCTCTATGGTTATTCCCAATTTGGCAAGTTTCTGGAAGCAATAGCGGCGCGCATCGGAATGGAGTTGTTCCGAGACAAACAATCCTTTTGCCGTAAAGGCATCATCCACAATCATTCTCACAAAAACCGAAGCACACTGCCCCGTTATATAGGCTTCATGGCTTAGACCGGTTGTTTCAAAGGCTTCCACCAATCCTGGTGCATTGACAGTACAGTCGATTCGCACGGGCTTTTCGTCTTTGTAACCATCGACCCGCACCAGAAATGCGCCTTCTTCCATAACCAACCCATCATCGAGAATGATCTTGATTTCATCCGGAAACTTCGGGGCCGGCGGACAAAGTTTGAGAACCAGGTCCATCGGAACAATGTCGGTCCCATTGACGTTTACTGCCTTTTTTGAAAGCAGCCCCAGTTGATAAAGAGATTCGGAAAGTTCCACATGGGGGCCGCCATATTTAAACTCGACGTTTTTAACGCCTTTGAGAACCTTATCGGATAGCAATCCCATGGTAACCGGCTCATCATGTTCATGATCGACCATGCGGATCTCCTTATCGATTCCGCTGAATTTCATCATCACCGGGCGACTGAAGGGATTGTCTTCTATAATTCTACCGTTTTCAAATCGAAACGTGCTATATGCCATATCCCCAAGGGCCACTTCCGGTGACCACCAGAATGGTGTATAACGCTTGGCCCATACGCCTTCGTAGATATAAATACCAATATGATCACAGGAATCCATCTCATCCACGGATTCTCGCGCGATGATATTGGCCAGACCGGGCGAGGATCCACAGCCGACCATTGCCGTAAGCTTCTTTTCTTTAAATTTTTCATGCCATTGTGAAAAAATCAGCTTGTAGCTTTCAACAAAACCAATATCTTCCATTGGGCCTGCCATATCCAGATATGAAGCATTTACCGCCAGGGCAGCCTCCATGATGAGCAGGTTATACTGCAGAGGCAACCCATTTACGATTAAGTCACAGCCGTCTGCGGCCTGGATGACATTATTTAGGTCCTTGGCGTCAAGCCTTAAGGCGCTTGCCTTTTTCAGTGCGCTGCTTAATTTTTTGGCAGCCTGAATATCATAATCCGCACAAATAATTTCAGATACCCCCGGGTGTTCATCCATTCGTCTAGCAATGGTACTGCCCTGTGCACCCACACCGATAATTATAATTTTCTTCATTCTCTCCCCTTTTTAATTAACTCCATATTTTTTTGCACTTCGACCAAGAGTGCCATCCAATTGAGTAAGCGTGGCGTCGATTGCTTCATGGCTGATGATTCCCGAAATCTGAGATCGATTGACTTTAACAAAAATTCGTGTATCGCCAGTTACAAAGTATATTTAAAAAAAGAAACGTTTGATTTTGGGCTAGGCTCGAAAATTAAAATAGGGAGGTCGCATATCCCGACCTCCCTTTTACAATTAATCAGGCGCATTCCTCCGTAAGGCCAATCCAGATCCAAGGATATAAATCCGCGCTTGGCCCTTTAATGGGATTTTGCTCGAGTCCACGCCTCATCGATTATACGGTTGTCCTTGCCCAGGTCCTTAGTGAACAACAGGGTTTTCATCACCTCGGGCGGAGGCCATACACCCGGATTTTCCAAATCCTCTTTATTCAGGTAAGGTTTGGCCGCTTCATTGGGCGTGGCAAAATGGTTGTAGTTGGAAAGCGATGCATTGACTTTGGGATCCAGTATCCAGTTGATCCATTTATGGGCGGCATCCGGATTGGGGGCTCTGGCTGGAATACACATGGAATCCAACCAAACCTCACTACCTTCTTTGGGCACCACGAAACCAAGTTTTTTCGGATCCTCGGCAATGGCCTGGATAGCATCTCCGTTATATACAATGGCGGCAGAAGCCGCTCCGGCAACGACATCGTTTTTCCCTCCGACACCACCTTTAAACCCCAAACAGCTTTGGCGCTTTTTGGTCTGAATCAGCAAATCAGATGCGGCCTTAAGTTCTTTTGGTTCAATACTATTGAAATCGTATCCAAGGTAAAGCAAAGCGATACCCATCATTTCTCGCACGGAGTCGATCAGCGCAAACGGTCCCGGGTCTTTTTTAGGATCGAAAACAATGGCCCAGCTCATGGCATCGTCCGCTTTAATTCTATCCTTGCGATACATCAAGCCCACAGTTCCCCATTGATAGCCGACTGAATATTTGTTGCCGGGATCAAAGGTGGTCTGCTGAAATTTAGTCCCCAGGTTTTTTAGATTGGGAATCTTTGAATGATCCAGGGGTTGAATTAGCTTCAGATTAATCAAGCTGGGCATGATATAATCCGATGGGACGATGAGGTCATATTGGGAAACACCACCAGCCTGTAGTTTGGCCATCATATCTTCGTTGGATTCGTAAAGATCCAAACGAACTTTGATGCCCGTAGCCTTTTCAAAATCTTTGGGCATGTTCTCTTCATCCATATATTCAGACCAGATAAAAATCTTGAGCTTCTTTTCTGCAGCAAAAACCGCTCCGCCGAAAACAATCGACAAGGCCACCAATGCGAAAATCAATTTTTTCATTATTTCCTCCTTTCCGTTGCTTCAATTAAGCGAAAATGCTCAATTGAAAGTTAGTTGTTATGCATTCATCTTGTATAGTAGATGTCATCTCGCATATCACAACATACCTAAGCTCTTAGAAATGAGAGAACGTATTATCATCGAACTGTTAGAACCAATATCGAATAACCAAGGTCGCCTTGCTAGTCCTATCTTAATTTGACAATCATTTGCGGGTAAATCGTTCCATACCGACAATCATGATAACGGTAATCAACACCACCAAGGTGGACAGGGCATGGATCTGGGGAGTGACCCCCCGCCGGACGGCTGCAAAAATGAACAGCGGCAATGTGACGGAATCGGGACCGGCCGTGAAAAAGCTGATGACAAAATCATCCAGAGAAAGGGTAAAGGCCAGCATGGCGCCGGCCACAATCCCCGGTAGCAGCAGCGGAAGCGTCACCCGCAGCAACAAATACGGTGTGCTGGCAAAAAGATCCCGGGCCGCCTCTTCGACATCCCGGCCAATACTCACCAGCCGGCTGCGCACCACCAATGCAACAAAAGAAATTTGAAATGTGATGTGCCCGATAATCATGTTAAGCAGCCCCGGCTCAAATAAGGATGAAGTAAAACGTAAAATCCCGAAGGCCACCACCAATGCGGCTGCCAAAATGATGTCCGGAATCACCACCGGGATGTGTAAAACAAGGTCCAGGAAGGTGTTGGCTTTCCTGCTCCAGGGGAAACGGTCCATGCCGATGGCCAGGATCGTTCCCAGAATAGTGGCCACAATTGTTGAGACCACTGCCAACACCAGCGTATTCCAGGCAGCCTCCAGGATAAATTCATTGTGGAACAGCTTGATGTACCAGTCCAGGGTAAAGCCGCGCCAAACTAGTCCATAGCGCGTGGCGTTTACCGAGAAGACGGCCACGGCCACCAGTGGAAGATAGAGAAATCCAACGGTAACCATTGCAATGACGGTAATCAATGGGCTAGACTTTCTCATACGAATTCTATCTCTTTGCTTCTGCGCCGATAAAACTGAAGACTGATCATGGTCAGAACCATCAAGCCGATGCTGATAGCCGCACCAAACGGCCAGTCACGACTGGCACCGAATTGCTGTTGAATGAGATTTCCCACCAGCATGTATTTCGATCCACCAAGCAGATCTGGAACAACAAACATTCCCATTGCCGGCACAAATGTTAAAATTATGCCCACCGAAAGCCCCGGTAAAGTCTGGGGTAAGATAGCCTGCATGAATACCCTCGCCTTAGAGGCATAAAGGTCCTGGGCAGCCTCGACAAGGGTCCAGTCCAGTCGCTCGACACTTGCATAAAGAGGCAAAGTCACAAACGGAAGATACATGGAGACCATACCTAGGTATACTGCAAAGGAATTTGGATAAAGCGGGGAACCAGCCGGTATAATACCGAAGAAAGATGCCAGTTTGGCCAGGGGAAGCTCCGGCGCCAGAATCAGAAACCATGCATAGGTTCGGATGACCATATTGGTCCAGAAGGGGATAACCACCAGGGTAAGCCAAAAATAACGGTTACGCTCGGGTCGGGCGCTAATAAAAAAGCTCAGCGGATAGGAAAGAATCACTGAAATTAATGTAGTTATAAAAGCGACCCACACAGAACGAAATACGATCATAATATAGTCTGCGGTCCAACCGAACAAACTGAAACCGGCCAGACGTTTATAATTTTCTATAGTAAAAATCCACTCGACTTGTCCATAAGCTCCCCGCGTGGTAAAACTGACCGCAATTAGAACCAATCCCGGCAAAACCAAAAATACCATGAGCCAAAGCATTCCGGCCCCCAGAAAAAAAAGACCCCTTTTGATGAGATTTTGCTGGGTTGTCAGTTCACCATACCAGACGAGTAATTTATTCATCCAAGATCACCAAACCTTCCGGTGGAAGCTCCAGCCAGAGTTCCTCACCGGGCTCATAATTGCGTTGGGCTGTGGTGCGCACGCGCAACGGCCCAGGTTCACACCAAAGATCAAGGTTAGTCCCCCGATAAATGGCTTCACGGACATGAACCTTAACCCCATTTTTTTCCGGCGGATTTGCCGTAATTCTAATCCATTCGGGCCGAATGGCCACCGGGCCATGATCCCATGTTGGACGACCGTTCAAGTGAAAAAAACCGATGTTGGTTTCAACACCCTCATTTAGCCGTCGGCTCTGAATTAAATTGGCGGCACCCAAAAATTCAGCTACAAAGCGTGTCTTGGGCTGCTCATAAACCTCCTTAGGGGTGCCGAACTGAATGATGCGGCCCTGGTTCATAACTGCCAAGCGGTCAGAAACCACCAATGCTTCTGCCTGGTCGTGGGTCACCAGAATAAATGTTTGACCCAACTTGCGCTGCAGCCGTCGCAGTTCGACTTGAACCTGAGCCCGCAGTCTGGCATCCAAGGCAGACATGGGCTCATCCAATAATAATACCTCGGGCTCATTGACCAATGCCCGTGCCAGAGCCACCCTTTGTTGCTGCCCGCCGGATAATTGATTGGGGAAGCGTTCAGGCATATCCTGTAAACCCAGCATTTCCAGCCGGCGGTTGACCCGGCTTTTTACTTCATCCTGGGGGAACTTGCGGGAACGCAAACCAAAGGCCACATTTTCGAAGATATTAAGGTGGGGAAAAAGGGCATAACTTTGAAATACCGTGTTCACCTGGCGTTTGGTAGCCGGTAGTGATGTGATATCCTGACCCCCTAAGATTACCCGACCGGTATCTGGGAGTTCCAAACCGGCAACGATACGCAGCAGTGTGGTTTTGCCACAGCCGGAAGGTCCCAGAAGGGTAAAAAACTCACCTTCCTGTACATCCAGGGAAACAGACACCAAAGCCTTTACATCTGCAAAACGTTTATCAATGTCTTTAACGGATAAACCCTTCTCATTTTTGGAGCTCATTTGCCTATCTCCAAAATCCCTTTTTGGGGATCAGATTACTATCGCAAAAACAGTCAATCTCCGCCCCTATTAAAGGCGACCAGAAACAAAATTTTATTTCCCTCCGCGTCCGATACCTCTCGTCGGAATCCGGTTGTAATTATTTTTTCCACAAGCCTTCAATCCCTAAATATCAATTCCATTATTGATCAACCTAAATATCCGGGGGTGCGCGGAACACGGACCGCGTCATTGAGAATGTTGACTGCCAGTTGATAGCGCTTATCCTCGGGAGCGCCCTCGGCAATGCGTTGTTTCATCTGGATACTCCGCTGCTTGCGCGAGATCTTATCGGCTTCTTTAAAAACCAGGGCGTCATAATGACACTCGGCAACACACGCCGGGTTGCCGCCGCACAGATCACATTTATAGGCCTTTCCGGATCCATATTGTTCGATCATGCCATAAGGACATGCGGCCACGCAGTCTCCGCAACCATTGCACTTTGGGACATTGACGGCAACAACACCTCTCTCGTTTTTATAGATCGCCTCTTCGGGGCAGGCTTTTAAACAATCCGGTTTGGGACATTGAAAACAAATACTCGGCACCGAGTATCCTTCGAGAGGAAAGTTATTGATTTTGAGCCGCGCCTTGGAGGGCATGAACATACCCTCTTTGACGGCAGCGCACGCGTACGTGCAACGATTGCAACCGGTACAGCGATTAGGTATTGCCAACAGGTGCTTTTCCATTTACTTCCTCCAACCTTTTCCAAATTCGTATTCCGAATCCATGGTCATAATTACTATTTCAATTTTGTTAAGTGAACGGCTTTCATTCGCGTTAAAGACAGTACTACCGTGGCTGAAAGCCCCTCCATTAAAGTTTATGGTGATTTGCCCATGATGGATCGAAATACTAAGATCCATTATTAGCTGTGCAAGCCAAGCTCCCTTAACTTTTTCTCTTTGGGTCGTCCTTCCTCGTCCCAACCGCGCAGATGGTAGTAAAGCGCTTTCATTTCTTCCAGGTGTTCTTCTTTCAATACCTTGCCGTCGTGGGGCCCGTGTTTAAGTGCTTGCTTGGTAATTTTTTCAGACAGGGTATCGTCTGCTGCAGTATAACCGGTGTTGAGATTAAACAGCCGGACCAGGTTCCATATCCTCTCCCCGGCCTTGTCCAGGTCTTCCGCCGAAACCTGCCGGCCCAGGCCGGCCGTCAGTATGTCGGCCATCACAGAGGTATCTATGGACCCCCAGAAATCACAGAAGCACATCGACCACTTAACCGCATTGCTATTCTGTCCATCGACCACATCCCTTGCCATAGCTTTGAGTTTAAAAGGATCCTTGGCGAATATGGTAAATGCTCTCAAATGACAGGCGCCGCGTTCGCTGGTGGCGTACGCCAGCCCCATGCCGTAGCTTCCCCTGGGATCATAGGCCGGCATCTCTAATCCTTTGGAATGGGCTGCTTTTTCTGGTGCACCATACTTTTCCGCCAATCGGGCTGCCCCCAGGGCCAGATCCTGCCCGCGGGGGGAGGATAAGTTAGCAATTTCAGTAATAGCTTTTAAATATTCCTCAGCCTGGCCGAACGCCAGCCCGAAATCTTTAATACCAGACTCACTCAGTTCCATGGCCAGCCCGATGGTGCCACCGGCAGACATGGTGTCCAGTCCCAGATCATCGCAAAGCCGATTGAACCGCATGACCTGCTCCATGTCGTTTATCTCGCAATTCGATCCACCCAGGCACAGGGTCTCATATTCCGGTCCTTCCATCTGAACACTGTTGACCGATGTGAAATTTCCACAGCCTAGGGGGCAAGAAGCACAGGCGCGATCTCCAATTTCAGGAAACTTGATCTCCTTAAATTGCAATTAGGTATTAGAACCGTCAATAAATCATAATAATTCAAATAGTTGAGGTATTTTTTGTGAGATAATAAAAGTTATTGCAAGCGGAA
>Ga0126332_10000262_pt1 | contig 20261 bp, 17 predicted proteins | sample InaspJWI42metaG_FD_94482 | JGI IMG/M metagenome (GOLD analysis project Ga0126332, IMG submission 94482) | Marine gutless worms symbiont microbial communities from Oahu, Hawaii - Inanidrilus sp. 2 OAHU.JWI-42 metaG | ecosystem: Host-associated > Annelida > Digestive system > Unclassified...
CTTCTTTAAATAAAAAAGGACTCAAAACTGAGACCCATTTATTCCGATAATCACTTAATGCTTGTCAATTGATTCTAAAAAAAATTCCTTCGTTTAAAAGTATTTAATCTGCATACCTACAAAAGGCAAGGGTCACGTTGCAGTAACTACTCCAATCACCATATAGCGTTGAACCGCTCGCCGGAGCCTGACAATTAATAGGAATGGCATCCAGCAATCCCAAGCAAGCATCTTCACATGCAACACCAATAACAACCATGCCCGCCCTAAAACACCCTGACTTAAAGCATCTCTGAGCTTCGAGAAGCAGCTCAATCTGCCCATCCTCGATATAGTCAGTACGTCTCTTGAGTTCAAGAAGAGCCTCGCCGAGATATCCAGGATCGTCAATTGAAATAAAGCCTTCAGAAAAATATCGGATGCCTTCATCCGTGAAATGAAAGGCTCCATTTGCTTGATTCCAATCTAATTCTTGGTGTGGTGCATGTGGTATGACCAATCCCATGTTAATAGCAGAATGGTAGACTTTAAGGACAATATGGTGGAATGACGGGCAATTCCATTTGTCCGTATGTTGAGGAATTAAACCTTCAGTATTACAATTTTCAAAGGCTTTTCCATATATACCTCTGTCTCCCATAATAGAAAAATATCCTGATGTATTCCGTGCACCAAGTGACCTGGAGAATCCCGCAAAAGCCTCCCAGACGACTCTCAAGATTTCAGTAGTGTTGAACTCGTGTAAACTCGTTTCTTGTTGAGGCATTTTAACCCCCGTAGATTTGATCTCTTAATTTCCCAGAGCATTTGAGTGCGACCACCTTATCAGGTGAAGCCTGTCAAGTGCGTTAGAGCTAAGCTCGACAGCCGCCGATAAGCGGACCGTGAGCTCCGCTTATCGGGCATATTAGATGAAAAATTTTCCATCTATGCTCATTTTTTAATAAAAAAAAATTTATTATTATGTAGACGCTGCTTTTTTGCACAACATCCATCAAACAGCGCCCAATTTCCACGATAACAATCATGAACCATCCATTGAAATGGTATATATTGCCACTATCTAAAACACGAATGACTTCAGATAGGTAATGCGAATCACAAACGCCTTTAAAAATAATTATCGGATGTTGTTAAAAGGGGAACGATTGGAGAATGGAGGCGACGGGAAATGAAGAGAGACAGTATGATATGATGCGAAATCAATTCGAAGATGAACGGGCTTTCTCCAAGTCTGTATAAATCTTAAATTTAATTAATTGTCAATATGATTTTCACTATAAAAAAAGTCCCGATTACGGGTTACCTTTGCCGAAACCGGGACTTTGCGAACAGAAAAAGACGCCCCCGGCCGATTCCAGGGGGCGCCCAAAAGGAGGGATTAAGAATGATATATGGAAAAACTCAGTGGGTTCGAATCCCATCATCTCCACCAAAAAGCATAAGTCAGCCGGACTTGAATAAGTCCGGCTTTTATTGGGGTCGACTCTTCCTATGGCCTCAGTTCAAATTTTATTCGCGCCTTAACACCCAGATTCGATTTCAATGGGACTGTTGAGATGATCTCCTTTATTTATCCGCCATGCGTGGGAAATCGCCTTATTGGTCAATGTTCCATTATTCCATTATTCCAGCTTTCCGGTTTAAATTCGGTTTTTTGTAAAAAATTCCTGCCGTTGTAACCTTTAAGTCGCGATTGTCTCTCTATTATTGAGCAGCCAATAGCCCGGGCTGTTCAGAAAGGTGTGCGAAAAACTGCATTCATCTTTCCTCCTTACAGCGCAAGGAGACCGGTTACCGTAAGGCACCGGGGGGGTTCCAGAGCCTTTCCATATCTCCTTGCGCTTTGGTTGGCTTTAATTGTAACTTTTCAAACTTTCACGTCTCATTAATATTACGTTGATGGTTCGTCTGAATCGGTCAGGCTGAACCATTGAAAGAGGACGGCTTAAAACACCGTGCTCTTGCCTCTGACCTCCTTTAAGGGTGGTTCACGTATGAACCACCCTTTTTTTTAGGCCGTTGCGTAACCTTTTTTTCTGCTTTGTCTCTTATCTTAAAGTAAATCCTGCAAGTGGGCACCTGGAATGAATCGTAAGTTGGCGCCTTCGCCCACCATCAGGGCTGGATCAGGTTCTAGGAATCACCCTGCGTTGTTTCTCTCCATTTATGTCTATCCCGCAGTCAGAGTTCCAGTTGACTTGTGGGTACGGCGGTGAAAAAAACCTCACCCGGGATCATCGATCCTTGATTGGGGCGACCTGCGTCCTGAGGGTTCGCGAAGAAATAACTTTACATCATTGATGGACCGCCGAAATCGATAGATTTTCATTTGCATTCGCATTGCCGGGTCGCCGTCAAGCAATACACTAATGCACACAGCCGTGAAAGGTAAGAACGTGTTAAGGAAAAATCGGGACAGATTGAGACACGATTCAGAAGAACGCATCAAGCTGGGTTGTCATAATTATTGCAAGTTCGGCATCATGTCCAAGTGTGCGGCCGGAATTACATGGGAAGAACAGCGGGTGTGCAAATTTTCAAGAAGATCGTCCACAGGGGATTGGTGCATGCACTATCGTAAGAATATGGGAGGACATTGTGACTGCGTCAAGGCTCAAAAGGAGTTGTCGCAGTCGATGTTAAACAAATGCCGCGAACAGTGTAAGCCGCTTAAATGAGGACTTGACTTAGAGTGCCGTGATATAATACGAACGAACAAAAAAACAGAGGTATGCTCATGGCGCGATCATCCGAGGTGGTTCGTAAGACAAAGGAAACGGAAATCAGTCTCAAGCTGAATATCGATGGTACCGGCTACCATCGTATTTCCACCGGCATCCCCTTTTTCGACCACATGCTGACTCTTTTTTCGGTGCACGGTTTCTTTGACCTTTCAATAACAGCCAAAGGAGATCTGGAGGTTGATTTTCATCATACGGTGGAAGATGTCGGGTTGGTCCTGGGTGATGCGTTTCAGCAGGCACTCGATGATCGCAAAGGCATAAAAAGATACGGTCATGCGGTCACGCCCATGGATGATGCCCTGACCGCTGTGACCGTCGATTTGTCTAATCGTCCCTTCCTGGTTTACCATGTGAGCACGACGCCGGGTGCTCCTCCGCCTTTTGACATTTCACTGGCCAAAGAATTCTTTCAGGCCTTGGCCAATCGCTGCGGCATGAACCTGCATATCAATGTCTATTACGGCGAAAATCAGCACCACATCATTGAATCGGTTTTTAAAGCCGCCGGCAGGGCTCTTGACCTGGCAACGACCCTTGACAAGCGGATAAGCGGCGTGCATTCTTCAAAAGGTGCATTATAGCGCGTCCGTGAAGTTACAGCGACGATGGCTCCTTGCAGCAACTTGTGTGACCTGCTTTCTACCTGCGCATAAGCTGCATCCTAAAAATTCACCAAATAATTATGATCAACGGAATTGGTCGCAAATCGGAATATACCTGTATCCAAGCATGTATTATTGCCGCTGCGCTGTGGGTTGCTGCCGGTTGCGGAACCGATACGGCGCTGTCGAATCCGGATCTGTCACAAGCAGGCATAGAAAATATATTGAAAGGATTTCCCAGACAATGATCATTATACCGGCAGTTGATATAAAAAATGGCAGGTGTGTTCGTCTCCTGCAGGGGCGTAAGGATGCCGAAACAGTATTTTCCGACGATCCGGCTGCAATGGCCGCCAAGTGGGCTGGTGACGGGGCGCAGCTGATTCATGTCATTGATCTTGACGGTGCGTTTGAAAAAACCCCCCGAAACCATCCGTCCATTAAAAAAATTCTCGGTGCAGTCGAAGTTCCGATCCAGGTCGGTGGCGGTATTCGTGACGAGAAGACCATTAAAATGTACCTGGATGCAGGTGTCGACCGGGTGATTCTCGGCACGGAGGCCATTAGAAATCCGAAACTTGTGGCCTGGGCCTGCAAAACATTTCCGGGCAGAATTGTTGTTGGAATTGATGCACGCAACGGGCTGGTCGCTATCGAAGGCTGGACCCGAACCACCCGGACCGAAGCGGTGGATCTGGCAAAACAGTTTGAGGACACCGGTGTGGCTGCCATTAACTTTACCGATATTCATCGCGACGGCATGCAGACCGGGCCAAACATAGCAGAAACCAGACGGTTGGCAGAGTCGGTGTCCATACCGGTTGTTGCTTCCGGCGGGGTATCATCTATGGAAGATATCAAAAACCTGCTGCCTTTAAAAGCAGTTGGGGTTGAGGGGGTAATTTCCGGAAAGGCACTTTACACGGGAACTTTGAATCTAAAAGAAGCTATTTCCTTTTTTATCTCAAAAGCTTAGGATTGATGACCATGTTCCTGCAAATATTAATTTTATCAAAATAACTCTTGACAGAAAAAATGTTAGGAATTATATTGGCCTGCTAACGCATGTGACCCCAATTTCGAGTGCATAATATATGGAGCATATCATTATAAACATCATCAGGCGTCGCTTCTATCAACATGAGCGCATAAAGCAAATTGTAAAACTTCATCCCATTTAAAATCCTCCATCATTCGTTTATCTCCTATGTTCCATAGCAATGGAGGGTGCTCTTCTTGGCTGGATATATCCCAGAAGATAAAATTTCAGAAGTTAGAAATAGTGCCGATATTGTTGAGGTAGTATCGGAAGTTGTGCGCTTAAAAAAGACCGGAAAAAATCACATCGGTCTCTGCCCATTCCATTCCGAAAAAACACCATCGTTTACCGTAAGTCCGGATAAGCAGATCTTCCATTGTTTTGGCTGTGGTATTGGGGGTAATATTTTTTCGTTCCTGATGAAGCAAGAAGGGATCACTTTTCCCGAAGCGGTCAGATCGCTTGCCCGTCGATACAGCATCGAAATTCCGACGCGTAAACTTTCACCCGGCCAAAGAAAGCGATGGAGCGAGAGGGAAAAATTATTCACCATCAATCGGATGGCGCTTGATTTTTTTCGGCAATCACTGCATGAGCGCTCGGCGGGAAAAGGCGCCCGGGATTATTTAGCAAAACGCAGGATTAAGCCGGAGATCGTCGACGATTTTCAAGTTGGATATGCAGCCAAAGGCTGGGATAACGTATTAAATTATTTGATCAAGAAAGGACATCGACCGACACTGATTGAAAAATGCGGTCTGGTCGTTGCGAGGAAAAATAGCGACGGATACTATGATCGATTCAGAGATCGCGTCATTTTTCCAATTTTTGCTCTCAACTCGCAGGTGATCGGTTTCGGCGGTCGGGTTTTGGATGATTCTCTACCCAAGTATCTGAATTCGCCTGAAACACCGCTGTACAATAAAAGTCGATCTCTATACGGGCTGCATCTGGCCAAACAGCACTGCAGGGCGCATGAATCGGTTTACATTGTCGAGGGGTATCTTGATTTAATTGCGCTTTACCAGCACGGCTTTCGTAACGCTGTTGCAACACTGGGTACTTCACTGACACCCGAACACGTTTGCCTTCTGCGCGGATGTATCGGCGACAAAGGTAAAGTAATCCTGGTGTACGATTCCGATGAAGCGGGGATAAAAGCTGCGCGACGCAGTATTGCCGTATTTGACAAAGGATTTGTGAATGCGCAAATTCTTATTTTAAAGACCGGTTATGATCCGGATTCCTATTTATTTGAATTTGGCGCCGACGCGTTCAAGGAGGCCGCCGACAGGTCCTTGGGGATCATATCGTTTTTGCTCGATTTTGCCATAAGCAAATACGGACTGTCAATCGGGGGCAAAGTTCGCATCATTTCCGAACTGCAGAATGCTTTGATATCTATCAGCGACAACATTGAAAGGTCGCTTTATATCAAGGAGATCGCCGAGCGTCTCGATATTGATGAAAGCGCAATTCGGGAAAAATTGCGTAAAAAATCGACATCGCTGGGAAAAAAAGATTCCCCTGCAGCAGCTGGTGTGCCGGATGCCGGGATCACGATCGTAGGGCAGGGGCGCAGCGATACTGCGGATCGCGCCGATCGGGGATCGAGGCTCGAACGGCAAATATTGTCTATGATGCTGCAATTTCCGGTTATTTTATCCGAGATTAGGAAATTGAACGTTCTCGACTATCTGGAAAACGAAACGTTAAGGTCCATCGGTGAGGCCATCTTACATCAATTTTACCCTGCGCAGGGATCGCGCACGGTATCGGATGCCGATCCAGGCGACCCGCAGAGTAGCCGCATAGCAGAGCTTTTAGATGAGATCGATGATGAACACAAACGACAGTTGATTACCGAACTGACCAACAAAGACGAGTCGTGGACCATTGCGGGCTGCAGCAAGCTAATTCGGCATTTTGTTGAAACCGGACGTAAGCGTGCGGGGACCAAGGACATCGAAGACCGGATCAAGGATGCTGAGCGGAAAAAGGATCACAGACTTCTTGAGAAACTGTTAATCGAAAAGCAAAATATGGCCGTCCAGCGCAACAAACAACGGATGGCCATATTAAATAAATATTGAATATTGATCCGCCGAAGGCGGAAAGGTCCGCCTCCGGCGGATCCGGGTTATGCATCGACAAGGTAATTATGCGGTTAAAAAACAAGCTTAATGTGCGGGAGGCAAATATTGATGGCAAAAAAATCCGCTAAAGCACGGGCAAGTTCAGCAAAAAGCACACGTAAAGTTTCGACAAAAAAAACCGTGGCAGAAAAAAAATCCACCAAATCTCGGAAAAAGGCCTCGCCGAAAAGTATTATCGAAAAGTTTGAACTCCCTTTTAAAATTAACAAGCGAGCCCTTAGATCGTTGATTTCAAAGGGCGTTAAGCGGGGGTATCTGACGTACGACGAACTCAACAAAGTGCTGCCTGATGATATGCTTTCGGCTGATCAGATTGAAGAAACGATCATGCTTTTCTATGAACACGAAATTCAAGTTCTGGATGAAAAAAGCGTAAAGAAGTCGATCCAGGCCAAAAAATTGCGGGAAGCCAAGAAGAAAGAAAAAGCAAAAGCGGTTGCCGACTTTGGAACTGTAACCGACCCCGTAAAAATGTATTTACGTGAAATGGGTCTGGTTACACTGTTAAGCAGAGAGGGCGAGGTTGTTATCGCTAAAAAAATTGAAGCCGGCGAACAGGAAGTGTTGCGGGCGCTCCTGGATACGATCGCCGGTGTTGAATCCATCATCGATCTCGGCAGTCGGATTGAACATGGTCACCTTCGGCCCAAGTATGTGCTGCGGGATATTGATGAAGGTGATACATACGTGGATGAAGTCGTGCAAACCGAAAAATTTCTGAATACCATCCGTTCAATAATAGAGATTCATATTGAAAACCATGGACTGCGGATAAAACTTTTTACGCAAGATCTCGATCCGGATGAAATGCGTCGTCTGAGAAGATCGATTAATCGACGCAATACAAAGATATTCGAATTCCTCAAAGATTGGCGGCTGGAAGCCAGCATCATCGACAGGATCGAGGAGCAAATTAAAGAACAGATAGAATGGTTCGACCGAATGAACCAGCAAATAGCCAGATGCGCGGTCATCCTTGAAGCGCCATTGCGTGAGCTCCATGACAATTTACAAACCAAGACCCACTTTATCAAATGGGCGGTTAAAAGAAGCGGTTTAAAAAAGGATGATCTGGCCACATTGTATGGCGAGATATTAAATATTCTGAACCGTATATCAGGAAGAGAAAAAGAGCTTAAGACAAACAGCAGGGCCTTAAAGCGAGTCATGACCAATGTTGATGAAGGCCGGTTGAGGGCCAAGCTGGCAAAAAGCGAACTGACCAAAGCCAACCTCCGTCTTGTTGTCAGCATTGCTAAAAAATATACCAACCGCGGTCTGCAGTTTCTCGACCTGATCCAAGAGGGAAATATCGGCCTGATGAAGGCTGTTGATAAATTCGAATATCGCCGCGGCTACAAATTCAGCACCTACGCGACCTGGTGGATTCGGCAGGCCATCACGCGGGCAATTGCCGATCAGGCCCGTACGATTCGAATACCGGTGCATATGATAGAAACCATCAACAAGCTGATCCGAACCTCTCGATATCTGGTTCAGGAACAGGGGCGTGAACCAACCCCGGAGGAGATTGCGGAAAAGATGGAGATCCCCCTGGATAAAGTGCGCAAAGTATTGAAAATCGCCCGGGAACCGATTTCGTTGGAAACACCGATCGGCGAAGAAGAAGACAGTCATCTCGGTGATTTTATCGAAGATAAAAAGTTCATGCTGCCGTCAGATGCAGCCGTGAATTTAAACCTTGCAGAACAGACACGAAAAGTGCTTGCTACTTTAACACCGCGGGAAGAGAAGGTTTTAAGAATGCGGTTCGGCATCGGCGAAAAAGCGGATCACACCCTCGAAGAAGTCGGTCAGGATTTCGCTGTGACCCGCGAGCGGATCAGACAAATTGAAGCCAAGGCACTGCGCAAATTGCGGCATCCGACCCGCAGCCGGAAATTGAAGCATTTCATTGAGATATAAGGGTCATGCAATCTGCTTGACAAAACGATCCAGCGAGGTTAGTCTTCCCGCGATAAATACACGCTAAGGGCCCATAGCTCAGCTGGCAGAGCCACCGGCTCATAACCGGTAGGTCCCTGGTTCGACCCCAGGTGGGCCCATACCCATAGCATTTAAAATCAATCAAGCTGCAACTTCAAGCATCGCTGCTATGAGGCATCGACTGAAATGAAACATAATGGATGGACAGAAAATGGTTGATCTATTCTGCCCGAATAAACAATCGGGGAAGGCGTGGCGAGTTAGGTAGCTACGCCTTTTTTGTGTCAAAATAATCAGTTTCTTACAGCACATTGTTCAAAAAAATGAACTGAGGCACTAAGCATTTTTAACCCAACCTTTGAAAAAGGTGGCTCTTTCAGAGCAGTGAACAACATACTGGATTGTAATGGGACTGTTGCGTGTTCCGCGTTACGGGTTGCGGGTCTTCAATAGGATGGTTTCCTTTCTTTAACGCGCAACTCGCAACCTGTAACTCGTAACATCATCTTTCAATGCAAAAACAACATTCTGTCTGAGATCGACATCAAATTGTCGATATGAAGTTGTTAAAGGCCTATGACGGCAACTGTAGTTGACATCGTAAAAGTGATGGAGCATCTGGCACCGACCGATCTGGCGGAAGATTGGGATAACGTCGGGCTTCAGGTCGGGTCGCTTAATTGGCCTGTGAAAAAAATATGGGTGGCCCTTGATCCAACGCCGGACGTTATCCAAGCCGCATGTAACAAAAATGTCGATATGCTTGTTACCCACCACCCGATGATATTCAAGCCGTTGAAGTCGATAGATTTCGGGACACCCTCCGGTCACAGCATTCAGCTGGCGGCTCTGCATCAGCTGGCTGTTTATGCGGCGCACACCAATTTTGACAGTGTTCGGGGCGGGTTGAACGATATCCTCGTTGATTTGATCGGAATGAAAAATGTAAAACCGCTATTTGCTCCGGAAGAGAAACAGGGTATCGGCAGAACCGGTGATCTCTTAAAGAAGACCGATCTCAATTCCCTCGCGCAGGTGATAAAAAATAAACTATCGCTTAAACATATAAAGGTGGTCGGTGAGCGCGACCTTTCCATAAATAAGGCGGCTGTCTGCACGGGCAGCGGGTCAAGTCTACTGAAAGCCTTTTTTGCATCCGATGCTCAAGTGTATATCAGCGGTGATTTACGCTATCATGATGCAAAAGAAGTTCAGGCTGCCCAGCGCGGACTCATCGATATCGGACACTTTGCCTCAGAGCACATAATGGTGGAAGTGTTGGCCAAACGCCTATCTAACCAACTAACCCGGGTTAAGCTGACCACATCGGTCCAGGCCTACGCCGGTGAAAAAGATCCGTTTGTCACGCTATAAATATTACAACCAATCGATGGAAAAGGATCATGGCAAGCGATATCAAAGAGAAAGTCGACATTTTATTAAAGCTGCAGAAAATTGAACTGGAAACCGCTTCAGTGCAATCACTGTTTAATGATCAGCCCCGGCAGTTAAGCCAGCTGGAAACACAGATAGATGACTTTAAAAAGAACATCGCCGAAGCCGAAGCGCAGCTTAAGCAGTTACAGCAATCCTACCGCTCGCATGAATCAGATGCACAGATATACCAGTCTCGAATCGAGAAGAGTTATGAAAAGCTGAAATCGGTAAAAACCAATAAAGAGTATCAGTCTTCTTTAACGGAAATAGATGAGCTCAAAGAGCTGCAATCTCAGATTGAAGATAAAATGCTTGAGCACCTGGTAGGGATCGATGAAGCCGAAGCACAGATTGCAACCAAACAAGAAGAATTCAAGCGGCTTTCCAGCGAGACTAAAAGCGAACAGGATAAGATTCGCGATGAATCCGAAAAAAACAGGGAAATGCTGGCTCGCCTTGGGAATGAGCGGGAGGAAATCGTCGCTGGGATTGAACCGGGATTGTTTCAAACCTATAACACGGTCAAAAAGAACGTTGGCGGTGTTCCCATAGCGATCGTAAAGGATGCGATCTGTCAGGGCTGCAACGTTAACATCCCGCCGCAAATGTTCAATGAGCTGCAAAGATTTGACAAGCTGTTCAACTGTCCCCATTGTCAACGAATTGTATATCCGGTGACATCTTAATTCGATTTTTCTGGTAAAACACCCAAAAATGATTATATCATTATAAATGAGCGGTCGAAGCAGTCCAAACGATCGCCGGGCGTATGCCATGCGCCCGGAGGAAAGTCCGAACACCGCAGGGCAGGGTGCTCCATAACATGGAGTCGCGGTAACGTGAAGGAAAGTGCAGCAGAAAGTAAACCGCCCGGCACCAAACACAATAATTACTGTGTTTGGTGCCGGGTAAGGGTGAAACGGTGCGGTAAGAGCGCACCAGTTCTCCGGGTGACCGGAGAAGCTCGGCAAACCCCACCCGGTGCAAGACCAAATAGAGGAGCATTTGAGGGTGGCCCGCCCAAGCTCCCGGGTAGGTCGCAAGAGGTGTCGGGCAACCGACACCCTTAGATGAATGATCGTTATCCGAAACAGGGTAACCGGTTTCGGGAACAGAATTCGGCTTACGGACTGCTCCGACCGCCCCGCGCTTTACGATTTAGTGAAAGCAGGATAGCAGCAATGGATGCCCCAACAGATGTTTGTGACATTACTTTTGCCGAAAGAGTTCGGATTTTCACCCATGATTATCTGAAGTATTGTAAATTTTTGGCCGATCACCGGTCCACCCCTGAGATTATCAGTAAAAAGCTGTACTCTTCGCTAATATCCACTTCTCAGCTTTTGGAAGATTTCCTCGATTTTCATGGCGCCAAAAATAATTCGGACTGGTATTTTTTCAGAGAACTGAGTGCCGCCGTCAGACATTTAAGTCTCGCCTCCTATTCTCAGAGGCATATTCTCAATCGAATGATATTTTACGATCTTGTCGATATGGAGAATTTCAAAAAAGAGGGCGAAGCAACCGCCGAGTTTCTGACGAATACTTTGAAAAAGCTGGCGCCGGTCATCATTGACGAAGCGCAACGGCTGGGGATACGCCTGCCGGTAGATTCGGTCGATATCGCTGATTTCCCAGAGGTCGTCACCAGCGATCTGCTCGATTTCAACATCGATGATGAAAACAGATACCAGCAGAAACAAAATATTGTGAATATCGCCAGCGAGTTCATACGCATCGCCAAAGGTCTGGATCAGTTCAGATTCTATGAACCGTACGCTATTGAAGAAATCCAAACCCTGGTGCCCGACAAGGTCAATGAAGTTGAAATCAGAAGATTCGAGATGCTGGTCCACAATCTTCAATCCTCTTTTGATACCTATGTCATTCATGGCGGATACCGATTTGGCAACCGCAAACTCAAACAGCTGCGGGGCAATTTCTCGGCCGTATTTCATCTGCTGCAAATCATGGGACGGCTTCTCCATTTTTATGAACGCCATCTGCATGAAGCCGGCTACAAAAATATCTACAAAAAGGTTCAGGATCGAATGACATTGCTGGTGGATGCCGAAGCACTTCTGGAGCGAACGGTAAACTACAGCCTGTATTATGCCTGCCACTTTCTTAATACCGGCACCAAACTGGCGGCTGAAATACTGAATGAGAACATTGAGAGGGGGGCGATCACCGTCGGTATTCCGGTAAAACTCGGTTTTCACAGTCGCCCCAGCCTTCTAGTGGCTAAAATCGTCCAGCATTACGGGGGACAGGTTGAGATGTGCGTGAATGATGCCCGGTTTGATGCCAGCAGTGTACTTGATATCCAGTGGGCCGGCGGCAAAATTCAGAAAGAAAGCCTTAGCGAGGTCACTTTTGAAGGGGATACACGCGCGTTGACGGATATCGAAATCCTTGCCGGCGTAAATTACGGTGAAGATACAATGGGCAAGGGGGTACCGTTGCCGAAAGAGCTAAAATACCTGAAATAATCATCGCGTACCGTAAACCTTTCGGAAATTCCAAATAACAAAATCCAAATACCAAACACTAACCGAATCAAGCGTTATTGGAATTTGAGACAAACATTATGGTCTCTGCAATTATAGTTGCCGCCGGAAAGGGCCGGCGGATGCAATCCGGCACTCGCAAACAGTACCTTACGATTGCCGGCCGGCCGGTGCTGGGTCACACGCTAAAAAAATTTGATGCTTGTGACGACATCGATTCTATCTACCTGGTTGTTCCGGAAGAAGATTTCGATTACTGCCGCGAAAATGTACTTTCGCCCACCTACTTGCACAAACCGACCCAACTGGTAGCCGGCGGCAAACAGCGCCAGAATTCCGTATTCAAAGGTCTTGAGGCCCTGGAGCAAAAGCGGGGGCTGGTTGTTGTGCACGACGGCGCGCGGCCGTTGATAGAGCCGCAACAGATTAGCAGCTGCATTGCGGAGGCACAGCAGAGCGGCGCATGTATCCTGGGCATTCGAGCCTTTGATACGGTTAAACGGGTAGATGACGCAGACACCATCGAGGCGACCCTAAACCGGGAGTGCTTGTGGCTTGCCCAAACACCTCAGGTCTTTCGTTACAAGATATTGCACCGGGCCCACCAGAAGGCAATCGCCGACGGTTTCGCCGGCACGGATGATGCACTGCTTGTAGAGCGCATCGGGTATCGCGTGAAAATCATCACCGGCAGCAAAACCAACCTAAAAATTACGACCACCGAAGATCTGGCAATGGCGGAAGCGTTTTTTGAAGATGGAAGTGGTTATACACAGCGTAATTATTAATTGCGTATTCGCTTTTTGAATCGTTGATTTTAAACTGCCTTACCAGGTCAACTGTACAAAACGCTGTATATGTATACGCAATGATTTATGTCGTTCTGTATAGTTTCTTAAATTGAGAGCGTCTGCTCGTAATTAGGTAAGAATCTGTTTTATTTTGGCGACAGCCGCTGCCGGCGATTCAACTTTGAGCAGCCGGCCTGACCGGCGGTAACTGTCGAACATATCTCCCGTGTCAAAATTCAGCAGAATCACCGTTTTGCCGTATTTCAGCGCCAGGGCAATTTCTGATATGGTTCCGGTACCACCCGGGCAAGCCACCACCACATGGCTGGAGAGAACATTGATGACATTGCGGGCGCTTCCCATTCCGGTCAGGATAGGGATTTGAATATGCTCTGAAACTTGGGCGTCAGTTTCATCCGGCAAAATACCAACCGTGATCCCATTTTGATCTGCAGCCCCTTTGGCCGAGGCATCCATGATTCCGGCCCTTCTGCCGCCGTTTAGCAGAATCCAGCCCTGCCGGGCTATAAGCCGTCCGAGTTCATAAGCTGCGGCCACAGCATCAGACGAGGCGCTGCCGCCTCCCATTACGCCGATGATAAACGTTTTGTGCATGCGTTGAACCCTCACCTGTAATTATTTTTGTAACCTTTTCGAGGTTGCCTGGATCTTATAGACAATAACACGACAGACATTATCGTTTCCCGGTTAATATACAACAGCCGAATTTCGGGTAAATGATCAGGCTTTGTATCGGCGAATTTAAAATTCCCCCGGTTGACACTATTAGCCAATGTAATTAGATTAGACCAGTAAAATTTTAGAATTGAACACTTTTATATAAATATCGCAATATCAAGATTTCCAACGAGGAGGACTGTTTTGGAATATTCAATGGATATGGATACTCAGGCCGGTGCGGCAACCCAGGAAAACTTTATGCGGCAGCTCAGTCAGACGTTCGAAAAACTGCCCTATGATCTTCCCATCTATATGTTTTTACGCAAGGGTCAAGATGACGTTTATGCCCAGACCAATCGTCAGATCGTGCGGGCTTTTCGCGAACTCTCATCCAAGATTACATTCCGCGAGTATTTTTTGGACCACGAACTGGCGCAAAAATGGAACATCGAGCATTCACCGACGCTTCTGATTGCCCCTGATCGTGTGAATATCCGCTGGGTGGGTGCACCCCTGGGTGAAGAGGGCCGGACGTTTCTTGAAACGCTGATTTTTGTCGGGATGGGCAAAAGTAATCTGAACGAACAAACCCAGCGCGTCCTGCAGAAAATCGATTCGCCCAGACATGTAAAAGTCTTCGTCAGTGCGACCTGTCCGTATTGTCCCCAGGAGGCTGTCAACGCGGTCCGGGCTGCGATCGAGAGACCTGACTTGATTTCGGTGGAAATCATCGATATCCAGTGCGAACCGGAACTGGCCAATCAGTATTCAGCCCACAGCGTGCCCCAGGCGTTCGCCAATGATATACTCATCGGCCAGGGTGCTCAGACCGAAGAAGTTTTCGCGCTGTCTCTTCAGAAGCTGGAACCGCAGACCATATTTATTCCGGAGAGCGATGCCGAACTGGTTGAAAATGATATCGTCATTGTCGGCGGGGGACCGTCCGGTTTGGCGGCTGGAATTTATGCCGTGCGAAGCGGTTTGAATGCCGCCGTCATTGAGCGTGACGCTCTGGGCGGCCAGATCGCAACGACGCCGATCGTCGAAAATTATCCCGGTTTTACCCAAGTCGGCGGCAAGACACTGGTTGATATTCTGGTGAGCCATGCACTGCAGTATGTCCAGATATATCCGGGAGAAGAAGTGATTGATGTCGAACCGGGTTCGCCGATTAAAGTCCAGACCAGTCGCAGGAAATTTGAAACCAAGGCCCTGCTGCTGGCAACCGGAGCTAAGCATCGACCTTTGGGGGCACCGGGCGAGTCACGGCTCTCGGGTAGAGGTGTCAGTTACTGCAGTACCTGCGACGGCCCGCTTTTCAAAGGCAAAAAGGTAATCATGGTCGGTGGCGGCAGTGGTGCCGTAACCGAGGCGCTGCATCTTTTTCAGATGGGAGTCGACGTCACCCTGGTGCATCGGCGGGATAAACTCAGAGCCCAGGAATTCCTGGCCAAACAAATTACCAGCAACAACATTCCGGTCCTGTGGAATACCGAGGTCAAAGAAATCCGCGGCAAGGAACGGGTGCAGGAAGTACTGCTCGTAAACAACAAAACCAAAGAGGAAACCACTCTCAAAGTCAATGGCGTTTTCGTTGCTATCGGTTATGAGCCGGCAGTCAGGCTGGCCCAGAAGTTGGGCGTCGAACTGACGGAAGAGGGCTTCATCAAGCATGACGAAAAACACCGCACCAATGTTGCGGGTGTATATTCGGCCGGCGACGTGGAGGGTGGCTACAAACAGATTGTAACCGCTTCGGGCCAGGGTTCGGCGGCCGCGCTGACAATTTTTGAAGATCTCATCAACCCATACTGGCTCAATAAAGACAATTAATGGTTGAACGAAAATCATAGCGAAACTGATTTGTTGGGTTTCATTCTTTGAAAATATATTGTGTGAGACACCTAATTTTCGTAGGTTGGGTTGATCCGCCGGAGGCGGAGAAACCCAACAATCAGGATCTAAGCATTTTTTAAAATAACGTTTGAAAAAGGTGGCTCTTTCAGAGCAGTGAATAACATTCTGGATTGGAACAGGACTGTTGCGTGTTCCGCGTTACGGGGTACGGGTCTTCAAGAGGATGGTTTCTTTTTTTTAACGCTCAACCCGCAAACCGTAACTCGCAACATCATCGTTCAATGCAAATACAACATTCTGTCTGAGATCGACAACAAATTGTCGATATGAAATTATTATGCGCCTAAAAAACTGTGCCCGCTTAACGCAGGCTCAGTTTTTTGTTTTTTGAGTCCGATCGGGTGACCGCAAAAACCAAACACCGCCCGACTTAAAGGCTGCAGATGTTTTCTGCAAAAAATTACCTGCCGCTGACATGAACGGCCTTCTGTTGCGACTAATATCGCAACCGGAAAAGGGCATACTTCATGAATCCTGAACGGAATAGCCTGATAAACAGGAGGTGTTTGCAAATGAAGAAAATAATTGTCAGTGCGCTATTGTTTGGCGCTTTTTGGATATTGACGGCATTTAACCTGGATAATGCAATTGTTCCCCGGAAAGAAATTCTCTCCGGCGGTCCCCCCAAAGACGGGATACCGGCCATTTTGAAGCCGCAATTTGTCGGTCCGCAAAGTGCCGATTTTCTTTTGGATGAGGATCCTGTGATCGGCGTTGAGATCGGTGGCATCGCCCGGGCATACCCGATAAGAATATTGAACTGGCATGAGGTCGTCAATGATATCATCGATGATACGCCGCTTGCGGTAACCTTCTGACCGCTTACTCAGACGGGAGTCGTGTATTCCCGCAAGGTTAAATCAGAGGAATTCACATTCGGTGTTTCGGGTCGTCTTTATAAAAGCAATGTGCTGATTTATGATCACCAAACCGAAAGCTTGTGGTCTCAGTTGATGGAAACAGCCATATCCGGTCCTCAGGCAGGCACCAGACTGCAAAAGCTGCCGGCCAGGCGGATGAGCTGGAAAGCCTGGAAGAGACAATATCCCCAAACTAGAGTTCTTTCCACCGATACCGGTTATTATCGGGACTACAGCGTCGATCCCTATGAAGGCTATTACCGTATAGGAAGTCTCATGTTTCCGGTGGGAGATGTTCGCACGGATCTGGCCCCAAAAGTCCAGGTCCTGGGCATCAAAATCAACGATCAGGCGCGCGCTTATCCGCTGAGCGAGCTGAAAAAGCACTCCGGAATCATCGAAGACCGCCTGGGCGGCGAATCGATTCGGATTGAAGTCGATGCGGAGGGGCAGGTGGTTGATGTAACCGATGCCAACAATAAAACGGTGCCGCACATTTATGCCTACTGGTTTGCCTGGCAGGCGTTTCACCGGGACACCGAGGTTTATCGGAAGTCAAACTGATCGGCGAGTAAAGATCCACGTCCAGAGGATCCGGCTTTGTTCAATCTCTGGAAGGAGGCGCCTTGTGATTGAGTTGATATCAACCTTTAACTGGAGCGTTGGAGTGTTGGAGTATTGGAAAACCGAACACATGACAAACATATACCGGAAATCAAACCCGAGATTGACGGGATACTCTTCCTCTGGAACCAAAGAGTCTTTGACCATTACTCCATTATTCCAAAACTCCACCGCTCCCTGATTTTTTCAAGGCAGAGCCGTCTATCTGTGACCCGACCCAGAGGACAAGGGTTTCTACGATAAACTAAATCCTGCATAATATCTGCGCGGCTTTTTCGAGCGTTTCGTCTTTTTTGGCAAAACAGTATCGGAGGACTTTGTTATCATCGCCACGGTGATAAAAATCGGACGGTGGAATTGCCGCAACACCCTTTTCGATGGTCATTCGTTTTGCAAAATCGAGGTCAGCTTCGTCTGATATCGCGGCATAGCTCAGCATCTGGAAATAGGTGCCCTCACAGGGTAGGGGCTTGAACCGCGACTCTTTCAACAGGAATAAGAACAGGTCGCGCTTTTTCTGGTAAAAAGCCGCAAGGTCCAGATATATGTTCTTGTGCTGTAAAATTTCGGCATAAGCGTATTGAATCGGCGTGTTGGAAGCAAAAGTCAAAAACTGATGTATTTTTCGAAACTCTTTTGTAAGTGCTGGCGGCGTGATACAGTATCCGATTTTCCAGCCGGTGGCATGATAGGTTTTTCCAAAGGAGCTGACAACAAAACTGCGCAGCGCAAGCTCCGGGTGTCGCAGCATGCTCTGGTGGGATTTCCCATCGAAGATAATGTGTTCATACACTTCGTCACTGACGATAAACAGATTCGAATTTTGAACGATCTGCTTCAGGGCCAAGACGTCTTCGACGGATAAGACCGCGCCGGTCGGATTGTGGGGTGAATTCAAAATGATCAGGCGTGTCTTTTCCGTAATGGCGTCTTTTACTTCATCCCAGTCGATGCGGTAATCCGGAAATTTCATCCTTATATACACCGGCTTGCCGCCGCTGAGGGTGATAACCGGTACATATGCATCATAGGCCGGTTCAAAGACTATCACTTCCTCTCCCGGTCGAACGACGGCGGTAATTGAGGCAAAGAGGGCTTCCGTTGCACCGGAGGTGATGGTGATTTCAGTTTCCGGGTCAACTTTGGCAGCGTATAGTTCAGCCGTTTTTTCGGCTATCCGTTCGCGCAGGACCGGCACTCCCTGCATGGGCGCATACTGGTTGTGGCCGGCACGAATGAAATTGTCGACCATCGCAGCAAGCTCGGGCGGGACGTCAAAGTCCGGAAAGCCCTGAGATAGATTGCAGGCACCATGGTCATTGGCAAGTTTGGTCATCACCGAAAAAATTGTAACGCCCACCTCCGGTAGTTTGGACTGAAATTGCATTGCCTTTGTTTCCTTCGCGATTCGTGTATTACCTTCTTTCAGCTCGTTGTATCCAACACCATTTCCCGGCGGAGCATACGAACAAGCAGGCGCCTTGTCAAGCCTCGGATTGACTGATTGGCTATTGTGTGTAATTAGTATGGGGGTCGGTGAGTCGGTTTGCCGGTTGAGCCCGTTAATCGGTTGAGCCCGTTTGCCCGTTGAGCCGGTTAGCCGGTAGAGCCCGTTTAGCTCGTTGAGTCCGTTGAGCTGTTTAGCCGATGAAGCATCTTTTTTTATATTCCGGACGCGAAGTCATATGGTGCGGAGTTATTACAGCTGAAATTTTAAATTTACAAAATCTAAGGACATCCGTTTCTAGAAAGGGTCGAAAATGACAACCTATTTCCGAAACCTGTCGATCGCTGTAATTGTCACCTTAACGGCCGTCTTTTCAGTGAATTCGTGTCGCGCTGCCGGAACGGTGAAAGGGGTTTATCTGGACCGGATTCACCTGCCGCCCGGATTCGAAATCAGTCTGTTTGACGAGAATGTTCCCAATGCTCGATCAATGGTATTGAGCCCCGGTGGTGTATTGTTTGTCGGCACCCGCAGGGAGGGCAAGGTCTATGCCGTGCTGGATAAAAACCGCGACAACCACGCCGACGCGGTTTTGGTTATTGCCGAAGACCTCTACATGTCAAACGGCGTGGCGTTTCGCGACGGATCCTTGTTTGTGGCCGAGATAAATCGGATTTTACGCTTTGATCACATCGAATCTCGCCTGAGCGATCCTCCCGAGCCGGTTGTCGTCAGTAAAAAATCTCCCATCATCGCAATAACGAGACAAATGCCATGAAAACCCAACCGCCATCCCGGAAATCCTCCGATCCGAAGGCGTATCCTCATCAGCCCTGCGTGGCGGTTGGTGCCGTCGTATTTAACAATGACAGGATCCTGCTCGTCCGTCGCGGTCAACCGCCATCCGAGAATTTCTGGGCCATACCCGGCGGAAAGGTAAAACTGGGCGAAACCCTTCAGGCCGCCGCTGAACGCGAGATTTTAGAAGAAACCGGGTTGAGGATTAAGGCCCGCGAACCTGTTTATACCTTCGATCACTTGGAACGGGATCGAACGGGCAATATTCGCTTTCATTATGTTATCGTGGATTTGATGGCCGATTATGTGGATGGTGAAATCCGGCCGGGTGATGATGCCGCTGAAGCCCGCTGGATATCACGCCAAGAGATTCGGCAGCTGCAGGTCAGCCCGGTAACGCTGGATTTTCTGCGCCGTCAATTCAATTTCGGGGTGTAATGGACCGGCATTCTTTTCCGGGTTCGCTCATCTCTAAAAATCTCATTCCTTCTTGAATTCGGGTGGGAATAATCGCTAAAATTAAGGGAGTGATCGTAAAGTCAATTTCTATTACCATCGACCTTAAACCATGCAATATAACCGCACAAATTCAGGACACCTTACCTCTGGGAAGAATAACTGACACCTTTGGCTTAATTGGGGGATGTATATCCCCCGAGTTCGTAGACCAGTCGCAAATCTGTTCCGGGATATTTTTCTTCGGCA
>Ga0126332_10000263_pt1 | contig 20233 bp, 17 predicted proteins | sample InaspJWI42metaG_FD_94482 | JGI IMG/M metagenome (GOLD analysis project Ga0126332, IMG submission 94482) | Marine gutless worms symbiont microbial communities from Oahu, Hawaii - Inanidrilus sp. 2 OAHU.JWI-42 metaG | ecosystem: Host-associated > Annelida > Digestive system > Unclassified...
ACTCGCTGGGGAACACGACGGTATCTGAATATGAATTTGCTAACGGAACTTAAAAAAGAAAAAGTCGCAGCTTAACCGATGGGCCACCGAATCAAAAGTGCGAAAGATTATTGACACTACCTCCTGATCCAAATGTTAAATTTAAGAAAAACGAGGAATTGATTCTTATCGGCACTGCTGAGGCGGAAAAAGAATTCAAGAAGGTCTTTTCTTAAGAAGAGACAACATGAACAAAGATTAAGATTACGGGGCTGTTCCCTCGCAAAAATCAGTTTGCACTGAAATTATAAGCTTTTTCGGATAATCCTGAAAAGTTTTCATCCATGCCATACGGAACCCTATAGCCGGCGCTGTAACACTTATTTACGATGAGATCCAGCGTTCCCGTGACCATTGCTTTTTCGGTCTCCAGTTATATAAACTTTGGTCGTACAATACGTATTTCTCTCAACTGCTGCACTGGGATGACCGGCATTGCTATGGAGTGATCAATCGAATATCGCAAGAGCGCGGCGTGTCGGAAGCAGGATTCCCTGCTATTTGGAAAGCTGCTTTCAACTCGATCATATTGAATTTTGAATGGGTCTGCCGACGGGAAAAATCTGTCGAATTTCCAGAATTCCCTGAAATTGAATATGAGCTTGGTTGGCGCAACACAGTTATCATGAATGTACAGCAGTCGATTATTTCAGAGGTGAGACGCATATCATTCAACATCGACCCAAAAATCTGGCTTGGCATCAAGCTGCTGCCCACGTACATCAAAACCCGTCCCGGCGAAATGCGAAACGTGAGGGAGCGAGATATTTACCTTGAGTCGGGATTTATCCATATCCCTCTCTCCAAAGAAGGTTCAAATAAGAGAGCAAATTTGCTTATCTGGACGCCGAGGACATCGATCTGATTAAAAGCTCTCCGCGTTCATTGGGTCCGGATTTGTAATTTTTCCGCCACATGGCCAACAGGTCGGGCGTTCAGAATGGCGCACAGTTCGGACCTAAATATTTTAAAAAATGGTGGGACAAGGCGTGCAAGAACCTTGGTGTCAAAGGTGTGGATCTTTATGGTGGGAAAAACACTAGACGGCCAAGGCATTGGGGGATTTCTTAACTCCGGTACAAATCAAACGCGGAGGGACAGGTTCGGCAATAAATAAGGCATTCGAAAGGTATTATCAACCTGGTCGAACAGAGTCCCCTAAAGTTGTGTCCACATATAAAAATTTGCAGAAAAAGAAGGCAGGTAAAATTGTCAAAATACCCAATAAAAAAATGTTGTCAGACTGATCAACATCTGGTGATGTGGAAAAATTTTAAAGTAATTGAATTATATTAAAATATTGGTGGGGGTGGCGACGGGAGTCGAACCTGCGTTGGCCCTTACAGCCACAGTGGTTTGCAGCAATTTGCCGAATGATTACTGAGTATCGTGACCCATTATTATCCGATTATTTTATCTCTGGACCAGGCTGCTGGCGCTTAGCGCGCCTCCAATCCAGCTTTGCGCAGGCCGTCCCGGGGTATCTCCTCATGAGCTTCCGGAAGTACGATCCGACGGAGTCGCTCTCGCCCAGTTATTAAAAAATCAGGCCAAGTTTAAGTGAATTAGGCAATGCGGCAGGTGGTTCTTTCATGCGCCCCAGTTGCCCTAAAACAGTCGCACGAAAAAGGGGATCGATGAAAAACCCTGGTGTGTTGATCCGATTCAGGCAGTGAGAATGGCCTTAACCGCATGCCCGATAGCCTCGATGGAATAAGGCTTTTTAACATACTTTCCGGCACCTAGCTCGAGAGCCCGCCTTACCCGATCGGTTTCGGAAAACCCGCTGACAATGATGGCCTTTTGGGCCGGGGCAAAGGCCAGGATCTCCTCATAGGTGGAAAGTCCATCCATGCCGGGGGGCCATGATCATATCGAGCAGAACCAACTCAGGAGAGTCATTTTTGACTTGTACCACCGCCTCCTCTCCGCTCGATGCTGTTGTGACCGCGTAACCCAACCGGTTCAGCAGTCTCGAGGCGATCTCCCGCTGCTCCGCAACGTCATCGACCACCAGTATCGATTCTCCGCGGCCCATCAGATCTTCCAGGGTCCTCTCGTCAGGGGCCACCGGCAATTCCAGTCGCGTGGCCGGCAGATAGACACTGATGGTGGCGCCTTTGCCTTCTGTGCTCTGCAAGTCGATGTACCCTTGGTGATCCTTAACCGCCCCCCAAACCACCGCCATCCCCAGACCGGTGCCGCTGCGACCCATGACTTTCTTGCTATAGAACGGCTCAAAAATTCTGCGCATATCTTCAGGCCGGATGCCGACTCCCCGGTCGCTAACGGTCAGTACCACGTAGTCCCCTTCCTCCACTTCGTCATAACCCTCGACCGGTCGATCGATATAACGATTTTTGGTTGATACCCGGAGCAGCCCGCCGTCCGGCATAGCCTCGGCGGCATTGGAAAATAGATTCATTACCATTTTCGAGAGGTGGATGGACGAACCTTTGATCGGCAAAAGGTTAAAATCCAAATCAGATTCAATACGCACGAGGGGGTGATGGGACCGCAGAAGCTTAAACTCAGGGCTTTGCAACTGCTCGGATACGATTTCGTTCAGATCAACCACCTCGGTTACCACAGCTCCTCTGCGGGACAGGGTCAGTAAGTCTTGAACGATGGCCGCCGCCTTTTCCCCGGACTTTTTTATCGTCTCAATCGGTTTCGTGAGGGTGCTGTCTTTGGGGAGATCGAGCAGCAACAGATCGGGGTAGCTGACGATCCCTGAAAGAATGTTATTCAGATCGTGAGCGACCCCACCGGCGAGGGTTCCGAGAGCCTCCATTTTCTCGGCGCGTTGCAGGCGTGCCTCCAGGCGTCGCTTGTCGGTGATATCCAGAACAAATACAGCCACTTGTAAACATTACCCCTGCTGTCAAATCCCGGGTAATAATGGGTGTCGGATATCCGTTCCTGAACCTCGATTTCCCTACGCAGCGGTGTGCCGGTCGCGAAAACCTCCGAGATATCATGTGCAATCGCAGCATCCGGAAAAAGGTCGGACAACCGCTTTCCAATCATTTTCTCGACCGGCTTATCCAGTCTTTTGGCCGCACTGGGGTTGGCGGCCAATACGGTTCCCTCTTCGTCGACCAGCATCAGCGTTTCCGTGATGGAGTTAAGCATCGACAGTGCCTTTCCCTCGCTGTCGAGCACTGCCTTTCGGGCGGTCTCCAATTCCCTGATTTTGGTCTTCAGTTCGACGTTGACACGCTCGGTTTCCTCACTACGTTTTTCCAGTTCCAGGAAATTGGACTTAAGCGCGCTTTTCATGACTGCGAAGTTGCTCATCAGGGAGTCTATCTCTGTCACGGCGCTTTCCGGCAGGGTCTCTTCCTCCGTGTAAATCAATCGCTCCGGATCCGGCATGCGCTCGGTCCAGGAGGCCAGATGCGTCAAGGGGCGAGCCAGCCAAGGACTGATGAACGCGGTGAGCAGAAACGTGACGGCGGTGAAGATTAGAATTGTGGAAAGATAGCGATTGTAGAGAGAATACAAAACCTCCTGTTGACGGGCCACCGGATATTCGACAATTATTTTCCAGGGCAGATGTCCGGATATCAGTTCCTCGTTGACATAAAGCGACTTTTTGAATCGGGTCATGGCAGGAAGGTTCTGGGCGGCGGGGGACCAGAGGAAAAAGGACGGCCCATAAGATTTCAGGTTGCCGGTCTGTCGGTGATCGAAGTACTGCATCGCCTCCCTTCCGGGCACAGTGCTGGTGATGATATGCTGATCTTGGTCGCAAAGGGTAATTTGGTACCGGCCCTGCTGACTGTATTGATCGATCAGGTGGCGAAGATGGGTCAGATCGAGGGCCGCCAGGGCAAACCCTTTGAATTGATCTGCGACGATCATGGGGGCGGACAGGGTGACAATAGGTGAAAAAACGCCGCCGCGACCCAATAACACTTCGGAAAGGACTGGATGCCGCTCCGCTTTGAGTCGTTTATAGTAATCCCGGTCTGAAAAATTGAGACCGATCGTTGATTCGCCTTTCTCATTGACCGGCGGATAAAAGGCGACCGTGGTCCCGCCTTGATCGGCGACATACATGTTGTGGAAGTCCGGAAACATTCGCTTAACGATCTCAGTCGAGCTTTGGAGGGTTTCCGTCTCCGCCAAAGGCAGCTGACCGGCCAGGCTGGCCAACTCTTCCACCGCATGCCGGCGTTCATTGAACCACGCTTCCAGATGGCGACTCGCGTCCGCAGAGAGGGTCTTCAGATTGGCGGCGACCCCCTGTTCCATGCGCCTCATGGCCGTTCTGCCTTCGACAATCATGATCCCGAGCACTGGAAAAAGCACCAGCGCAATCATGAAATTGAATAGGATCTCGCGTAGCGGAATGGTTCTGGCTTTGCCGATAATCGTGCGCATGCGAAGCGCCGGCAAGAGATTGATTAGTAGGCTGGCAATGAGAGCGTTGAAGATGCCATTGGCACATTGCTTGAGCATGATCACGGAGGTGGAAATGAGATCCATCTGCATGATCAGGAAATAAAAGAGGAAAACAGCGGGGATGCCGAGAAATACCCAGAATGCAGCGTCGCACTGAAGCAGGCTACGCCGCGATTTTTGGAGGCAGATCCCTACCGTAACCAACTCGAGGGTGAAGATCACGATCGCGTATGGATGGCCCCATAGCGGATAGGTGTAGCTACTGACAGCAATGGCAGACACCACACCCCAGGCCGGACCGTAAAGTGAAAGAATGATGAGGCTGCTGATGCTGCCGAAAAGAAAATCAACACCAAAGAACAATGGAAAGCTGAAGTAGTTCCCGACGAATCCTAAAAGCAGAAGGAAAACCAAAAGCAACGGTTCCCGGGGCTGCCATACCGAATGGTGTGTCGTATCTCCCATGAGCAATTCTCCAAGTGTCCATGACACACGCTGTATCGTTCTCGATCCTTTCAGATCCGGCAATTTGAACAATTAGGGCGCGGTCGACCGAAACCAATATGCCCCGGTAATTGGCAGGATGTCAAGAAGCCGGATTGGATTTATTGCTCCAACATGAGCTAAATTGGGAAACAGCTACCCTATGGGAGGCAGTGGGAACTCAGAAACAGGCCCCGAAGGGTAAACCGGCTCTCGACAGTATTCATCTATAGTGAGTCCCTGCTGCTCCAATACGATATGGCCATGACAATACTGTGTGTATTGCAAATATCGTTTTGCAGATCCAGGGATATATTAAAACTACCCGAGATAATAGTATGGACGACGTGCCTTATTCGAAAATTTTAAGAGTCCGGAAATTTATTAGCTGTGAGGACGAAACCTGAAATTCTTTGTAATCCGGATTCGGTTTAAAATATTTCAATGATGCCTTCAATGGAGTTGTATCAGAAAAATGAAATTAGATAAAAAAGCAAATCTCATGTGCGCTTTGCTTTCTGTTTGCCGAATGAAAAAATAATTTTAAATATATGTGATTATTAAACAAAAGTGGTTTCGGGGGTCGAATCTACGGCCCATCTTTATCTTTGTCTCAATATCAAGCAGTTCGTTTTGCAGGTAGGATACAACCGGGATACATTGGACAGATTTCGCGGACTATATCTAATCTAACAAACGGTAGCTTTAACCACGTATACATGGCAGATAGCACCACGACGGAAGGGTCACTTTGCAATGGTCTTCTAGCTTTGATTGGAGTGGTTCCCCCACGTACCTCTTTTAATTATCTTTTTGTGCTCTAAAAAACTCTTTAAAGAGGGCGTGCATCCTGATTTTAGTCCCGCTCTTAAATTCATAATAGGCGGCATTTGATTTTTTCTGGTAAATTTTATCTTTCTCAATATCAAATAAGTAAAGCGTGTAATCAGCCGGATGAACAGTGCCATCTATCACTACAATTAGGGCTACATTGAGCTTCTTGGCGATCTTTTTAATGGCCTTCCAATCCGGTTCTTTTTTGGACAAAAATGATTTCTTCTTCCAAACATTTAGGGTTTCGTTTTTCAGCGCATCTTGAAGCAGCGTACAGCCCTCAGCACTGCCGCCAACATCCTTGGGGCAGTAGTTTAGCGAAAGCCTGTCGTCATCCAATGTTATGGAAGCGACCATTTCTACAGCATCTATTTTAACATTGCCAACATAACCCTCGCCATACTCGCCTGCATTGATATTAGTCGGGAGCATTGCGAGACTGTAACTATCTCGTGCAGCTTTGCGACTGTTCAAGCTGCGGGGAGCCACAGAGGCATGCAGCTTCTCTGCAGTCAGCTCATTGGCCTTGGTCCGGAGTTCATTTTGCTTTTGCCTTGCTTTCATTTTTTCCATCTGCGCCTGGAGCTTGGCATACTCAAACTCTTGTTTTTGCTTCTCTAATTTGAGCCTCTCCATTTCAAGCGCTTTCTGGTGAGCCAATTGCTCTTTCTCCAGGGCCAGTTTCTGTTTCTCCATCTCCATACGCTGGCGCTGCAACGCCAACTCGGCTGACAGAACCGCTTCCTTCTTGCGAATTTGTTCTTGCTTCTGGGCTTCCAACGCAGCCTGTCTTTGCGCCCTTTCGTTGGCCCAGGCGGCATTATACAATACGAATTGGCCGTCTTGATCCATAGGGGTCTTGAGCCTGCCGACGTTGGGGCTTTGGTCGCCTATCTCGGTAACTTTTTTCCAGACCTTGGTATGAAATAGATTTTCCAGATCGATCACTTCCCGTTCGTTTTTCCGCAGGGCATCGATCAAATAGTAGGCAAATAGACTGTGGCCTTCGGCGCCACCGTCGGTCACGGGCTCGACCCCGCCGGAGGAAATCACCTGTCGGGAGCGCAAGGCGGCTTTCCTGGCAAGTTTCTTGCGATATTTTTTATCATCCAGAGACATCAGCGATGGCCCGCCGCGCAGCATGGACCCGCTATAGCAGGAGTCCGCAATGACGACGACATTTTTGGCCTTGACCCGTTCAGAACTAAAAATCGCTTTAATGTATGAGTTTGCCACCCAGGTGCTCGGGTTTTTCATGGCCCCTTCGGCCGGCACCCAGTATCCGTCACCGGTGAGGTCATCGAGCTGACCGTGACCGGCATAATAGACAAGTAGATTATCGTTCGGTTCCATGGCCGTGGCCAGATAGCGCAGGTCGCGTTCGATCTGGAAACGGCTGGCCGCCGCATCGGTCCTGAGGATGACATTCTTGTCCGCAAAACCATAGCGGGAAATTAGAATATCCCGGATCACGGTGGCATCTTTGACGGCCGTCTGTAGCTTGGGCCACTCTTTATAATTGTTTATATCAATGACAAGGGCGTGGTAGGTGCCCCAGGAACCGCTCAGTATTTGGTCTGAGGTAATCGCTATGCCGCGCTGTTGGGCCTCAGCGGAGAAAGTCGAAAATAGCAATATGGATAAAGCTGCCAATGAATTGATAATCTGGTTTTTCATGTTAACCCCAGCTTTTTTTGATGGTCCAGAATTGTACAGGCAGGTATCTAGAGACACTTTAATACAATTATAGCCGGATGCAAGGGGAAGCATATCTGTCAAGTAATTTATTTTGCTCAGAGTTCTGAGGGTTTGCCTGTAAAAGGAGTGATGAAAATCAGGTATGTCATGCTTACCAGAGGCGCTTGGGACGAACGCACTACCCCAACCGCCAACCGCATGTTCGACCTAATTCAGGTAATTGGAATCATTTAGGTTTCATCTCGTGTGTCTTGTAGCTTATGGAAATTCCGGCACGGCTCGAACGGTCTATTGTTGTGTGAAAATCCGGGCGGCTGTGAACATAATCGATAAATTCCTGTATCCCGCTGCTCCACCCTGCCATAGACATATTGTGGGCGGTAAAACAGCCTCCGACAGTCAGCTTTGGAGCGATATCCTTAAAGTAATTGGTATACCAGTCCTTGTCTGCGTCGCTGAAAACAAAGTCGAAAGGTCCTTCCAAATCTTTGACCAGATCATGAGCATCGGCGAGCCGGGCGTCTATATATTGGGATAGGCCGGCTTCATCGAAATTTTGCAAAGCTTCATTATATCTTTGCGCATTGATTTCGATGGTGATGAGCTTTCCACCGGTTTTGCTCAGCGCCCATGCCATCCAAATGGCTGAGCGGCCTGTAGATGTTCCTATTTCAAGGGCTCTTTGGTAGTTATGTTTTAAAATGATATCATACAGGAGCTTGCCGTCCGACCTGGGCACGTTCATATCTCGCCAGCTCGATCGGTGGCTCTCTAAAAACGCTCTAACCCTGCCGTCCAGTTCAGGATTTCGATTGATTTCACCAGCCTCAGCAAAGCCAATGAGACCAGCCAGGGCCAATGTGAGCAGCAGACACCTTATTGGGATTGTTTTCATTAGAATTGTACCCTCATAAAATCTATTGTGTAGCGAAAATTTCACGAAATAGTCGGGTTAGCCGGCGTACCTTGTTACAATGATGGTTATTGATCTGATGACAATCAAGCAGAAAAGAGGGTCACAGGGATAGGCAATATTGGAGGCAACTAATGGGGACAGGTATTGATTCGGCCAACTGGCGTATTACACATAATCGTTTTTCAGTGTTTCTATACGAACGTGGTGAAACCCACCGCCCCAAAAGTGCGAAAGCTTATTGGCACTAGCTACCAAACTGGTCAGTTCTCCCTAATTTGGCGCGCCATGCGCAGCATGGATAGGCATATCTTAAGTTAGGCCAAATTACATCTACTTAGCAGTTAGCCAAATTGTCACATTATCATTTCTGGTCACGGTGGAAGTCTCTCAACACCTTCTTTAGATTCTTTTCCAGGGCTCCCATGACAGTTGGTATATTCATGCGTGTATATCTTTTTCTCTGCTTATAGTCATAAAGATAAACGTTTATACTTTTTCCTCCCGCTATACTTATTAGTAAAGCCAAGTCCGCATCAAGCACAGAATTCGCTTGTTCCAGATAGCTCCAGTCAGGTTCATGTTCGGCAAAAAATGATTTCTTCATCCACACTTTGTCTTCCTGCACTTTGGTGGATTCCCCAAAAAGCTTAACGCTGTCGGGGAGACCATCAAAGAGCTTGTATGACAAACTAAATTTCACCCGGGCATCATCGCCAGTTACGCGGGCAACCATTTGAATGGACCGCCAGAGGATATCGGTCTCCTTGCCCTTCCTGGTAATGGTGAGCTTGATTGGAAACAGGGCCAATTTATAATAGTCGCGTGCGGCCCGGCGACTGTCCAGGGATTTCCGGTCCAATGCAGCCTGGAAGTCGTCTGCCACTTTCGTATTCGCCTTGGGCTGAATCTCACTTTTCTCTCGCTTGGCCTCCATTTCTGCCAGCCGTGCCTGGAGTTTGGCGTACTCAAATTCTTGCTTTTGCTTTTCAAGTTTAAGCCGCTCCACCTCAAGGGCTTTCTGCTGGACCAAGTGCTCCTTTTCCAGGGCCAGCTTCTGTTTCTCCATTTCGAAGCGCTGGCGCTGCATTTCTAGCTCGGCAGAGGCCACCGCCGCCTTTTGCCGGGCCTGCCTTTGCTTCTTCGCCTCAATGGCAGCCTGGCGGGTGGTTTGCTCTTTCACCCAAGCGGCATTGTAAAGCACAAACTGTCCATCCTGATCCATGGGTGTTTTTAGACGGCCCACGTTTGGGCGCTGGTTGCCGATTTCGGTGACCGGTTTCCAAACTTTTGTATGGAAAAGATTTTCCAAATCGATCACTTCACGGTTATTTTTTTCAGTGCATCGATCAGGTAGAAAGCGAACAGACTGTGGCCGTCGGCGCCACCGTCTGCCACCGGCTCAACACCTCCGGACGAAATTACCTGACGGGAACGAAGGGAGGCCTTCTTGGCAAGTTTTTCACTATATCGCTTGTCATCCAGAGACATCAGCGACGGGCCGCCTCTCAATAAAGTACCGCTGTAACAAGAGTCTGCAATAACCACCACATTCTTGGCCTGCACCCTCTCCGAACTGAGAACTGCTTTAATATAGGAGTTGGCCACCCAGGTACCCGGGTTTTTTAATTTTCCTTCCGGGGGAATCCAGTAGCCATCCCCAGTGATGTCATCGAGTTGACCGTGACCAGCGTAGTAAATAAAAAGGTTATCGTTCTCTACCATTGATTTTGCCAGGTACCGCAGGTCACGTATGATCTGGAGACGATTAGCGCTATTATCCGTCCGCAGGATTACGTTTTTTTCGGCAAATCCGTACCGCGATACCAGGATATCACGAATCACGGTGGCATCCTTTACTGCTGTCTGAAGCCGCGGCCACGCTTTGTAATCGTTAATGCCGATAATAAGCGCGTGATATCTTCCCCAAGTATTTGAGTCTGATGCAACCAACATCCCCCGTTGAGGATTTTGTGCAAAGACCGGTGGCGTTATGGTGAAAGATATGACAACCAGCAGGCAGAAGAAACGTAGTTTCATGATAAGCCTCCTGTTCCTTATTTTACGATATTGATAATAGTTAAGATTATGGCAATTATTTTGTCCGGGTTGCATTGAATGATTTGTTTACGTTCAATCGGCGTCGATGTCTTTGATTGCTGAAACATAAAACTGCCTTGTAACAAACAGTTGTCATAAATTCATTTTTTCATCTCTGCGCTTTCCCTCTATATACCAGTCTTCGTCACCATATAATTCCTCAGAACAATCTTCGCATAGGCTATGACTGAACCTGGCTTCAGAGTGGCTTTCAATATATGATTCCACTTGATACCAATATCCTTTATCATCTCTTACCTTTTTACACATTGAACAAATTGGTAAAATTCCCTGTAAAATGCTTACTTCTTCATTAGCATTTTTTAACTCGATATTCTTTTCTTCAAGGGCCTCGATCTTTTCTGCAAGCAGGTTGCCTATATCTCCGGCGATCAAAATAATGATGCTCGCCATAAATAAAAATGTGACCAGGAAGCTCGACCATGATTGAATCGTGTTTATTTGCTTCTCGAAGTCAGGAACCAATGGGAGGACACCTTTTATACACAGATAAGCGCAGCCGGCACATACAAGGCCGCATATTACATACAATAAAACGGCGGCTTTTCTGGGCAAAAAAATCACACTTAGAAAAACGGTCAACAGCAAAAACTCAGCCATAAAGCCAACCATTCCAAAATTCAGTCCCTGGGTAACAGCGAAGCTCAGAAAGACAATCATCAAAACAGCGATTTTAAAAGAATAGGGTAACCTGGCTCTATTTAGGGCGACGAGAAGGATAAAAAGCGCTCCCGCTATGTAGAGATAAAAGGAGAACAACCAGCCCACAATAAAATACCGTGTTAGATTAATCAAAAGTATGGGAATAACCATATAACCTAAAAGGCGGAATATCTTATTAACCTGCAACTCCTGAATTTCTCTGTGGCTCTCTAACCCCATATTAATTCCTTGTTGCGCCCATTTTTTCTAAAACTGATACTATTTTATTATTGTAAAGATAAAGATATAGCACCTTTTGCCCATATTCATATGGCAATGGCGCAGCATCTCTACGAAGGACTGGACGATCTTGAGATACCCTGCCTATTTGTGACAACTTGCCCGAAACCAATACATCAGTTTTAACAAGATATGGTGATATTATCAAATCTTCACATGATCTATTCGGTTATGCTGGGAAGCAGCCCTCTATCTCATAGGATTGGACTACTAAGGGTATACCAGCGCAGAGCACCGGTATCATTTTAATAAACTGTTATTATTAAATATTTGTTGACAGAGGGGGCGCGAGTCGAACATGTGTCCTACCCAAATTTTCTTAACAATTACGATAGGTTCACATTTAGGTTAGGATAACGCCGGAATACATAAGCTGAATTTGTGGGGTATTCTTAACGAACCGAGAGGTATTTCAAACTACATTTATGTAGCAGGCATCTGCAGGCTGATTTGGAAGAAACACCTATCAGTTCTTTCTTGATTTTTTGTCCTTGCAATGACGTTAAAACCGATCTATCCATAGATTTAGTATATGCTCCTTTTCGTCCCAGCCTTCTCAGTTCCATACGAAAATTAATAATCTGTTTCTGACACCAGTCTATGGTTGGTGACCTTGTCTGATGGACACTCTGCTTTATAGGAGGCTCTATGACTGATCAAGGCATGCAACGTAAACTGAGGGCCATTCTCAGCGCCGATGTCAAAGGCTACAGCAAGCTTATGGGTGATGATGACGAGTCCACCGTCAGCACGATCACCACCTACCGAGAAATTATTGCCGGATTGATTGAAACCCACCAAGGCCGGGTTGTCGATGCACCCGGCGACAATATACTGGCCGAATTCAGCAGCGCCTTGAATGCCGTCAATAGCGCCATCGAAATTCAACGCAAGCTTGAGACCGAAAACGAAAAGCTACCAGACAAGCGACGCATGGAATTTCGCATCGGTATCAACCTGGGGGACATCCTTCACCGGGAGGACCGCATATATGGCGACGGTGTAAATGTTGCCGCCAGAATTGAAAGCCTTGCCGATCCGGGTGGGATCTGCGTTTCTAGAGGGGTGTTCGATCAGGTAAAGAATAATGTCGGTCAGGGCTTTGAATATCTAGGTGAGCATAAAGTAAAAAACATTTCCGAGCCGGTTCGGATCTATCGCGTTTTACTCTCGCCGGAATATGAAGGCAGGATCATTGGTGAACCTATATCCAAAGCGACGATTAAAAAATCAACCACGGCCGTCATCGGACTGCTATTGCTTTTAGTTGTTGCCATGCTTTGGGTGTTTTATCCCCGTGCTCCGCAAATCGAACCCGCCCCGGTTGAAAACATGGCAATTTCCTTGCAGAACAAGCCATCCATCGCCGTGCTGCCCTTTAATAACATGAGTGAAGACCCCAATCAGAAATACTTTGCCGATGGCATGAGCGATGACCTGATTACCGATCTTTCTAAAATCTCAGGCCTTTTTGTGGTGGCTCGCAATTCCACCTTTGCTTACAAAGGGAAGGCCGTGAAGATTCCGCAAGTTGCGCAAGAACTCGGCGTGCGTTATGTCCTCGAAGGAAGTGTTCGCAGGGTGGGAGACGAAGTTCGCATCAATGCCCAGCTCATTGATAGCAACACTGGCGGGCACCTCTGGGCGGAGCGCTATGACGGCAAGATGGGGAACATCTTTGCTCTACAAGACAAGATAACAGGCCAGATCGTAAATGCGCTTGCGGTGCAGTTGACCGCGGATGAGGAAAAAAGATTCGAAATTAAAGAGACCAGCAGTATGGAAGCCTATGACGCTTTCCTGCAAGGTTGGCAGAACTATCTCCATCGCACGCCAGATGATTTTGTCAAGGCGTTGTCTTACTTTAAGAAGGCCATAGAGCTTGACCCAAACTACGGACGGGCCTATGCGGCCCTGGCCTTGACATGCTGGCGAGGCGCGGGTATGGGCTGGGCCAGGAAAATGGGCATGTCGTATCCCGAGGCCCGGGTTCGCGCCCGTCACTATCTGGAACTGGCTTTGAAAAACCCAACGCCCACCGCTCACCGGGTGGCAGCGGATATGGCCTTTAGTCGGCAGCATAAGCAAAAAGCGCTCGCCGAAGCCAAACAGGCCCTCGCCCTCGATCCTAACAACAGTGAAAACCATAAGATGATGGGCAGGGTCATGATGGCTCTCGGCAAACCGGAAGAATGCATTGCTTCCAATAAAAGGGCCATGCTTCTCAATCCTCGTGACAAAGCCTTTCCTTTAGGAAGTATCGGCATTGCCCATTTTGCCATGGGGCAATATGAAGAGGCAGTGACGTTTTCCGAACAAGCCCTTGAAAACAATCCGAAAGCCTCTAGCCTTGCAGCAACGCTGGCCGCTGCCTACGGCCAACTCGGCCGCGAGTCGGAAGCGCGGGCTGCCCTCGAGAGATATATAAAAGGCTGGGGGCGAATAAAACCAGGCTTGCCGGCAGTCATGTACTTTTTCCCCTTGGAGAAGGAACATGCTGATCGTTTTGCCGAGGGCCTCCTAAAAGCAGGACTACGGGGAAAGCCAGGTGGATATTACAAAGTATCAGACAACTTAAGGCTTACCGGAGAAGAGATAAAATCTATGTTTCTGGGTAGGAAGGCGAGCGGAATCTGGGGCAAATCGCAATGGGTTATCAATCGGCCTAAGGACGGGGGTGCTACTTATTACTGGGGACCCAAGATTATTGGTAAAGGTAAAAGCTGGGTTGAGGGAGACGTGCTTTGCGACCAATGGAGAGATCGTTATGGCGGCTTGAGCTATTGCGCGGATATTTACCGTAACCCCCAGGGCACTCCCCAAGAGAAAAACGAATACGTTATCCTTGATGATAGGGGCATCTGGGGCTGTTCGTTAGAGGAATGAATCTTGGGGTGCCTTGAACACTTTTATTATTAAATCGGCAATGGGCAATCGGCAATATCTGCGGTGAAAACGAACTAAACTTTTTGGGTGGGATACAACCGGGATACATGTAACTAAGGTCTTGTGTAACCTTGGGCAGAACCAAACATTGATCAGACTGAATTTATACAGCCTATAACTTCAATTGCCAAAAGCGTGGACTATTTCAGATAATCCACGCCTTTTTTCTGTATATGCACCTGAGGACCAATGGCCGCAATACTCATAATGATAGATCTTTTGAATTTGATAAAATTTTCAGGTGCACGAACTGTTCAGGATCATTGCAGATACTGCATCCACTATATTTCTAATCATCGACGATTGTTACCTGAGCAGGTGACTTACGATAGGGCTCCGCCAATGCCTCCTTTTCTTCTTCAAAATCAGCAGATTGTATCGCTATCTGTCGAAACTCCTCTTGTATACTGATAAACGCATCCACCATATCAGGATCAAAGTGGCTGCCTCTGCCCTCTATAATGGTGTTGACTGCCTCAGTATGCGTGAAAGGTTTTTTATATACTCTTAGGCTGATTAATGCATCGTATACATCTGCAATCGCCATAAGACGACCAGATATAGGAATTTCCGTCCCCTTCAAGCCGCGAGGATAACCAGAGCCATCCCACTTTTCCTGATGTGTATAGGCAATTTCTTCAGCATAACGAAGAAAAGAGTCATGACCTAATTTTGTAGCAGCAGACCTAATCGTATCTCGCCCATATGTTGTATGTTTTTTCATCGCATCAAATTCTTCATCTGTCAGTTTGCCCGGCTTTAGAAAAATGCTATCTCGGATTGCGACTTTGCCGATGTCATGGAGTGGTGCAGATTTATAAAGTAAATTCAGAATGTTATCGTTAAGGCAGGCCTTGTACTTCGGGTTATCTCGCAATTTTAGAGCAAGTGCTTGGATATAGTTCTGTGTGCGTTTAATATGCCCACCCGTTTCGGGGTCTCGGCATTCAGCCAGTGATGCCATGCATTCTATAGTTACTTCTTGAGTAATTTCGAGTTCTTCAGTTCGTTTCCTGACAAGCTCTTCGAGGTGATCGCGGTGGTGCTTGAGTTCAAGTTGATTTTTCACTCGGGCCCTAAGCAAATATTGGTTAAGCGGCTTTGAGATATAATCCACGGCCCCCAAGGCCAGGCCTTTAGCCTCGTCATCTACATCGCTCAATGCGGTTACAAAAATAACGGGGATATTTTTTGTGGCAGCGTCTCCTTTTAGCCGCCTACATACTTCATAGCCGTCCATCTCGGGCATCATGATATCTAAAAGTATTAAATCTGGGGTTGCGGGGCCAGATACAAGTTCCAAAGCCTCAGCGCCACTGTAGGCAACGCTGATATCATAATCTTTAGTCAGAAGATTTTCCAAGATGAGAACGTTGGCCTTAATGTCATCAACTATTAGAACATGAGGGCTTTTGGTAAGATTCATTTGTATCCTTTGCTGCGTCATTGGGTTAGCTTGTCAATATAACAAATCCGTCAAAACCGCATGTATGTTTAGAATACCAGAACCGAGCACTCTGGCTAACAGTGCTTGCCTGCACCTGACATATTTCGATCGTGCAATGATTTTGGTATGTTGGGGTATCTTGCCAGAAAACCACCATATCATCCTTAACAAGATATGGTAATATCATCAAATTCTCACAGGTTTTCAGGGTCTCAGTTAGGATGCAGATTCAATGGTAAGAATAAGCCACTAGTGGGATACCGGTTTAAAGAAGCAAATCGCCGTAAAACCTTGGTTTCATTTTCAATGTTGTGGTGGAGGCGGCGGGAGTCGAACCCGCGTTTTACCATCTAACCTATTGATATTATTGTTATAGAATATGTGCCACACAGTTTTTGCACAGAATCGATTCATCTGCACCATCGGATAAGAGCTATATCTTGAAGTTTAATGAGTCCTATTAAGTTCTATTAAAGAGCTGTTGCAAACGTTTGCAACTGGAAAAAAGTAACTTACTATAAATACCAATCCGTATATCTGGTAGGAAGCCCAAACTCAGATACCTTATGTGGCCTCTTATTGCCCAATCCGCCTTTGAAATTTAGCCCGTCATCAGTATTTCTTCGTAATCTCGTGACAAATTTAAACGATAGAAAGGCTATGACTAAGAGCCATAACCTTTTTGAAGCATGAGATTGCTTGGGAGACTTCGAACATGTGGCCTACGGATTCGAAGAAAGAATAGCCGAGCTTCCTAACCTTCTAAAATTATGCAACTATTTGCAATTATAAGCTTTTCAGGTTTCTTAATTTTATCAGATTTAGTATAATTTTTGCTTATTTTGCAATTTTTCTCACACAAATCCACACACTCAGACTATTTGGAATACCCATATTGATCGTCCCAGACTTTCTGGACCGCCTAGCTACTAATCCCAATCTCCATAGCTGCTAATTTCAACTCTTAATAATAGGAGTCTTTATACTTGATTGAGAAACTGCCGATACTGGGATATAGAGACATTACCACCTAGCTACCTACCCTGATCAAATTATATAGTAAACTGAAATGATTAAACTATTCAATTTTATCTTTCGACATTTTTTTCTAATTTTAGTAGATTTTGAAAAGTTTTTTCTCCTTTGAAAGCCCGATATTATTCGTGACGTTCATTTTACCCATCTCTTTGCTGAGGAATCTGTTTGAATGAAAAAATGCAACGGCATGTCTCATTTATCAATAGTTCTTTTGTGTTTTCCAGTAATATAGCTTGCAAATGCTAAACCATAAAAGGTGATAGTTTTTCATGTCACGGCGATAGGCCTGAAAGGGTATACAAAAATTTCAATATTGATAGATTGTGATGTTGAAAAAGATCAAAAGCAAGATTAGGTTTAGCAATGAGTTAAATACATGATTCCTAATTACGCTCACAAATGTATATAGGGGTGTAAAGCCATTTGGCATACAATATATTGTGTTTTTTAATTGACATTAGCCCATATATGGGATAAGTAACCTACTTAATTAATAATAGGCTTTTACAATGTCTTCAAAAATAAGTCTAGACAGTGATTCATACCTAAAAATAGCTTCAGACCGATACATATTTGAGGAGTCACCGGAGAATCGCGGTTTTTTATTTAATAAAAAAAATGGCGAGATTCTATCTCTAAACAAAACAGCTTCTTTCATAATAAAAAGATTATTTGCTGGCACTAATACTGGTGAACTAATTATATCAATTAGTAAAGCTTTTAATACCCAACAGGATAAAGTTAAAAGGGATCTGCTTGCATTCCTTGATGAAATGAAGTCTGAGGGTATTATTGATGATTAATTGTGAGACGAAATGGGTAGGAATTACAGGCGTCCATGCTGGTTGTTATAGAACACCAGGAATGGCAGTATCAAAATGCTTAAGCAATTGTCATGAATATAATTTGATTGCTTTGGATTACGATGGCCTTTCTACCGGATTATATTCAGATCTTTATAACCATAAGCACATATTGCCTTGGGTAGGAAACAAGGCAGCTATAGTGAATGAATTACAAGTCTTAAAAACCCAAAAAAAACTTGACATTTTAATACCATGCCTGAACGCTGATGTAGAATTTTTTCGTAGCATATCCGATGAGTTATCACAGATAGGGATTGATACATTTCTTCCATCAATCGGAGCAGTGAACTCAAGAAAAAAGGCAATCTTGCCAGAATTATCAAATACACTAAAATTAAATTCGCCTGTAACTGCCATATGTAACAATTTTGATGAAATCTTTCAGGCTTCAAAAAAAATTGGCTTTCCTTGCTTAGTTAAAGGCAAAGAGTGTGGGGTCTTTCCGGTTAGAAATGAAGAGCTGCTTAGGCATTTTTCAGATTATTGTGCAGTACTGCACGGATGGCCAATTATTCTTCAAGAATGGATAGCTGGTGAAGAGTACTCAATTTATGGATTAAGCGACTCTAACTCAAATTTAAAATCACTTCTTGCTGTAAAAAAAATTGGAATCACTGATGATGGTGAGACTTGGATGAGCGTAACAGTCGCCTATGATGAATATCATGAGATAGTTAACACCTTAATAAAGGCTCTAAACTGGTTCGGTCCAATAGAAATTGATCTTATAAGGGACGATATTGGGAAACTTTATCTAATAGATATTAACCCTCGTTTTCCAGCATGGATTGATGGTCTATTACATTATGATATTAATCCCCCTCTAAATGCGCTAAGGTTCAAAAAGTTAGAGACAAATGACATTGACGAGAAAGCACCCGAAGGAATCGTACTCCAGAAAGATTTTGTAGATATATATTTTGATATTTCAAACCTATTGCCTGAAGCATTCACTTTGGAGGCTACTGATGCCAGAAAAAATGGAGACTTCGCCTATAGGCGAATATGAAAAACCAAGCATAAAAAGGCATGCGGTAGTGATGACCATGGCGCCAGCTGGAAGCAAAATGGGGCATGGTATATTTCCATTTCTACCAAGACATTCCGGTAAGATATCACAAAGTAAAAAAGAGTACAGCATCTCAGAGTATCAAAAAAGCTGATGCCCTCTGAAATTAAGTATACTGTAGGTGTTACTGGAATCCATGTCGCTTCGTCTCCAAAGACAGGTTCAGTAGTCCTTAAAGAACTGTCCAAATTAAAAAATTTAAACCTAATTGCTCTACCGGACTATCCTCAAAATATTGCTCTTGGATGGGAAAAAATTATTCATGGTTTATATTTAATTCCAGAGGCAATAACGTCTCCAGAAATTATTACTAACAGAATAATTGAAATTAACAGTGTTAATAAATTGGATTGTGTAATTCCATGTGATGATGAGGATATTTATGCAATATCAAAAGGTAAGCATATATTAGCGGATAATGGTATTCACACTCTAATACCTCCCCCATTTGCCATTGAGGCAGTCCAAAAGTCAAATCTCTATAAGACGCTGGTTGGGATGGGCTTACATGTCCCTCCTCAGTTATGTATCAAGGACATCGAAAGCATAGAAGCTTTGAGTTTAGAATTCCCGCTAGTTGTAAAAGGAAGATTGGTAAGTGCATACTAGCAAATTCTGTTGGCGAAGTTGTGGCTTTTGCTTCTCGCTTATTCGATGTTTGGGGGGGACCAATTATACTTCAAGAACAAGTACAGGGGATTGAATACGCAATCACAATTGTTTCAAATAAAGAAAGTGAAATAGAGGGCATCTGCGCTATTCGAAAATTTGGTATATCAGCACAGGGGAAAACCTGGATGGCTGTTACTGTCGATGCTAATCCATTTATTCCGATGATAGATTCAATAGTCAAGAAACTCAATTGGGTGGGGCCTCTTGAGATAGAGTGTATTTGTGACGAAAATGGAGACAATCCTGTCGTTATTGAGATAAATCCAAGGTTCCCAGCCTGGTTAGGTGTTTCAAGGTATGCTGGATTAGACTTGTTAGAACTATTAATTAAAATCATTAGAAATACCTCTTCCGGAAGCAGGCAGATCGCTCACAGTGGGGCATGTTTTGCTAGAACCTATTCTACATCATCTTTTCCCATTGAAAACATGGCAAAACTATATTCCTCAAATGAGCTAGTCTTCAATGGTTAAGTAATAACAAATACTTTATGTGTGCTACTTTTATTATCGGATAATAATGCAGAAATATCGCTATGAGGCATAACAATACAAACTATAATTATTCTTTTTATAAAAATTTAGTACAGCAATACGGCTCTCCTTTATTTATTGCCTGGGAAGATATCTTTAAAGGTAGTGTCAATAATCTTTCGCACTTTTGATTCGGTGGCCCATCGGTTAAGCTGCGACTTTTTCTTTTTTAAGTTCCGTTAGCAAATTCATATTCAGATACCGTCGTGTTCCCCAGCGAGT
>Ga0126332_10000264_pt1 | contig 20174 bp, 18 predicted proteins | sample InaspJWI42metaG_FD_94482 | JGI IMG/M metagenome (GOLD analysis project Ga0126332, IMG submission 94482) | Marine gutless worms symbiont microbial communities from Oahu, Hawaii - Inanidrilus sp. 2 OAHU.JWI-42 metaG | ecosystem: Host-associated > Annelida > Digestive system > Unclassified...
ACCCATATCGATTACATTCGACGCTGAGTTATGTCAGCCCGAACGATTATGAAAAACAATGTCTGGAAATGAAGGATGCCGCTTAACTGGGGTGTATCAAAAAGCTTGACCACGTCAACTGCGTATTCGGCCACCTTGTCATCGACTTCGACCGCGGCACACCGTTGCTGAGCAACCGCTACATCGATCAATTGGCGGTCATCGCTCGACTCCTCGTTGAAGGATTGCAGGGCGTAACGCGTTGCGATCAATACCTCATCCTCCGCCTGCGGGTAGTCGATATTGATTTTGACGATAAAGCGGTCGAGTTCGGCCTCGGGCAAGGCATAGGTGCCTTCTTGCTCAATCGGATTTTGCGTCGCCAGCACCATGAATGGCTCGCCGACCTCCATTGATTTGCCGTCCAGCGTTACCTGGTGTTCCTGCATGACTTCGAGCAGCGCCGCCTGGGTTTTGGCCGGCGCGCGATTGATTTCGTCGGCCAGCAGCAGATTGGTAAACACCGGACCCTGTTTGAGCACGAACTTGCTTTGCGACATATCGAACATGACGTGCCCGGTGACATCGCCCGGCATCAGATCGGGGGTGAATTGGATACGCTTGAACCTACCGCCGATACCGGCCGCCATAGCTTGCACCAACAAGGTTTTACCCAGACCCGGCACGCCTTCGATCAATACGTGGCCGCCGGCGAGCATGGCGATCAATACCTGATCGACGACCTGCGGCTGCCCGATCAGGCGACTGTTTATATGATCGCGCAGCGCATTCAGCGCGGCGGAGGTACTACTGTTGGATTCATTCATAGTAATCGCTCGATGCGTTTCAATAGTCTTACGGTTTGTACAAAGTTAGTTTCGTTAAATTCCTGCTCGCCGAAAGCGCGCGATATGGTCGCGATATTCAATTCGCAACGTTCGGCGAGTATCTCGTTTTGCCGCACCCGATCGGCGCGTGAAAACTCGGGCAGCGTCAGACTGGCGCGCCGCAGCACCTGTTGGCGCAGCGGCTTGATAAGGTAGCTGCCGTAACGACGATGCCACAGATAATGCGAAACTGTCGAAAAGTGCTCGCCCAGGGCCCGCGTGCGCGCCAGATCGCGTGGCAACAGGCGTCCGAAACGATACGCCATTCGCCAGATCCAGACTAAAACCAGCAACCCGGCCGCGAGCAGCAGTTCGCTGGCGTTACGCTTCATCAAGGTCCAAATTGACTCGCGTACTAACGACCTCAGGATTGCGAAGTCCCCTTCCTCTGAACTCAGCAGCCACAGCAAATAGGCGTGATCGTAGAGGTCGATCTCATAGGAGTTCCAGATATTTGGATCGGAAACTATCGTCAGCAGGCCGCTGCCGACTTCGAACTGCATCAGGTGCACGCCGCTATCGGAAAGCGACCAGCTGAAAGGTTTATGTTCGCTCGAATCATATTCTGCGTCGTCGATGTAGGGATGCGACAGCAGCCTGCCGTTATCGAAGAACACCTCGAGTTCACCGATGTCATCGCCAAAGGTTACCCGGGTCAAAGAAATATCTTCGTCGGTCGACGAGCGCGCAATTTCCTCGCGGGTTTTGCCTTCCTCCAACTGGCGGTTATATTCGCGCATGGTTTCGCTGATCGGCTTGTCCTCGCGCTCCGCCTCGGAGTCATAATCGGACCAGTCCACCGTCACTTCGAATTCCTGTAACAACAAATCGTCTTCGCTGGCGGTAAGATTGGCGGTATAGATAACATTGCCACCCACCTCCAGCCAATCCATTACCTGTGTCAGCTGGCGCGGTGTCTGCACCTGATTGGCGTCGCTGAAAAACAAGGTGCCGACCGTATGCAACTCGTCGAGCCGGGCGAGGCTATCGACATCGGTAACATCGATGCCGCTTCGATCCATGAATTGCTGGGCCGCGAGGTAAGGGTTGCGCAAGGCGTCGGCGCTCCAGTCCGAGGTTTCGGTTTCCTCGTAAAACTCGATGCTGGTATACACAAACCAACCGCCCGCGCCGAGCACTAACAAAGCCAGGACAAGTTTGAGCGAAACCCTATTCTGCGACATCGGATAGCTCCTTGGTCCAGCCGCGGCACAGATCCTGCACAATATCACCCGCCGGCACCTGATGACCATAAGCCAGTTGGCGCCACACCACGGTCAAATGCCAGAAATAGTCGCTGAGCGATTCGATGCCGCGCGCTTTCACCAGCGCGGCGCATTCCGCCTCGGTATGACAGGCGCGAAAAGCGAGTTCATGCCGATCGATAAGGCGCGACAACGAAGCGCGGTAAAGCAGACTCAGGGCTTCACGGTAAGCGCCCTCGCCCCATAGGCGCAATACCTGCACCGGCACGTCGGGCGGCAGACTTTGCGGGGTAACATCGAGCCCGAACAGAACTTCGGGCGGCTTTTCCGCTGGCCCCAAATGGCCCAGCCTCGATAGCGGCCCGCGATAGCGATACAGCAGGTAAATCAACAAACCGACAAAGGTCAGCACCAGTATGACCTTGAACAGGGCCGCGGTGCCGCTAAAGTCTGTCGACCAACCGATATTTGCTTCCCACCATTCGATAAACTCGATTATCCATTCGGGGAAGCTATCTTCTTCGACTTCTTCGCTCCAATCCTTAAAGCGCCATTTACGCAGCGTCCTTTCCTGCCCGAAATCCTCGCCCTGCAACACCTCTTCTATCATTTCTGCAGCCGATTCACGATTATGATCGGTGGCGGCATCGACGCCGTCAGACGCTGTCAGACAAACGATTACGGCGAACAGCGACGATGCCAGCAACCCGGCCGAGCGCGATGCGGTCTCACGTTTGCGATTGGCGAGATTGTGGAAACTGATTTCGATATCCCAGGCTTCGAGTTCAATTCTGCGGTTCAGGTAAAGCGCAAACCCGCCCATGCTATGAAACGGTAGCACCAGCGTCATCGCCGCCAACGCGGATAGGGTGAACATCCACTCGCCCAGTATGGTCAAATCGCCGTAACTGTCGTTAACTTTGATTCCGAGTGCATCGGGGGTAAAGAAACTGATTGCCAGCGAGATACCGAAACATACCAGCAACTCAAAGCAAAAGCAGACGAACTGGTTACCCAGCGCAACATCGCTGTATTTACCGTGCAGCACGCGCAAGCGCCGGCGACGCTGGACCCCCTTTAACTCTTCCAGCACCGTCACCGGATTATCGAAGGCGCGCTGCATCGAAAACCGGCGCCATAGCAGCCAGGGTAAAACGTCCTTCAGCGGAAAAGCCTTGAAGCTGGACCAGAGGTCCGATTTTTCGTCGAACAGTTTACGGCTGGCGATAAACAGCGGCAGGCGCTCCCACATCGGCTTGAGCCACCAGATAATGGCCAGCGCCCAGAACGGTGATTCCCAGAATACCAACAGCATAATCGCCGTCAGCGGCGTCATCGCCAGCAGCCCCGCCCAATATAGCGGCCGGAACCAGGCGCGCGCCATTAAAAAGCCGAGATCCAGCGCCTGCCAGCCCGAACGAATACTGGCATCGACCTGAAGTTTATCGAGATTCATAGCGGCGGCCCGAACAGGAATAAACCAGCACCAGGGCCCATAATAGGGCGCCGACCGTATATTTAACTTCACTCGACAGGGTTGTACTCGACGACCAGAACGCCTCCAGGAAGGCAGCGATCACGAGCATGAGGAAAATGCCGTAAAGCATCGGCACCACGTCGCGCCCGGCCAGGCGCAGCGCGTCGAGTCGGCTAAACTGCCCGGGGTTGACTATCGCGTAACCGAGCCTGAGGCCGGCGGCTCCGCTGAACACGATCGCGGTCAATTCGAAGGATCCGTGCCCGATCACGAACGGATAAAAGGTTTCGACATAGTCGAGCCGCGTCAAATGCCCGGCAACGCTGCCAATAAACATGCCATTAAAAAACAGTACCAGCAGGGTACCGATGCCGAGCACAATACCGCCGGCAAAGCAGCGAAACGCGACGCTGATATTGTTTTTTATGTAAAAACCAAACATAAATATATCGGTGTCGGCTTCGCGTTCGCGCCCTAGCTTGCGCGCCGCGGGGTCGTACATGCGTTCGACCTGACGCACTTCGGGCGCGTCGAGGATACTGTAAACCGCTTCTGCGTCGAAATAGGTCCAGGCACCAGTAATCAATCCGGGCAATACGAACACCAGGAAAGCCAGCAATACGAAATAACGGTGCCGATAAATCGCTAACGGAAAATCGCGTTTGAAAAAGGCGTAGAAATTGAGCCGGGTTTCGGCACGGTAACGGTAGAGTTCGCGATAAAGCGCGAGCACCAGACCGTTCAGGTGTTCCACCAGCGCCGCATCGTAAAGCCGTTCCTTGGCAATCGCTAAGTGTTGACACAACAACAGATAATGTTGTGCGAGAATTTTACTGTTGTCCTCCTGCGCCGGTTTTTTGAGCGAGTTTTCGATCAGCTGCCAGGTGGGCCGATGCTGTTGCTCAAAGTCGTGCTGCTTCATCTGACCCCCAGAAACCAGGCGCCGATGCGATGCAGTTGTTCGACCCCGTCATCATCCTTTTCATGGGTTATGCCTTCAAGAATAGCGGCGAGCTCGCGTTGACGCGGCTCCGACAATTGCTGGCTGCGTTGTAGAAAGTCGATTATCGATGTTTGCTCGCTGCGCAGTAGCGGCGTCGGGGGCGCCAGCGGGACGATGTCGCGTTGCAGTGCCGGTCGGTTCGATTCGCGCACGCTGATCACCAGGGTGCCCGCCGCTAAATCGCCGAGCCGTTGAAAGCGACTATTGGATAGCATCGTGACCAATCCAGCCAGATAAAACAATGGGATAAAATCGACGCTGCGTAGTAGGTTACGCACCAGCGAGGCGCCTAGCGTAACCGGCGTCAGATCGTCATTGATGACCGAGATACCCAACGCTTTCTTGCCAGGAGTTTGTCCCCGCCAAAACACTTCGAACAGTACCGGGTAGAGCCACTCGACGGCAAATAGAAAGATGAGTAAAAAGCCGCCACCGAGACCGGTCGCGCCGAACGGAATCGATGCGATCAACAGCACGAAAAAAACGATACCGCGAATAGCCAGATCGATGGCGAACGCAAAACATCGCGGAATCGGTCCGACGACCTGGGCATCGAGGTTTATACCCCCCGGAATTTCAACCCGATAACCTGTGTCCAGCAATAATTCCGTCCTTAATCCGCGAGCGTATGGGCTTCGACTCCAAATATCTTTTGGTAGACCATGGAGAAGGTCAGCACCGTCCACGGAACGGTCCAAATCCATCCGATAACCGTGACCATACCGAGCACATTGATCAAGGATATCAGCAGCAGCAACCCGACCAATCGAAACCACACTTTGGTGGTCGCCCTACGCGATGTCTCGAGCGCATGCCAGGCGCCCATTTTCTTTTCCAGGGCCAACGGCATCGCAAAAATGTAGGCGAACATCAAGTATATGCCCGGCAACACCAGCAACACAAATCCGATTAAAATTAAAATCGTCATGATCAGGTAGGCCAGAAACAAAGTGCCGACAACGCCAAAATGCCGGAATATCTCACCCGCCGATACCGATTTACGATTCGCGTGGCGCATCCCCATGACCATGATTGCGATGCTCATGGGCAATGCAATAACGGTTATCACTACCTGGAATACGATACTCAGGATGCCGATCACGCTCGGATCCGCCCCGGTGCGGGCAATAATAGAGCTGAAGATACCGAAGCCGATGCCGACCCCGATGAACACGACAAGGTAAAGCAATAACGCAATCAAACACTTGAGTTTAAATCCCTTAAGCCCGCGCCATGCTTCGCCCAGCGTTTCGAGCATGTTGACTTCGAAATTGCCGGCGATCGCATCGTCGATATTTCCGCCGCTGCGATTAGCATCGATATTTTGTGCAAGATCTGCTTCCGGCGTCGCGTAGATATCACTCATCTCTGACTCCTTGTTTTTTTACTCACAATGAATGCCAAATGAGTATAGCAGGCTGTATCGATTACGCTGGCGGTGGTATTAACAGCTCAAACTAAGAGTCGATTAGATATAATCGGGGATTGCGGGCCGCCAGGCCGGGCTGGCGGCAACACGCCTTGCGGCGCCGGCGGTAGATGCGGCGGAACTACCAGGCACCGCTGGTCGATTCTGCGGTCGGTGAAACGCGGCTCGATTGCGTGGCGCGCCGGCGTTGCGTCATTCCGTTTCATGCGTCGAGTCAAACCAGAATCCGGGCCTGGCTGCGGTTAACATCCGCGCTACTTCCGTTGGACGGAGCCTCGAACGCGCCACTAAAAACCGGAGCGCAGCCCCAGCAAGATGGATTTGCTGTCGTCGGTATCGGTATAGTCCAGTACGAACTGAAATCCCTGCGGTGATCCGGTAACAATGCCGAAGTTATAGCCGGAATCGGAATCACCATCGATTTCCCGGCGCACAAATCCCAGGGTGTATTCGGAAGCGTTTCCGCTTCTGCTCCTGATTTCTAAGATAAATTCGTTACCCGATTCATCCAGGGTTTCACCCGTCGGCGGATCCAGTTCGAATTCGAGCAACGACAGCCCCAGCACCAAATCGCCAGTCGTTGAGTAAGGCTTGTGATAAAGTAATCCCAGGCTTTGCTCACTGCCCTCGACATCGCGGTCGAGATCGAGATCCTGGTATCCCACGATCACCGCCACGCTCTGGCTAAGACCGAGCGATGCATTTAGTTCATAGCCGTCTCCCTCAACGTCTACATCGTCCAATTCGAGCTCCACATATCCCAACTCGACATAGCTGTAGTTAATATTGGCAGCGATGGCATGATTTGCGTAAAACAGGAAAGCACAAATCGTTGGGATCAAACATTTATTCATTCCAAGAACTCCCGGGTGGATTACGGCGCGCTACGCCCTGGCCGCTTCATCGCCCGGCTGACGCGTCAGCTTTAGCCGTTGCTGAATTGAAACGCAATACAATAGTATAAACAACGCGAACAGATTTTCTTTCATTTCACCCGTATTAATGAAATCAACATCGACAACCGATAGCACCGGCCTGATCAGGATGACCAGTAATCCAATCGTGACACAGTCGAGCGTCGGCCATTGCCAGTAGAAACGTCCGCCTCGATCCAGCTCGATGCCGCGAAAATAACGATATAACGGCAAGACAATGCCACCGATCAAAATGCCAAGGGTAAGCAATGCCCGCGGCACCTGGTCGAATATAGCGTGCACGTTATGTAGATTGGTCTCATCCTGGTCGTTCAACTCCTTCCAGCTGTCGGCGGTGCCCCAGCCGAACATGTGCTGACCGTAGGAAATTTCTTCCAGTGCGAAATAAGCCGACCCCAAAATCATGATGAACAGCCAAACCTTGACCAGGCCGGGAAGCCCGAGCCGGTTGGCGGTGGATATTCCGGAAACGCAGAAGCCGATCGCCACGACCAGAAATAAAACGGTCATGTTTTCGATAATACCGGCTTCGCCCTTGAGTAAGCGGTCATTGCCGACAACGACAAACCAAAAGGCCGGGAGCAGCACCACCAGCAGCGGCAGAATATGGAATACGATTAATTGGCTTTTTTTCATTCTGCAATCTCGAATAATCCGGCCGCTCCCATGCCGCCACCGACACACATTGCTACCACGACAAATTTAGCGCCGCGGCGGCGGCCTTCAAGCAGGATATGCCCGGTAAGCCGCGCGCCGGTCATGCCATAGGGATGGCCGATGGCGATCGCGCCGCCGTGAGGGTTGAGCTTATCGTTGTCGATGCCGAGGTAATCACGACAGTAAATCGTTTGGCAAGCGAAAGCCTCGTTGATTTCCCACAAATCGATATCCTCTATGCCGAGCCCGTGTTTTTGCAGCAGTTTCGGAATTGCATAAATCGGACCTATACCCATTTCCTCGGGTTCATTGCCGGCGACAGCCATGCCGCGGTAAATCCCCAACGGTTGTAGTCCGCGCTTCTCGGCGAGACTCGCTTCCATCAAGACGCAAGCCGAGGCGCCGTCGGAAAGCTGGCTGGCATTGCCTGCGGTAATGCTACCGCCCTCGATGACCGGGTTGAGCGCGGCCAGGCCTTCGAGCGTGGTTTGCGGGCGATTGCCTTCGTCCCTGGAAAGCGTGATATCGGCATAGCTGATCTCCCCGCTTTCCTTGTCCTTGATCGCTCGCGTGGCGGTAAGCGGCACGATTTCATCCTGGAAAACGCCCGCTTCCTGGCCGGCAGCGGTGCGCAGCTGCGATTGCAATGCATACTCGTCTTGCGCGGCACGCGATATGCCGAATTTTTCGGCCACGAATTCGGCGGTTTGCAGCATCGGCATGTAGGCATGTTGCGCCTGCGCCACGACATTGGCATCGGCCTGCTCCAATACCCACGGAAAATATTGGCTTTGCACCGCCGATATATTGTCCTGGCCCCCGGCGACGACGATATCCATGCCATCGACGATAATTTGCTTGGCCGCGGTTGCAATCGCCATCAATCCCGACGAGCATTGGCGATCGATAGTCTGCCCCGCCACCGATACCGGCAAACCGGCGGCTAGCGACGACAGACGGCCGATGTTCATGCCCGCGGTGCCGGCGGTCAATACGGCGCCGATAACGACATCGTCGACTTCCTCGCCGCTAACCCCGGCGCGCTCGACGGCATGCCGGATCGCATGCGCCGTCATGGTCGGAGATTTGATATTGTTCAGGCTGCCCTTGAAGGCGACCCCGATCGGGGTTCTTGCGGTTGATACGATAACTGCGTCTTTCATGTTGCGAACTTGGCCGTTAATTCAATCGCGGCATTATACCCCAGCAACAGAAAAGGGGGACGCATCTATTTTCCATCGTTCTACTTTCTTATTGCCGGAAAATAAATGCGTCCTCGTTTTCGGTTGCGCCCTTCTCCCTCCCCTAGTTATTCATCCAGCACGCCGGATAATTCGTCGATGACTTCCTGGAATTGCTGGCCGATTGTCAGACATTCGTCATAAACCGCATTGGTTTGCTCGGCGGTGGACTCAATAAGCTTTTTGAGCGCCGCCTCCTGCCGGACGCTCAGCTTGAGCCGAACCAGGGATTTTTCCAGATCCTTACCCATCGTCGACAATATTTTGGCCGAACGCGCCTTTTGCTGTTTATGCGTACGATCGAGATTCGCGAGGCTTTCGCGGGTCGAATCCAGCACTCGCGCCAATACTTCACGGCGGCGATCCAGCAGCGTCCGCGTCTGCATCGATTGAATGCGGGTATCCAGGCCTTCGATCAGAATCGCCAGATGCTTGCGCACGCTATCGACCTTGTCCGGAGCCGAGGGCAGATTGCGCACCAGCACCGTGACATGGTCGGAGTTCATCGCCAGGCGGGTGCCGAAGTTGACCACCCGATCCTGGCCGCGCAAGCTCTCGAGAATTTGACTTTCCATCGGGCGGTCGATGTCATCGCTGAACCAGATCCGGTTTTCCGGTTCGTCCAGGATCAGCAAACTGCCGTCGAGATCGAACTCTCGCAGACAATCGAATACCTTGCTGGCGAGTTCGTCCAGCGTGTCTGTCGTCTGGCACTGGTGCAGGAACTCGACCACCATGCCGAGTTCATCGGTGGTGCTCAGGTTGTCCATCAGGGCTTCGACCGCCTGGTCGGAAATCTGTTTCAGTTCCTGCTTGCGGTGCTGACTCGCGAGTACGATCTCGATTTTTTTGCGCAGAATTTCTTCGCTAAACGGCTTGGTGATGTAATCGTCGCCACCGGCTTCGTAGCCGGCCATCAACTCGGCCTGCGAGGCCAGCGCGGAAACGAAAACGACCGGAATATCGCTGGTTGCAGGATCGGATTTTAATTGTTCGCAGGTCCCGAGGCCATCCAGATCGGGCATATTGACGTCGAGCAGAATCAAATCAGGTTTCCGTAGTTCGACCTGATGCAAACATTCCCTACCGGAATCGGCGGTAGTCAACTCGTAGCTACCACGCAACAGCTCTTCCATAATCACCAGGTTGACCGGTTCATCGTCCACACAGAGTATCAAGGCTTTATTACTCATTAAGTTCTTATCTGCAACGCATGGATAATGCTGTTTTATATACGATCTGACTGTGGAAGAGTAGACAAAAAACCTTTTTTTCCGATTGGCATTTTCTATCGCGGGGCCGGTAGCTACTTTGCTTGAAAATTCTCGCTTTGTTCTCTATAGTGATTTCCTACCATGGAACATTCGATGATTACCGGTACACGAACCGACAGCCTCAGATCGACAAACCCACGGCTCCGCCCCCCGCCCGGGCTGCACTCGCTGGGGCGAGTCGCCGCCGGTACTCCCCTCGAGGCCATCGAGGACCGGCAGCGCAGCGAACTGTTAGCGATGTTGACCGCCCCGGGCCGATACGCGCTGCGGGTGGGCGACGATTCGATGTGCGAAGCGGGTATTCTCGCGGGCGACTTCATCATCGTTCAAAGCCAGCAAGGGGCAAAAAACGGGGACTTGATCGTGGCCTTGCTGGACCGCGAACAGGTGATCATGAAACGCATCCGTTACCGTGCCGGCGATCGGATTCAGCTGTTGGCCGACAATGGCGCCGACCGGGACCGGATCGTGGATGCGTCTCGTATTACCATTCAGGGCCGAGTTATCGGCCAAGTCAGATCCTACCGGTGAAACGGCAAACCGCCGACAGCTGGCCGCGGGTAATCCTGCTGGCGGATATGAACGCCTTCTTCGCCTCGGTGGAACAGGTTGATCATCCCGAATGGCGGGCCAAACCGGTGGCCTTGACCAATGGCGATATCGGCACCTGCATCATTACCTGCTCCTACGAAGCGCGCGCCTTTGGCGTCAGGACGGGCATGCATATCAAACAGGCCAGGCAACTGTGCCCGCAGCTGATCCGGATTTCCAGCCGGCCGCGGCGCTACGCCGAGGTATCCGCCGATATCATGCGCGCCCTGGCGCAGTTCACTCCGGATATCGAGGTTTTTTCGGTCGATGAAGCTTTCCTCGACGTCACCCGTTGCCAGCATCTCTGGGGCGGGCCGCGCGCGACCGCCGGCCGCGTCAAACAAGCGGTATACGAAAATTCCGGCGTATTGTGTTCAATCGGTGTCAGCGGCGATAAAACCACCGCCAAGTTTGCCGCGCGCCAGCAGAAACCCGACGGCCTGACCGTCATCCCGCCATGGCGGGCGCGCGCGCGCCTGGCCGCCACCCCGCTGCGCGAGCTGTGCGGCGTCAACGACGGGATTGCAAACCTACTCGCGCGCTACGGGGTTCACCATTGCGCGGATTTACAAGAGTTACCGATCAGCGTGTTGGGCAAGCGCTTCGGCAACCCGGGGCGGCGCATCTGGCTAATGGCGCAGGGTCTCGATCCGGAACCGGTAAAACCCAACGTCCCGCTGGCGCAATCGCTCGGCCACGGCAAGGTATTGCCGCCCGACACCCGCGACGGCGACACCATCCGGGTATACCTGATGCACATGGCCCACCGCCTCGCCGAGCGCCTGCGCGGCAACCGGCTGGTCGCGCAACAGTTTCTGTTCGGCCTACGCCAATACCGCGGCTGGCAACGAACCATCGAGCGTTCGCTGTTGCCCAGCGACGACGAAATGGTGATCTATCGTCTCGGCAGTCGCTGGCTAGCCGAGCACTGGCGCGGCCAGGGAATCTGGCAGATCCGTATCGTCGCGCTCGACCCGGCGGTCGACTGCCAAAGCGATTTGTTCAACCGCAAACACCCGCGGCGAGAACGGACCCATCAAGCCATGGATCAAATAAATCGGCGCTACGGCGCGATGACGCTGGCCTCGGCGCGCCTGCTCGGCCGCTCGAGCATGCCGGACGTCATATCGCCCGCCTGGAAACCCGCCGGGCATCGCAAGACCGTCTAAGGTCCGCTTCATCCGGCGAGACGCAGACGCAGCCGGCATTCACAGGGTCGATTTAACGCAGCTCTGCATAAGTCATCCTGACTTAGCAGAGCGGGCTAAACACAACAGAGATTTTGTGTTTATCTTCATTTTTCAATCACTTGCGTGATTAAAAAATGGCGGCTCATCCTTGTGCCGCAGGAACCTCTGCCTTTTGCAGAGGTTCCTTAAAGAACAATTAAACAAATTCGGCTAATATTGGTCGATAACTCACGCTTTTAATCGAGATATCGAATGCTGGACTCGACCGATAATTCAATCGCGGGGATTCAGGCCGACGTGCAAAAGGCCATCGCCGCGGTAGAAACCATCATTCTGGGCAAGTCGACCCAAGTGCAATTGGCGGTTTGCTGCCTGATCGCCCGCGGCCATTGTCTGATCGAAGATTTGCCCGGGGTCGGCAAAACCACCCTGTCGCAATCGATCGCGCGCGCTTTCGGCCTCGGCTTTAACCGCATCCAGTTTACCAGCGACCTGCTGCCGGCCGACATCCTCGGGGTCTCTATATTCGATCCCGAAAATCAATTGTTTCGCTTTCACCCGGGGCCGGTATTCGCCCATTTCATCCTCGCCGATGAAATCAATCGCGCCACGCCGAAGACCCAAAGTGCCTTGCTCGAAGCCATGGAAGAAAAACAGATTACGGTCGAAGGCGAAACCCACCCGCTGGAACAACCGTTTTTCGTCATCGGCACGCAGAATCCACTCGATCAATCGGGCACCTTCCCGCTGCCCGAATCGCAGCTGGATCGTTTCATGATGAAAATTTCGCTGGGCTATCCGGATCAAGCGACCGAGCGCGCGCTATTGTCGGGTGACAATCCGCGCGATTTAATGCATCGGTTGCAGCCGGCGGTCGACATCGATCGGTTTAATGCGATTCAGACCTCGGTCGACACCATCCACTGCTCGGACCCCTTGTTAAATTATGTGCAATTGCTGATTCAGGCGACGCGCAACCCGGGCCTGTTCGTATATGGAATCTCACCGCGCGCCGGGCTGGCAATCATCCAGGCCAGCAAGGCTTGGGCCTTGATGAACGGGCGTAGCCACGTGGAACCGGGCGACGTGCAGGCGGTATTCGGGGCGATCGCCGAACACCGCTTGACCCCCGCCGAACAACACAGTCATCCCACCATGGAACTGGTCGACGATCTACTCCAGCAAACCCCCATTCCCTAGTCATGCCTTGGATCGCACCGACGAGACCGATGCGTCGTTTCATCGACAACTGGGTCGAGTCGCATAACCCGCCGAGCCGCGACAGCGTTCTGTTGCATAATCGGCGGCTATATATTTTGCCCACGCGATTCGGATACCTGTTCGCCATCATGCTTCTATTCCTGTTTCTCGCGGCAATCAATTATCAGAACAGCATGGCCTTTGTGCTGACCTTCATGCTGACTTCGCTGGGTATAATCAGTCTGTGGCACACGCACAGAAACCTGCTCGGCGTGACGGTGCGGATGCAAATTCCACGGCCCGTGTTCTGCGGCGAATCCTGCGAATTCAAATTCGAGTTAAGCCATGACAATACTTCCAGACGTTACGCCATCGGCATCCAGTATCTGGAACAACCGACGGTTTATCTCAAACTCGAGCCGGAAGGCGGCGCCGAAGCCCGACTAATAATCCCGACCCATACCCGAGGCGAGTACAAACCCGACGGCATCACCGTATTTACCCGTTATCCGACGGGTTTGTTCCATGCCTGGGGCTGGCTAAAGTTCGATTTGCCTGTCCTGATTTATCCGCGACCTGCCACAGACGTAAAACTGCAACACAACATGGTCGAGCAATACGACGGTCAAACCTCGACCAGCACCATCGAGGGGGACGATTTCGCGGGTTTACGCGAGCATCGCGAGGGTGAATCGCTACGCCATATTTCCTGGAAGGCATACGCTCAGGGCAAGGGCCTGTTGACTAAAACCTTTCAGGGTCAGGCCCGACCCTCGTTTTGGATAGACTGGGATCTGTTGGCTCAGGGCTCAATCGAGGAAAAGCTGAGTTTCATGACCGCGCTGGTGCTGGCCGCCGAGAGCGAGGAGCAAAAGTATGGCATTCGGTTGCCCGGGATGGTTATCGAACAAGACTTCGGCATAGCGCACAAGCACAACTGCCTGCAGACGCTGGCGCTTTTCCGCCAACCCGACGGCGACCCCGAATTCAGGCCAACGAATGCCTAGCGTCGGAGAAAACCTGTCGATGCGATCGATTCCGCAGGAAGTTTCCAGCCGCACCGGCGTGTTTGCCGTCTGTTTCTGTTTCCTGTTCTCGATCGCGCCCCATTTCATCAACCTGCCGTTCTGGGTCATCGTCATCGTCCTGGTCGCACTCGTCTGGCGCGGCCTGCAAAACCTCGGCAAAATTCGGGAATTGCCGAAATGGATGCTGATTCCGCTGGTGCTGTGCGGCGGTATCGGTGTATTTGCCGAATACTGGACCGTTGTGGGCCGCGATGCCGGCCTGGCGCTGCTGACGGTCATGACTGCTTTCAAGTTTCTCGAAAGCAGGCGCCATCGCGACATGTTGATCCTGGTTTTCCTGTGTTATTTTCTGATCGCAACCCATTTCCTGTATTCGCAAAGCATCTTCACCGCGGTAATGATGTTCGTCACGCTAATCGTTATCACCGCGACCCTGATTACGCTGAATCAACGCGATGACAGTGTCTCCGCAATGGATCGCATCCGCCATAGCGGCAAACTGGTGGCGCTGTCGGTGCCGCTAATGCTGATACTGTTTGTACTGGTGCCGCGTGTTCCCGGCCCTTTGTGGGGATTGCAGTCCGAACAACGCGGCGGCGTCACCGGCCTCAGCGATCACATGTCGCCGGGAAAAATCAGTAACCTGATTCGTAGCAACAAAGTCGCCTTCCGGGTCGACTTCCAGGACCAGATCCCGGCGCAGAGCAAGCTTTATTGGCGCGGGCCGGTGATGGCCCAGTACGACGGCTTGAGCTGGCGCCAGGCGCCGCACAGGCAGTTTAGCCGTTTGAATATTACGGTCGGCGAACCGAAAATCGACTACACCGTAACACTGGAACCGAATGGCGAACACTGGTTGCTGGCACTCGATATACCGACACGTTTGATCGCGGGCAGTCTCATGAGTGCGGATTTCCAGCTCACCAGCAAGCAAAAAATCAACGACTTGAAACGCTATTCGTTGCAATCGCACCCGTCTTATCTGATCGGTGTCGACGAATCGCCCGATTATCTGGCGCTCGCGCGCGAGTATCCGGCCGACTCCAATCCGCAAACCATCGCTTTCGGGCGATCGCTGGCACAACGCGTCGAGAACCCGCAGGACATCGCCGAAGCGGTGTTGACTATGTTTCACCAGCAAGAATACGTTTACACGCTGCAACCCCCGGCGCTCGGCCGCAACTCAGTCGACGATTTTTTATTCGGCACGCGGCGCGGTTTTTGCGAGCACTACGCCGGCAGCTTCGCCCTCGTCATGCGCAGCGCCGGAATTCCGGCTCGAGTTGTCACCGGCTATCAGGGCGGCGAGTATAACCGGGTCGGCAACTACCTGATCGTGCGCCAGTCCGACGCCCACGCCTGGACCGAGATCTGGCTGGACCAGCGCGGTTGGGTGCGGGTCGACCCCACGGCGGCGATATCGCCCAGCCGCATCGAGCAAGGTCTCGATAGCGCGCTTTCCGGCGAGGATTCGAATTTTCGAATTCAAAACCGTAACCCGATTTTCGGCAACCTGCTGTATAGCTGGGATAGCCTGCAACATGGCTGGAACGACTGGGTTTTAAACTACGATCAGCGCAAGCAACGGGATTTTCTAAAACAGCTCGAAATCGGTATCGAAAGCTGGTCGGATATGGTTTTCGCGCTGGTCTTCATGCTGGTATCCGTCACCGGTATGTTCTGGCTTATCGTCTGGTGGCGCGAGCGGCCGGCGAAGCCGCAAGCCTATGAAATCCTGTTCAACCGCCTGCTTAAGAAACTGTCGAAAAAGGGTTTCCGTAAAGGGCCCGCGGAAGATACCCGCGCCTTCCTGCAACGTTTGCCGCAGGAGGAATTGGCGCAGGGCGAACAAATTGCCCGCATCGTCGAGCTTTACAACCGCATCAAATACGGCCGTTACGGGGCATCGACGCGGGCACTCGGCAACCTGCGCACGATGATCAATTCAATCGAATAGCGCGATCTACCCCTAGCGTTTGAAACCCAAAAAGATTCGGGTCAGAGCAAAAACTCCGGAACTACCGCAGCGGCAGCAAGGTTACTACCGGAGTTTTTGCTCTGACCCGAATCTTACCGGTGAATTAGACCATTTCCAGTTCGGATGCCTTGAAATAGGTTTCCTTGAAATCCGCGATTTCGTCACGCACCCGCGCGGCTTCCTCGAATTCGAGGTTACGCGCATGTTCGTACATATCGTTTTCCAACTGTTTCAATTTGGCATTCAACTGTTTCGCGTTCAAGTGCTCGTAACTCGGCGCCTTTTCGGCAACCCGGTCGAAGCGTTTGCGCCCTCTTCCGCCGCGCGCGCTATCACCCAGCTCCATGATATCGGTAATACGCTTGACGATACCCTTGGGCGTGATCTGGTGCTGCTCGTTGTAGCGCATTTGCTTTTCGCGCCGGCGCTCGGTTTCCGCGATCGCACGCTGCATCGATCCAGTGATGTTGTCGGCATACAGGATCGACTTGCCGTTGATATTGCGCGCGGCCCGGCCGATGGTCTGGATCAGCGAACGATCGGAACGTAAAAAACCTTCCTTGTCCGCATCCAGGATCGCCACCAGCGATACTTCCGGCATATCGAGCCCCTCGCGCAGCAGGTTGATGCCGACCAGCACATCGAATTCCCCGAGGCGCAGGTCGCGGATGATTTCCATGCGTTCGACCGTATCGATATCGGAGTGCAGGTAGCGCACGCGCACCCCGTGTTCACCCAGATAATCGGTCAAGTCCTCCGCCATGCGTTTGGTCAGCGTCGTAATCAGCACCCGTTCCTGCTGCTCGACGCGTTTGCCGATCTCCGATAAAACGTCGTCGACCTGGGTCGTCGCCGGGCGCACTTCAACCACCGGGTCGACCAGTCCGGTGGGACGCACCACCTGTTCAACCACGGCACCGCTGTATTTCTGTTCGTAATCCCCCGGGGTCGCCGATACGAAAATCGTTTGCGGCGACATGCGCTCGAACTCGTCGAAGCGCAGCGGCCGGTTATCGAGCGCCGAGGGCAGGCGAAACCCGTATTCGACCAGGGTTTCCTTGCGCGAACGGTCGCCGCGATACATGCCGCCGATCTGCGGCACGCTGACGTGACTTTCGTCGATGAACAGCAGGCAATCGTCGGGCAGGTAATCGAACAGCGTCGGCGGCGGCTCGCCTTGTTTGCGGCCCGACAGGAAACGCGAATAATTTTCGATACCGCTGCAATAGCCGAGCTCGCGCATCATTTCGACATCGTAGTTGACGCGCTGCTCGAGGCGCTGCGCCTCGAGCAGCTTGTCGGCCTGTTTCAGCACCGCCAGTCGCTCGACCAGTTCCTCTTTGATGTCGCCGATCGAAGCCAGAATGACTTCGCGCGGCGTGGCGTAGTGAGTCTTGGGATAGACGGTAATGCGCTTGACGTTCTGGCTGATTTCACCGGTCAGCGGATCGAACAGGCTGATTTTCTCGACTTCGGTATCGAATAGTTCGATGCGTACCGCCTCGCGTTCCGAATCGGCCGGATGCACGTCGATCACTTCGCCCCGCACCCGATAGGTGCCGCGTTTGAGTTCGATGTCGTTGCGCTGGTATTGCAGCTCGGCGAGACGCCGCAGGATACTGCGCTGATCGATTTCATCCCCCACCACCAGGTGCAGCAGCATTTTCAGGTAGGAATCGGGATCACCGAGGCCGTAAATCGCCGACACCGAAGCGACGATGACCGTGTCGCGCCGCTCCATCAGGGATTTGGTCGCCGACAAGCGCATTTGCTCGATGTGTTCGTTGATCGAGGCGTCTTTTTCGATGAAGGTGTCGGAGGCCGGGACATAGGCTTCCGGCTGGTAATAATCGTAATAGGAAACGAAGTACTGCACCGAGTTTTTCGGGAAAAACTCCTTCATCTCGCCATACAGCTGCGCCGCCAGCGTTTTGTTATGCGCCATGATAATGGCCGGCCGCTCGAGCCGCTGGATCACGCTGGCGGCGGTAAAGGTTTTGCCCGAACCGGTAACGCCGAGCAGGGTCTGGTGCATGAGCCCGTCCTCGATGCCCTGTACCAGGGCGTCGATCGCCTCGGGCTGATCGCCGGTGGGCTCGAAATCGGTGGTCAACTGGAATTTCCTGGCCATAAAAAAATTATCTTAATGATTAAAACAGGCTGCTTTATCGCGCTCGTTGGGCCACGTATACTGCGCTTGTTCTCCATTCAATGCCAACAGGATCAAGCAGTGTTCAACGATTTGTCGAAGCGTGTCAACGCGATCAAACCATCCCCCACTTTAGCAGTTTCAAATTTGGCTAGCCAGCTTCGCACCCAGGGCCGCGACGTCATCGGTTTGGGCGCCGGCGAGCCCGATTTCGACACCCCGAATAACATTCGCGAAGCCGCGATCGAAGCCATCCACGCCGGCGATACCCACTACACCGCGGTCGACGGTACCGCGGCGCTGAAACAAGCGATCATCGACAAATTCGAGCGCGACAACGGATTGACCTACGGCGCCGATCAGATACTGGTTTCATGTGGCGGCAAACAAAGCTTTTTCAACCTGTGCCAGGCGCTGCTCGACAGCGGTGACGAAGTGATCGTGCCCGCGCCCTACTGGGTGTCCTACCCCGATATCGTGATCCTGGCCGAGGGCCGGCCGGTTATCGTCGATACCGGCATCGACAGCGCCTTCAAGATCACGCCCGAGCTGCTCGAGGCCGCGATTAGCGAGCGCACCCGCATGCTGGTGTTGAACAGCCCGTCGAATCCGACCGGCGTGGGTTATTCGATGCAGGAGCTGGCCGCGCTCGGTGAAGTACTGCTGCACCACCCCGACGTCCTGATCATGACCGACGACATGTACGAGCATATCGTCTGGGGCGACTATGAATTTTGCAATATCTTAAACGCCTGCCCGGCGCTGTACGAGCGCACCATGGTGTTCAACGGGGTTTCCAAGGCTTACGCCATGACCGGCTGGCGCATTGGTTATGCCGCCGGCGACGCGGGCATCATCAAGGCGATGAAAAAAATCCAGTCGCAAAGCACCTCCAACCCGACCTCGATTTCGCAGGCCGCCTCGGTGGCCGCGCTCAACGGCGACCATGGCCCGGTGCGCGCGATGGTGACCGAATTCAAACAGCGCCACGACTACCTGGTGGCGGCGCTCAATTCGATTCGCCACATCGAGTGCCTGGAATCGGACGGCACGTTTTACAGTTTCCCGAATATCCAAGGTTTCATCGACTCGCGCGGCGACCTCAACAACGATGTCGATGTCGCCAATTTGCTGCTCGAGGAAGTCGGCGTGGCGCTGGTGCCCGGTTCGGCCTTCGGCGCCGAAGGTTATATGCGGATTTCCTTCGCCACGAGCATGGCAAACCTGAAACAGGCGGTGGAGAGGATTCGCCGGGTATTCGAAGCCTGATCCGGCAGGCGGCCCGGTGATCCGGTGCCGCTTGCACCGTCGAAATACGGGTTGACAAATCGGGTTGCCGTATTATTTTTATTCATTTAGTATACGCAGCCTCTATTCCCCGGTAGCTCAGTTGGTAGAGCAATTGACTGTTAATCAATGGGTCCCTGGTTCGAGCCCGGGCCGGGGAGCCAAATCCTGAAAAAGCCGGTTGTGCATACTCAGCCGGCTTTTCTCGTTTCGGGCAGCATGGAATAAATCAATGAGGGACATATTCCAGGCCTCGTTATCCCTCTTCCCGAACTAAACTCTGTTAGTGGCGGGGGAGTCCCCGAAAGCGGCCCCACAGGTTACCAGTAGGCGGCAATCTACGGCCTGAAGCGGCTATTCGCAACAAATATACAGGTAATCGTGGGAGACTCCTACGACCGAGTTTTAGGATCGTGCAAGACAGTAATAGCACGCGGAGAACCCATCAGGTTACACCAGATAAAACACTAGTCTGACCGATTGATCTTTAAGTTGACAATACCTCTCCCCCCCTTGTTATTTTCCCTTTTTGCTATTCATACAGATTGACATGGTCCAATAGATTGATACCACCCAGTTAAGAGATAATGAAACTTAACTGAGGTAACGATTAATGACAACGAGAAAGAAATATTCGAAAGAATTCAAACTGGACGCAGTCAGT
>Ga0126332_10000265_pt1 | contig 20069 bp, 18 predicted proteins | sample InaspJWI42metaG_FD_94482 | JGI IMG/M metagenome (GOLD analysis project Ga0126332, IMG submission 94482) | Marine gutless worms symbiont microbial communities from Oahu, Hawaii - Inanidrilus sp. 2 OAHU.JWI-42 metaG | ecosystem: Host-associated > Annelida > Digestive system > Unclassified...
CACTAATACACTCTTATCCTTCAAGGTTTTTGAGGCATCCACCAGTTTTTCTCCTTTCTCCATATAAGAAATGAACCGTATCACCGTAGAATTTTAACTTAGTTCGCTATCGCTTCTTCCAAAATTCATCCGAATTTTCTCTCCTGCCATAACGAAACAGTTCATCTCCCCAGAGAAAAAATTTATTCAACAAAGGCGTGTTATTGATGCCCCATCTGACCCCGTCATGAAGTATGCCGGCCGGCTTGTTAAACGGGCAAGTGCGAATACAGTTTGAACAATCCGTATCGTTATCCGCCCAAAAACCCAAACACGTCTCGGCATTGATGTGCCAGGTCATCACGCCCTCCCGGTTGGAGATATTGTGCGGCTCATCGGTTGGATCCCCAAACATGATACTTTGGCTGGGACATTTTTTAGCGCACTTTTCACATATCCGGCAAAAATCCCAGACGCCGAATTCAATCGGTCTGTCGAGGGTCAGCGGTAAATCCGTCAGGACTTTAGCCAGGCGAACGCGGGGGCCAAACTCCGGGGTAATCAGCAAGCCGTTGCGAGCCATCTCTCCCAGACCGGCGTCAATGGCAATGGGGATACTGCAGGCGGTGTCATTGCCGCAGGGTATCGCTTGATAGCCCAACCCGCGGATATACTGGGCCAGCAATCCGGCCGTAAACGCCATCTTGGAGTAACCCAATCCGACGGCCGTGGAAGCCGGGCCTGACGGAGAATATTTTATGGCGTTATAATCCATTTCCACGGCAATGGCGATGGCATATTCAATTTCTTTCGGAACGTTATTGTCAATCTCTTTACCACCTTGCGGAGTGATCAAATATGCGGAAGAATAAATCCACCTGCGATCCAGCCTGCAGACACCCACCAGGGAAGCGCCGAAAAACCTGGCGGCCTTTTTTACCTGCCGGGTAATGGTTTCAGGGTCATCAGCTGAAATTCTCAAACCTGAAGCGACACGGGGATAAAAAAATTTACCGTTCCAATCCCAGTCATATAATCCCGTTCGGCCACCGCGAACACCGGTGGCATATTCCATTTCCAGACGCCAGGATGCATTTGTCAGCGCCATATCGGATAATCGATAACCGGGTTTATCCTTGGGCATGACCGGCGTGAAATAAAATTTTTCCCCCAGCTCAACCATCGCGGGATCCCAGAAGCAGCGTTTAAACATTTCATTTTTCTGATTGTATTGACCGACATTGCCGACCGCATAGCGCTCGGCACCCTGGTCTGCAAATTTTACGCTTCGCATATTACCCTGTTATTTTCATCATTTTTTTACTAGTTGAATATCTGGGGTTTTTGGAGACGTTGATTATCAATGATACAGATAGTACAGGTTTCGAATTGATGATTTAATATCGAAATCGTAAACATAATGGAGTAGTTTGAATGGATCTCTCATTTTACTCTTTTGCGCCATACTGTTCCAATAACATTGTTACTTCTTTTAGGTTTCTTTTCCAATCGGGATTTAAGGCTGATAACACTGGTTTACCACGTTTATCTCTTGCGTTTATATCTGCCCCACTTTCAAGAAGCACTCCCATAACTTCCACATCTCTAATTCTTGAAGCATGCATAAGCGAGGTTCTTCCAAATTTATCACTTCTATTCGGTTTGCTTCACTAGCTCCAATTAAAGCTGTAGTTCCGTAATTGTTTTTTACATTGATATTTGCTCCATTTAAAATGAGTAATTTCATTTCAGAAATCCGACCACGCCAAGAAGCTCTCATTAAAGCTGTATTACCTATTCTATTCTTTGCGTTGACATCAGCTCCTTTATCAATAAGGATCTTTATAATTTCATAATGGCCATGACTTGACGCTTCGCTCAAAGCGGTATTTCCAAGATAGTCTTGTGAATCAACATTTTTCCCCTCTTTCAGTAAGCGCACCACAGCTTCTTCATTCCCATGCCTAGCAAAATTTATTATTAGCGGTGTGTGCTCCCTAAATGTTATCAAATGAACCGCTAATATCACTTATGTCCTCAATCCACTTAACCCGCTGAAATTAATACATAAATTAATGGGTGGTGTGGAAATCAATAATAACAATATTAACAGCAAGTTACAATACATTTCACAAAATAGCAATTTTATTGAGGTTTTTTGATTCGGGTTTAAGTAGTCAGGATTTAGCGTGGCGATTTCAGTTGCTCTGGAGCCTGAGTCAACGAGCAGATGTAGAATTGTATAATCCCTCAGGCGGGATGGATCGGGTCATTAAAATGTGAGGTTATTTTTAAGCGAGCCCTTAGCATCACTCATGGTTTGCGGATGCCCCGAGGGTCTGTCTATCCTTTTTAGGGTCATTTCGTTATCCGTTACCAGCAAGTAAAAGGCCGGAAATTCCGTCCAGGCACCGGTGTTAATATATCGGACACCATTGAACACCCGATCCTCTGCGTAGTGGGTATGGCCGCAGACGACGGTTTTATATCCGTTTACCCGGGCGTAATTTACCGCGTTCAGCAGAACATTATGACGCAGGAGCTTATAAAAAGACTTCCACTTCTTGGCGTATTCTGCCACATGCACCGGTTTTGCGCCCAGCTTCACCCTCAAGTCGTGCAGCTTTTTGAAGGCTTTCATGAATATTCGGCTCCGAGGCATCACCCCATCGAAATAGTCTCCATGGGAGATTAATACTCTATGCTCAATAGCGTGTTGCTGTTTAAAACTTACCTTCCCGAAATCTCTTGGTAAATAGCCGTTATCATGATTCCCCCGCACCCAAATTACTTTCTGCCGGAAAGAAATCTGTTTAATAAAATCCAGGATCCGCTGATGGGGTGGATCCAATTTCAAATAGATGTTATCAATAACATCACCGTTTAAGATAAGTTCACAATCTTCGGAAATGTTTTTAAGAAACAGCTCGAAAATCTCGTATGAAAAGTAGCGCGATCCGATATGTAAATCACTGACAACGATTGCATTCATTATACTTAAGGTATCCTAAAAAAGATTCAAATTAGAGAAATTACGTCATCTAACTGAAAATCCCCAACCCGGATAAACCGGAATTGAAGATTGAAGATTGATCCGCCGGAGGCGGAAAGATTTATGGTATCGCTTTGCTCTGTCTTTTCTATCTAAATCGATCGCATTCCTAAAGTATTCAATCTGGCTATGGGTAAATCATGTGCAAACATGATTTGATTTCAATAAATAGAGCCTAAATACGTAAAGACGCTATAAACGTATATAGTTTGACACTTTCCCGGCATGATGTCAAACAAAGCCCCTCAACATATGTTTACTGATTCGTGGGTTGTTGTGGAATATTTGGAAGTGTGTTAACCTGTAATTATTCAAGATTTTCTATTTTAAATTAGCAGCTCGAAGGGATTATCGGCATGAAGAAATTAAGCCTTTTAGCAGTCCTGCTTATGTTTTTTTTCTTACCCCAATTAACGTTCGGCGAGATATACAGCTGGATAGACGAAAATGGGGTGAAGCATTTTAGTAATGAACCGCCGCCGGAGGGTGTCAAAGTCCTAAATCAGACCAAGGAAATCAAAACTGATAAGGAAATAGACAGACAACGCGAGGAAAGTGATAAGCAGTATATGAAGAAGCTGGAACAGGAGAGTCAAGAAAGTGACAAAGCCACCCCAAAAACTGAAAGTACAGCCCAAGAGAGTGGCCAATCAGATACAGTGATAATACAGGAATCAGATGATGATGACACGTTCCATCGGAACAGGATAGAGAGGCGTGTCAAAAAAAAGCATATTCGTGAAAATAAAAGAGAAGAAGTGAGAAAGGGGCCAAAATAGACTAAAGAGCAGAGTCGTCAATGATTCAATCACTAACCATTGACTTTATCCGGGGGCATCTAAATACTTCCCGAAGCATGCATCTGTAGAAGTGCATCGTTTAACGAACATGGTTGAAATCCCAGTCGCTTTGCCATGGTGCTGTACAGTGAAACATCGGCAGGACGGGGGCAGGCAAATTAAGGTCGGCCTGGCGGCAGGGTTTCAAGCCGATATCCGGAATATTCAAAACTTTTGCCAGCAGTTTCCCAAAATAAACAACCCTGCAGAAAGCTGCAGGGTTGTTTATTAGAACCACGTATCGACAATGCTGAAAAGTTGTTAGGCGCCTTAGACGAATTCGGATTTGGATCCTTGGACCTCTCTGTTGATGATTTTTCAAATCAAGGCGGGTAAATGTTTCCGTATGAGCGGGAATGTGGCTGAACAGCAAAAGCGGTAAAAGAAAAATAAGCACAAACAGAGGACGGTATAATAAATGGAGAACTTTGCGGGGTAGTCGTGCTGTTTGGGTATTATGTAACATCGACATCACATAGCTTACGATAGTTGCATGTTTAGCCTAATTTTTTTTCAATCGTATCATCCCGCACTGTAAGGTGGCGGTTTTTTGAAGCCCTTCTGCTGCGACGGGTAGCTGCAAAGATACGGCGTTCTTGCAGGGTTTTTTATAATAACAAGTTCTTCGATATCGCTATTACGGCACAAGTCGACCAGAGAACAACTCCAATACTTGGTGTAATCATTAAGGGTTAGAATAACAGCCAGGGTTGCATCCGGTATCTGCAAAGATCTTGTCTGCGATTCGAGGTACTCCGATAGATTAATGATCTCATTAGAGCCTGCAATGACACGCCTTTTAAAATGAATTGATATCGACCGTTGCATCAGCCGAAAATCCTGGCGCGAAAATGGCCAAAAATATTCAAACATATCAAGTAATCGTATCTTTGTTTGGCATAGGATCAATTCCGGCAATCCAATTTGAAAATAACTCCCTTTTTGGGGGCGCGGGGGAATCATATCATATCGAGCGAGCAGCGGTTCAGGAATATCCTCGTTAATATTGTAGACGTGGATGCAAACGAGTTCATCATTAAAATAGTCCCTGCCTGAAAATCCAAGCAGCGCTGCCGGAAGTGCCATAGAAAATAAACGCAGTATTTCTCTCCTGGTCAGATTACACATATTTTCAATCATTTGAGTTGTCGAAAATTTTTAAGTCGTCATCTTGCTTACACTTGGCCATGAAAATTTACCGCGCTGTCGGTATTCAATAGTAACAAATCAGAGATGAAGATGAAAATCTGCTTATTTAAACCATTTTCCGTATCTTTCCAAATATCCCTGCCTTTGGCTGATCTTGATATGTTGGGTGAGATATGTTACGGAAAAAACTGTCAATCGATACGTTTCTCATACATTTTCCTGAAAAAAGGATACACCGATGAAAGCCTTGAGAAACAAATCCCCATTAAAAGTGATCCGAATCCTGCTGGGATTGATTGTATCCCTGCTGCCGGCCTGCGGACATTTGTTGAAGGATAAGATACCTGAAATTAATTTCGATCAAGTCGTATTTCTTTCCAATTGGACCCAATCCGGAACCGTGCAACTCACTTACGGGCAATACCGTAAATCGGTTGCACCCGGGTCCGCCACTGAAACCGTGGTGAAGCTGGGAGAAGAGATCGCTTATGGAAAAATAAACGGAATGGATTCGGTGGCGGTGATTCTATTCACCAATTCCGGCGGCAGCGGTACATTTTTCGATCTGGCTCTGCTGGTTCGAATGAATACTGAATGGATTAATACAGATGTGGCGTTTCTCGGTGATCGGGTTACCATCCATTCCCTCACCTTTGAAAATGAGGCCATTGTCGTTGATATGACCAGCCACGGCCCGGATGACCCGATGTGCTGCCCCACCCTGCGGCAGGAGCAACGGTTCACTGTTGAAGACAATCGTCTGGTAAAATAGGATACAGGCACGCTGGGATTTTCGAAATAGGCATAGGGCTCGCTTAAAAATAACTTCACAGTTTAATGACCCGATCCATCCCGCCCGGCTGCGTTGCTCGGCGGTTAAATAGCTTGCGATTCGCCCTCCTCGCGCCTTGCCACGCGGGCGCTTCGACCTTCTGAAATGTAAAGTTATTCCTTTGCGAACCCTTAAAATCTGGACAGTCTAGCCATCTGTAAAATCTCATACGCAACGCCCAGGTTTTCGACATGCAGTCTGTAAAATTTATTTTTGCCACTGCCCTCGAATAGCTCTGTTTCAATTTCCTCTAATTCAGGGGATTTTAACGATTGCATCAGCAGTGCCAGCGTCTTGAGTTCACTTTCATGCAGCGTTACCCAACCAGGTTTCTTATCTGCCCAGCCATAAGGGCTCTCTTTTATAATTAACATAATAATCGCTATGTACAGATTCCCGGTGAAGACGTAGGCAGAGACCGCGACAAAATTGTTTAGCGTCCCCGAATAAAGCTGTAGTCCTCCGGTAACGGTTCAAAATCAATCCCGGATGCGCAACCCGGATGTTACTTAAATCATAGTGAATCATCACAAAAAAATCAATATAAACAAAGGTGTTTACTAACCAATTGCCTTAAATACCCTTGCCCAGAATCTTTTCATCGTGTTTCAGGCGCGCCTGAATTCCTTTGCCGACCTGGTAAGTACGGCTGAATTCAGACCAGAAATCTTTGTCTTTCTCCTTCCAGTCGGAGCCGAAACGCTCGTTAAAATAATCGCCCAGCTTCTCAAAAAGCAGTTTCCAAGCCGGCAGGCCCTGTGCATGCGCCCCGAGAAGATCCTCCAGGAAGACGTCCAAGTCCGATAGGGTTTCTTTGGGAAGATAGGAGATGGCCCCTTTCCGAATAGACTCCATCAACGTATCCGGATTAACGGCATGGGCGGTGAGCATCACGGTAGGGATTCCTCGTTTTACGGCTTCTTCCAGAAGCGTGAGTCCGTTAACGCCCATGATATCCAGAATGGCAAGATCATACCGCGTTTGCCTGATTTTTTCAGATGCCGTTTCGTAGTCGCGCGCCAGATCCAGGTCGGCCTCATCCAGTATATCTTCGATGGTTTCCAGGATATCTTCTTCGTCATCGACCGCCAGGATGTGCTTGCCTTTAAGAATGGATTCGGTTTCCGCCATTTATGATCCTCCTGTATGTTTGCTTTCCAATGAACTTCCGCGCGGCAAGTCGCGGGGTATCCATGAATGATACATTCTATCCTAACGCAGATAGCTGCGGGGAATTAAACCCGGCAGATTTCGCAATCTCCACCGCACATTCATTTGTGTCTGTGCCTGCCCCATGAAATCTTTTTTCTTCTATTTCATCGGGGTAACCTGCTTGCCCTGTGAAATTCGAAGACCATTTCACCGGGGCCTACCCTGTGAAATGCCTGCCCAATGAAATGCGAAGCCTATTTCATCGGGGCGCAGCCTATTTCTCTGGGGTGAAATCTGTGGATTAAAATTCAACCTTTCACAAATCTGCTTAGGTGTCCGTTCACTGCTCCGAACCGGTTTCGAGTGAAAGCGGCAGGCGTACCCGAAATGTGGTACCTTTGCCCTTTTTGCTTTCCAGTTCTATATCACCGCCCAGGCACCTGGTCAGTATCCGGGCCCCGGCCAGCCCGAGTCCATGACCGCTGCGGGGTATAAGGGAACAAGCATTGCCCTGGGCGTAACGCCGGAATATCATCTCCCGATCGCCCGGGTCCACCCCCGGTCCGTCGTCGCTGACATCTAATAACAGCTGATCCCCCTCACGATTCATGCGGATTTCGACCCGCTGTTTGCGGTGATGCATGGCGTTTTTAATCAGGTTGCCGATAATCTGACGGAACTTGGTTTCATCCTGATGCATTTCAGCTTCGACCGCCCCGGGAGAGATATCTACAAAAATCCCTTTTTCAGATAGAAAATCCAGAACATCTCTTTCACTGTCACTTTCGCCGAACTGTTCCAGGAGGTTGGCGGCATTTATTTCCAACGCATCCAGCAGGGCACTGTAAGCGGCTTGCGCTGGTTTGAACCTGCAGCAGATAAAACACCCGGCCTCGGATCGGCCGACCTCCAGCAGTCCGTGCAGCATGTCGCGGGTTTTCATCGAATTTCTCAGCACCCGTTTGAGCGTTCTTTCCTGGCGAGGGGTCAGCGGGCCGAACTTCTCCTTTTTTTCAAGGACGGTACGCAGTCCTGTTTCGATCACCGCAATGGGGTCTTTTAACTCATGAATCAGAAATTCAATCTCGATGTCGCGAAAGAAACGCTCGGGGGTTTTATCCAATTGATTCTGTTCTTTCTGAGGGTTGTGTTTCGCATTCATATTTTCAAATCATCAATTCGGCGGCCGGCTTGAATTGAACCGTGACGGTCGTTCCGCCTGAATCCTGACAATCCTCCTTATTTTCGAGATGTGAGCATCTTTGCGTTTCGCCCGGGCAAATATCCTCATCCCCTGGTATATAGCGGCACCGACGGGAATCGAGCCGAATTTTAAAAGCATATCGCTCGGAAAATATCTTCATGCGCAGCAAATCAAAACCGCGGCCGCCGGCGGCAAAATCATACGGACTGCGGGTGGCGTATTGCATCGTGTCGGATGCGGTAAAGTAACTTTCAAAAAGAAGGCGCTGGTTATCTTCGGAAATACCGACACCGAAATCCCGCACCTCAAACTCGGGTCCGATTTTGCCGCTGCGAACCGTTATTTCAATACGGCTTCCGTCCGGCGTATTTTCGACGGCATTGCGGATCAGACCTTCGGCGATTTTTGACAGCACCTCCGGCGGGATCCACACCTTCGCGGTTTGTTCGAGCTGCATCACCAGTTGACACTCGCGGTGGGCAAATCGTGGCCGCAGTCGGGTCACCGTGTCCTGGATAAAACTATCGAGCGAAACTTCCTCGGGTATGGCGGCAGCCGGTCCGAAAAGCCGGTTGATACGTTCACGGACGCGATCGACAATTGCCCCATCCTTGGCTTCTGCGTCCACCAGCGCTTCCAGTTCATCCGCACAGGCATCCAGCAGCGTAGAGAGCAAATGGCGGCTGCGGTAGTCGCTTTCGCGCAGAATATCCTCTATTTCGTACTGCATATCGAGCAGGCGCTGCAAATTTCTGTGACTGCGCTCAATGATGCGTTCGACGCCGTGGTCCTTTAAACCGGCGAGCTTGTTGGTCAGCAGCCCTAAAGATGCAGATAAAACCGAAACCGGGGTCTTCAACTCATGGGACAAACGATGAATCACCTGGTCCTTTGCCCGGTTTAAGCTTTTGACCTCTTCGTAAGATCGCTGCAGTTCTTCATTGATGCGGGCGTTCTCTATCGGCAGGGCAACGATGCTTGCAAATGTGCTCAGCAGGTCGATGTCGGTCTGATCGAACTGGCCCTCTTTCTTGTTGACCGCACACAGAACACCAATCATGCGCTCCTCGGTTCGCATCGGCACATCGATCATGTTGCGTGTGGTGAATCCGGTTTTTTCGTCAATTGTGTGGTAAGAATACGGGCTGTTGTAGTAATCGGGGACAATCAGCGGCTGCCCGCTGCGGTACACCTGACCCGCAACGCCCTTATCCAGCGGGAAACGGGTCTCCTTATACTTTTCCTCGGCCGCCACGTCGTCGGAGGCAGCGGCTCTGAACAGAAATTCTTTTTTTTCTTCGTCAATGAGAATCACCAGGGCGCCTTCGGCCGTCATCAGATCGCGGACTTCCTTGGTAATTAAATCGAGCCGTTCATCCAGACCCCTGAACTGATAAAGGGCTTTGGCAATGCGAAACAGTGCTGCGGTGATTCGCGCCGCCCGCTTTTCCCGGGTCACATCCCGGGCAATTCCCCGAAAACCGTTTTTTTTTCCTTTATTGTCGAAGATGAGATTGGCTGACAGTTCAATAGTACGTTTGGCCCCATCCTTGCTGATGATCTCCCAGATGATGTCCGTGATGCCTTCACCAGTGCGATAAATGCCGTTAAAGCGTTTAAAAGCCGCAGCAGCGTTGCCCTCGTCCATAAAATCACGAAAGTTGTGATCCTGGATTTCAGATCGATCATAGCCGAATATCCGGCACAGCGCGTCATTAAAATACTTGAAATTACCGTGCAGATCGGTCTCGTAGAAACCATCGGCAACATCTTCGATAAATACGCGATAACGTTCCTGTTGGGTTTGTTCGTCACCCGCAATCACTGAATGACCCGCAATTCTTTCTGCCGCTCGTTTTTTTTCAACTAGCAACTATTCTCCGTTTCCAAAATACCAAAGGCCTCGGCATCGAGCGGTGTGTAACCATTGGCTCGCATCACCTCGATGGCTCTATCATTATCGCTGAAGCGAAAAATCATTACGGCCTTGCCCGAAGAGAAAGTGATAAACGCATACATGAAAATCACATTAATATAGGCTTCCCTGAGCGGCTTGAGCAGTTTGGCCAGACTACCAGGGGCATCTTCAATCTCTGCGGCGACGACTTCGTTGACAAAAGCGGAAACCTGCTTCTCCATCAATATCTGGCGAGCTTTGGCAACATCGGACACAAGCAGACGCAATTGACCGAAGGCACCGGTGTCTACCAGATTCAGGGCACGTAGATTGATTCCAGCATTCCCGAGTGCTTCCGTCACCTCCAGGAGTCGTCCGGGTGAATTCTCAATCGAAACAACGATCTGTTTTAGTTTCATCATGACCTCCTAAAAACACTTTTAAAGAAAAATATATAAACGGCCGGGAAGGTGTCAAGGATCAATGGCCGAGCAAACATCCTGCCGCGGCGTCTTGTCGGGTCGTAGCTCGCAGAGCGAAGCCTGAAGCCTGGCGAAGCCGGATCCTCCTGGTCCGGATTCTTTACTTTGGGGAATCACTTTGGGGTTTTCTCCATTGTCTCCTTTACCAGGAAGCTTGACACCGCTGCTATCGCCGCGCAGATAAACAAAATCAGAAAGGCCCTTTGGTATCCCATCAATGTAAATTTGTCGCCTTCGCGCCCATAGTGCTCCAGAACAAATCCGAGAATCGGCTGGAAAATTGCGCCTCCGGCAAATGGAAAAAGGTTGACGATTCCTGTAGCGGTTCCCGCCATCTGGACCGGAAAAAGCTCCTTATTGACCGTAAATGCGATGACAACAACGGCGCTGGAGAAAATGCCAAGACCCAAGCAGAGCAGGTATAGACCAGCCAGCGGTATCTTAGCCGTGTAGAAGGCCAGCAGGCCTGTAAGCACCAGTGTCACCAGGCTGCACAGTATCAGCACCGGTTTGCGCCCCCGAAACACGTTGTTGGATACGTAACTCAAACAGGGGCTGCCAATGATCATACCGATAGCCATCATGGAAAGAATTCGAGCGGCCTGGGCTTTTTCAAGACCGTATACATGGGCCAGAAACGGACCTCCCCAGAGGCCGCCAAAAGAAAAAAAGACCGCGCAGTCAAATAAAAACCAAATGGCCACCGGCCAGAAGACGCGACAGGTCAATACTTTGCGGACCCCCTCCATGAGACTGATAGATGCTGCGCTCGATCGCGGCTGGTCGGCCGGAGAATCCCACCCCATGTCGGCGGGTTGATTGCGGACGAAAAAATACACCAGAATGGCCAGGGCCAGGGTAAAAAATCCCACGGCGACAAAAGACAGGCGCCAGCCGATCCATGCACTCAGCGCTGCCAGCGGCGTGGCGGCGCTGAGGGAGCCGACGCCACCCAGAGCCATCAGGATTCCAGTCATGACGGCAAATTCCCGGGCATGAAACCACTCGGCCAGTATTTTGAGAGTCGGCACAAAGAGCATGGCAATGCCGAGTCCGACCAGGGTTCGCCCCAGAATCGCCAGAAAGACCGACGGTGCCAGGCCCAGCAAGACAGAACCGGCAAAGGCGATAATGAAAAAAAGGGTGATGGTATTGCGGGGTCCCCATGAATCGGAGAGCAGACCGGCCGGCAGCTGCATCAAAGCATACGGATAAAAATAGGCGGCACCGAGAAGCCCGGTGAGCGCACCGGTGGCCTGCAGGTCCCGCATCATGTCCACCGCCAGAACGGCCGGACAGAGTCGGTGAAAATATACGAGGATGTAACCGCACGCCAGTATGCTGAATATAAACCAGCGATAGCGCTTGGCCCGCGTGAGTGTTTCGGTGCTCATGCGACCTCCGGAGGACATGCCATCAATTTAGGGTACCTATTTATTGAAATCAAATCATGTTTGCGAAGGATTTATGCTACAGCCAGATTGAATATTTTAGGAATGCTATCGATTTAGATAGAAAAGACAGAGCGAAGCGATACCATAAATCTTCAATCGTCAATCTTCAATCTTCAATTCCGGCTTGTCCGGGTTGGGTGAGATTGTTCGTCCGAACAAATCATCCCGACTACAGGCAGTTTACAAGCCGCATTAATTGCGGAAGCCCATGAAATCCGGCAGCCACAGAACGGCATCCGGCATGTAAGTCATAAAAAACAGAACGGCAAGCTGGATGATGATAAACGGTATCACCGCTTTGGAGACGTAAATAATATCCCGGTTGGATATGGCCCCGGTAATATAAAGACTGACTCCCATGGGCGGCGTGCAGTAACCGATCGCCAGATTGACCGTCATGATCAGTCCGAAGTGCATCCAATCAATGTTAAAAGCATCCAGCATGGGCAGAAACACAGGCCCCAAAATCATTGTGGCGGAGATGATGTCCATAAACATGCCGACGATCAGCAGCAATATGTTCATGGCGAGCAAAAATACCAGCGGATTTTGAATGGTCGAAAGCACCGCCTCGGTGATACGACCCGGAATGTCTTCGAGGGTCAGCAGTCTGCCGAAACAGCTGGCGCCGGCTACGATAATCAGCAGAGTGGCGGAGGTCACCGCAGAATTTACCGTTATCTTTTTGACCGCTGCTAATTTTATCGACTTGTGGATAAAAAGCTCCACGATAAAGGCATAGACACAGGCGACTACCGCCGCCTCATTGGCTGTAAATGCCCCCGAAAAAATACCGCCGAAAATAATTGCCGGCAGAAGCAATGACCAAATGCCCTCTTTGAATATCATGAAGACTTCCCGCGTGCTCGGCACCGGCTTACGCACAATTTCGGTCTTTTTACGGAAAAAGAAGAAAGTGTATAAACAGACCCCGAAAATAATAAGAAGTCCCGGAAAAAATCCGGTAAGAAAAAGGCCTTCCAGAGAAACATTGCTGATCATGCTGTACAGAATCATACCGATGCTGGGAGGAATAATAACGCCGAGATTGGGCGACGTCGTCATCAGACCCAGGGTATACTTTTCGGGATAACCGTTGTCCATTAAAGCCGGGATCATAAAGCCGCCCAGGGCGACTACGGTTGCAACGGTTGACCCTGAAATCGCGCCGAACAGACCGCAGGCGATAACGCCGGCCATGCCCAGCCCCCCGGGCAGCCAGCTCACCAGTGCATTGGCCACCTTGATGAGCCTGTCGACGATGGAACCGGCGGTCATGATATTGCCGCAAAGAATGAAAAAAAGAACAACCACGAGTGCAAAATTGTCCATACTGCGCAGCAAGGTCTGCACCAGCAGAAGCAAGGGCAGATCGGTAAAGAGAACAAAACCCAGAACGGATGTGAAGAACAGACACATGAAGACGGGTATGTATGTAGCCATGCAGCCCAAAAGAATAAGCAGAATGACGATATGGCTGGTTTCCATCGCGGTTATCTCCTACTCCTGTTGAATGTCGTCCATTTATTCCTGACTCGCTTTCGAACGCAGATCGAGTATGTCCTGGTAAATGACCTGCACGGTGCGAATAAACATCATGCCGCCCATCAACGGCAGAAACGAAAAAATAAACACCAGCGGAATCTGTAAAATGATTGTTTTCTGCTGCGTCTGCACTTGCATCGCCGCCAAGCGCCATCCGTAGCTAAATACGATTATAGAAAAAATTAAAGTTGCGAAATTACTGAAAAAGGTCAGCGCAGTTTTTAACTTGGGAAGAAGCTGCACCGATGCGTCAATCTTGATCATGGAACGATTTTTAACCGCCGCGCTGCAGCCGATCAGGGTGGTATATATAATAACTTCCCGGACCAGCTCTTCGGACCAGGCCAGGGTATAGTTAAATACATACCTGAGGAAAACGTTGAAGAAAAGGGCTATCAGAGCGATAAAAACCGACAAAAAAAGGGTCCAATCCTCAAAAAAGGTCAAGACCTTGTCTAAAAAATGAAGAATTTTACCAAACATAGACCAGTTCCTTGATTAATTGAATTTCTGGTGTGCGGCGAAATTTTTTTCATAATCCCAAACGGCCTGGTACTTGTTAACAGTTCATAATCATGAGTCGATTTCATACCCGTTGGCTGCAGGTAGATGCAAGCAAAAAATAAAAAGGGGCTCCGCGATGAGCCCCTTTTTACGATATTACCTTGGTTTTATGGACGTTGATACCCTATGTAATCCTGTACTTCCTGGAGAAAGTTGGCCGGGCGATACGAATCCCCGCTGTAAAGTTTGTTTATCTGCGGTGCGAATTTTCGGTGGGCAATATCACCCTTCTTGCGCAGGATTTCCATTTCAGCATCCGGGAGTTTGAAATAGAGAATCCCTTTGCGAGAGGAATTCATGATCTGGATCGCTTCCTGGGTCTTGGTTTCCATCCGGATTTTGGCGGCAACCTCATGCAGGGTGTCCTTAAAGGTTTTCTGAAGGTCCGGCGGCAGTTTGTTGAACCAGGCCTTGTTGAAAATCCAGATAAACAGGCCTTGGGCGTAGTCGATATAGGTGTAGTACTTGGCAACCTCGAACTTTTTGGTGATGCTGCACACCATGGGCGTGTGGTCGAGACCATCAATAACACCCTGTTTCAACGCCACCGGAACATCCGGCCACGGCATGGCAACCGGGTTGATACCCCATTCCCGGTATACCAGTTGGTTAACCGGCGCTTCGGCAGTTCGGAATTTAAGTTTCTTGGCATCTCCTATTGAGCGGACCGGCGTGGTGGTGGCCCAGCCGTAATTACCGTAGCCGGTAATGTCGATACCGATAATGCCCTGGTGATCCATGGCCATCATAAAATGATCGAACAGCTGTTTGTTTTCCACGAATTTATCCAGCTTATCGAACGAGTTGATCAAAAACGGCAGGTTGACCAGACCAAAGCGGGGACCCAGATTCACAGCGGCGACCGAACTGACACCCATGCCCTGGATGGCGCCCATTTGAAGCTGGTTCAACACTTCCACTTCACCGCCCAGCATGGAAAACGGTTTGTAGTCAATATAGATCTGACCGTTTGAACGTTCCCACAACAGGTCGCGAAACGCAAAACCGGTGTACACCCCTTTCAATACGGGATGGGAAACATTAGAAACGATACATCTGTATTTTGCTCCTGACGGGTCAAATGCGGGTTTCCATGCCGCCAAAGACGGTTTCTTGGCCATGGCAGGGCTGACAATCAACCCACAAACAACAAGACCGACTCCGATAAGAATCGCCAATCTTTTAAGTGTCATCTACGCCTCCTTTTTGATATTGTCTCCATAATTTATAAACCCCATTCATTTGCCAAAGGCTATATATAAGCTATATTTCAGCCACATGAATTCTTGTCAAGAAAAAAGTGGTAACAGACTGCGACCGGTATACAAGGCATGGATCAGGAATGCGGCACGACTTGGGCCTAAAGCCAAATTCCTCAGGCCAGGCAATCCGGAATTTAAAATTGAAGATTGAAGATTGAAGATTGAAGATTTTTGGATGTCGCTCCGCTCCGTCATTTCTAAAATGAATCGTTCAACCCAGTCATTAGACCCTGTCATTAGATCCTGAGGCTCTCGAAGGGAGGTTCTCTAAGGGAGGCTCTCGATGGGAAGAATTCCTTAAATATTCAGTCGTTACAAGAGAGCGAAAATAGTCCAATAATCCGCAAGCGGACTGCCACAAAATGTCGTATACCCGCGTTGTAGGAGGGCACCATTCCCGCTTTCAGCATGTCTAACCGCCAGAATCTGAAGAATTCGACTTTATACAAATTCATCATCTTTCCCATCTGGATTCGAACATCAAATAACGCCTTTCGTATATCACCTACCCTGGCAAGACCACGTCATTCAAATAGCTAATTACTTGGAATAAATAGATTATTTGGTCATTGGATTTTGTATGTTTGATATTGTCCTTCGACCTGGCTCAGGATGGTGAGCTTGTCGAACCATTTGTAATTTGAGTATTGCGATTTGGGATTTTAGTGTCGCTTCCGGTAAAGTAATTCGCTTCAATCCGAATTAGTTTGAGTTGACTTTGACGTTTCCCTGCTTGCCCTGGCAACCGGCTTTACTTTTGATGCATTTCCGGCTATTATTTTCCCCGCCTTAAGCACAGAGTAACTAAAGTTGATAACACGGTATTGGCCATTTTTGATGCTGGATGCTGGTCACTTGATGCTGGGAAAAAAGTCGTGTCTTTGTATTGCTTTCCATAAAATGAATAGGATACCTATTTCTACCAGAATCCAGTATCCAGAATCCAGAATCGTGATGTTCTATTTACACACTGTTTTTGTCTAAAAAAGTAGCGAGATTTTGCTCGAACTTTCGAGGTCTAAATCTAAACATCATGCTGACACCGCAGGAAGAAACACGCATTCGCCGATTTAGCGCCACGCTTTCGAAAGAAGTGACGGTTGAGGTGCACCTGTCAGAAGACTCACGGAGCGCAGAGTTTGACCAATTTTGTAAACGGTTGGTAAACATCGCTCCCAAAATAAAAACGGTCGTAAACGGGGATGAATCAGAAGGTCTGCCCGCGATTCGGATCGGTCCGCGATTGCGGTATCATGGAATTCCAACCGGAAGAGAACTGGACCCGTTTCTGGAGGCACTCGCTTATCTCGACGCCAAACCGGCAGACTTGCCGAAATCCATAAAGGCAAAATTCACCGGCACCGGCGTTCCGGCTGATATCCGGGTGTTTGTTACACCTGTCTGTCAATTTTGTCCCGGTGTTTTGCGACAGATCCTGCCGCTGCCGTTCGCAGTCGAATCGGTTTCTTTAACGGTTATCGATGGCTTGCTATTTACAGATCTTGCTGAAGAGAGTAAAATCCGTTCCGCGCCGACAATATTACTCGATGAACAGTTTCGCTGGAGCGGTACGATTACACTGGTTGAATTATGCGAGGCCATCGTGCACCGTGATCCGGCCATGCTGGGTCGCCCCACTCTCGAACGGCTGATACTGGATGGCGGTGCGTTTGATCTGGCCGAAATGATGCTGAACCAGGGTAAAATATTTCCTGCTTTTATTGATTTATTGGCGAACGAGACCTTAAATGTCCGTCTGGCCGCCATGGTAACCGCTGAAGAACTGGCCGTCGGCGACCACGAACTGGCGTCGCAAATGATCGAACCCCTGCAGAATCGCTTTCAAGACGCAGTCGATACGGTAAAAGGGGATATTCTGTATGTTTTGGGCGAAATAAAGTCCCGCAAAATATTGCCTATTTTAAACGAGGTCATAAACGGAAATTATGACGCGGAAGTCAAGGAAGCCGCGCTGGAAGCGGTGGAGAAGATTCAAAGGGTGAATTGAGGCGCATAATGCCGGTCAAAAGGAATGTTCGGTTGTTTTAAGATCTCAGTGTTGCGAGATCCGCGTTGCGAGTTGCGAGTTATAGGTTGCGGATTTGGATCTTGGATTTTATACATGCCAACTCGCAACCCGCAACGCGTAACCTGTAACTCGCAACCCGCAACCCGTAACCCGTAAGAATCCAACCATGACCGATCTCAAGACAATATCTGAAATCCTGAAGTACAACGAGGAAATTGCCCGGAAATTTTTCGAAATCGAAAAACGCATCCTCACGGTACTTAATTACCCCGATCTTTTCGAGGTGCTGCTGGACGAAATTCGGGACACATTCAAGGTTCCGTACACCTGGATATCCCTGATCGACAAAAGTGAAATTTCCAGTTTCATCCAGACCCTGGAAACATCGGATAAGCTGCGGCATCGGATGAACATCATCGACAAGGGTACCTTTGAGCAGCTTCTCGGAACCGCTGCAACCCCTTTGCTGGCCAATCATGACTTAAAGCCATATTACCGGCTGCTGCCGTCGAATAGAAAGTACATTGTAAAGTCGATTGCCATCGCACCGATCTCGCTGGACGGGATCATCATCGGCAGTTTGAACCAGGCGGATGGTTCGGCTGAGCGTTTTCAGCCCGGCATCGACACGAGTCTTCTTGAACAGCTTGCCGTCAAGGTTTCCCTGTGCCTTTCCAATGTAACCGCTCATGAAAAACTGCGATTCCTGGCTTATCACGACCCCTTGACCGGTATACTGAATCGGCGCGTGATGGAGTCGGTTCTCGATAGAGAGGTCACGCGGTCCGGGCGCTATGACCAGAACCTTTCGGTTGTTTTCCTGGATCTGGACGATTTTAAACGTGTTAACGACGTTCATGGCCATGATCGCGGCGATGACCTCTTGAAACATGTGGCCCAACACCTGACGCAGATGAGCCGGAATACGGATGTCGTGGCGCGATACGCAGGAGATGAATTTGTCATCATCCTGCCGGAGACCACCGCTGAGAGAGCCCAGCTCTTGATGTCCCGTATTTGCGATCATTTCTCAAAACATCCCTTGCAAGCGGCCGGGATAACGATCCCGGTGTCGATCAGTTTCGGTATCGCCGCTGCCGACAAAGCATGTGCAAACAGTCCGAAATCGCTTCTAAAAAAAGCGGACGAAGCCCTGTACAGGGTGAAAAAGTCGCGCAAGGCCAAACCACCGCAACCTGCTGCAACCCCAGGTGACCCAAAAGTGGTTACACTGCCCAGGGAACAGGAAGGCGGCTCGAAGAAGTAGAACTGGAATTTTGGAATGCTGGAATAGTGGAATAATGGATTCTAACCCCCCGACTCGGAGAGGATAATGGAATTATGGGTTTAAGGAAATTAAAAATCAAAGCGCATTTAATTGCATTGATTTCCTCGTTACAATGAAGTATTTCCGAGATGAAAGCAGAATATTGATGTCTGACGAGCATCATCAAAGGATGTAGATTCAACATTATTTAAATAAAATGGCACCTTCCGTTTTTCATACCCAGTATTCCACCAATCCAGCATTCCATATGGCTTACAAAAGAAAACGGCCACCAAAAGAACTATCAATGCAATAAGTTGTAGAAATTGCGAGACGTTAAATTGGTAGGCGCCTAGTATAGAAAATTTTCGCTGCTATCACCAATGAAAAACACTGCCCTCAGAAATAGTATCGCACTGCTATCTATTCTTGCGGTATTAGGATGCTATCCGAGTTCGCCCGATCCTGTCACTACTGAAAAAGCGACCAATATTATCCTATTCATCGGCGATGGTATGGGTGAGGAACATCGCAAGGCAGCAAGCTGGATCACAGTCGGTGAAACAGGGTTCTTGGCCATGGATGATATGCCCACCATTGGTTGGGCACAGACTCACTCTGCAGATAGCCCGGTAACCGATTCGGCTGCAGCAGCTACAGCCATGTCAACCGGCGTTAAAACCAACAATGGCGTTATCGGTCTGGATGCCAACCTCAATTTTGTTCCGACGATATTGGAAGAGGCAAAGCTTCAAGGCAAGAAGACCGGGTTGGTCACAACGACCCAAATTACTCATGCGACACCGGCGGCATTTGCCGCCCATGTGGTAAACAGAAACATGATGACCGATATCGCGGAACAGATCATAGATGCGCAAGTGGACGTCATATTGGGCGGTGGAGAAGATGAGTTTCTTCCAACAACGGATATCGGTTGTTATCCCCAGGCTGGGGAGAGAGCTGACGGCCGGAACCTTATAGACGAAGCTATAGCGGTCGGGTATACGTATGTTTGTGATCCGGCTTCTTTTTCAACAATCGACCCGATATCGACAGATAGATTGCTTGGTCTTTTTGCAGACGAAGGCATGCCAAGACCGTTTTCACCATCACTGGTGGAAATGACACACAAAGCAATAGATATTCTTTCAAAAAACCCTGCAGGCTTTTTTTTACTGGTGGAGGGCGGCCAGATCGATTGGGCCAGTCATTCCAATGATGCTGAAAATGCAATCTCCGATACCGTCGATCTGGATAAAGCCGTGAAAGCAGCCCGAGAGTATGCTTTGGTAAACAATGATACATTGGTCATCGTCGCAGCCGACCATGAAACAGGCGGCATGAGCGTATCATTGTCATCTA
>Ga0126332_10000266_pt1 | contig 20066 bp, 17 predicted proteins | sample InaspJWI42metaG_FD_94482 | JGI IMG/M metagenome (GOLD analysis project Ga0126332, IMG submission 94482) | Marine gutless worms symbiont microbial communities from Oahu, Hawaii - Inanidrilus sp. 2 OAHU.JWI-42 metaG | ecosystem: Host-associated > Annelida > Digestive system > Unclassified...
ACTGGTGCAAAATCTCATCAACAAGGTTTTTTCAGACAGCCAGCTGGACAACTGCGATCTGACGCTGAAAGATCTTCACAAAATTGCCAAAAGTTTCAACCAAATTTTAAACGCGATCCATCATCACCGCATTGATTATCCCGAAAAGCGACCGACAGGCAACGGAAAAGGGAAAAATGGGAGTCCTGATAGACAACAGGCAAAAAAAACGCAATCTATCGCTATCGACAATCCGGAAGAAAGCCCAGGCCGTCTTAAACGCCTTGGACAATCCTGATGCCGAACTTTCCGTTGTAATCGTCGATGATTCCGAGATCACAGATCTGAATCAAAAATTTCTGAATCGGCCCGGCCCGACAAACGTCATCGCATTTCCGATGCGCGAAGGTGAGTTTGCAGGTATCTCCCCGCAACTGCTCGGTGATGTGTTGATATCTATTGATACGGCTCAGCGTGAAGGTGAGCTTTCAGGGATCAGCACCGTTGAACGATTTGATCAGCTCCTCATTCACGGCATTCTTCATCTTTTGGGTTATGACCACGAAACGAACGATGACGATGCTCGGCGGATGGAAGAAAAGAGTGCAGAATTGTTAAAATTAATCGAATGTATTTAGCTGGTTTAATTGGTTTAATTCGGCGACACTATAACCCCTACGATGGATGGTGCCAATTAAACCAATACAACTCCGGAGGAAAACTATGGCGAAGTTATTAATCCAGATCGATCAAGTCGCAACACTCAGAGAATCCAGCAAATCGGCTCACCCGGACCCGGTAGCTGCCGCTGTCATGGCTGAACTTGGCGGCGCAGACGGCATCGTTGTTCATTTGCGACAAGACCGGCGCCACATCCAGGACCGGGATGTCAGAATTCTAAGAAAAGTTGTTCAATCGCGTCTGATTTTAAAAATGACCGCGACATCCGAAATGCTGGGCGTCGCCCTTAATGTAAAACCGGACATCGTCATCCTGGTGCCGGAAAAAGGCGAAGAGATCACCACCGAAGGTGGCCTTGACCTGATGGTTCATAAAACAACGGTGGCAGAAACTGTCGGAACCCTTAAAAACAGCGGTATTCCTGTCGGTATTTTCATCGGCCCGGATGTTGAACAAATAAAACTGGCGCATCAAAGCGATGCTGATATTGTCGAAATTCACACCGGGACTTATTGTGAAGCCACAACCTCGGCCAAACGCAGTCAAATTTTTACTAAAATCGTGGACGCTCTAAAATTGGCGCATCGCTTAAAATTGGAGATATATGCCGGATACGGCGTGGGATATGATACGATAAAGTCTTTTGCCGGCCTTTCCGAAATCAGCGATTTCTGCATCGGTCACAACATTGTCTCGCGGGCCGTTCTGACGGGCATGGAAAATGCGGTGCGGGAAATGCGAAGGTTGATTAGAGAGCTGTAAGATCAGACCTCGTCATTCAGCTGGGGAAAATGACTGTGAGCTTTTAAATGCCGCAGAATTTCATGAGAATTGGATATGTGAATAATTCAGGGATTTAGGAATTCAGGAATTGAGAGATTGAGGGATTACAGGATAAAATCTATAAATTAAATAGATAGAATTCCTTCAATTCCTAAATTCCCAAATTCCTCAATCCCTAAATTCGGCGTACATAGATAGTATCTAATGAAGTTGACACATTTTAAAAGTAAGTTACGAAATCTGAAGTTATAGATAGTTATTATGTATCTGGTTACAGCAGACGAAATGCGTGAAATGGATCGCATGACCATCGAAGATTTCGGCATACCCGGACAGGTGTTGATGGAAAATGCCGGACGCGGCGCCATTCGTTTTCTGTTTGATCAATGTCCCGAACTGATCCATCAAAACGTCGGGGTCATTGCCGGACGCGGGAACAACGGTGGGGACGGTTACGTCATCGCCCGCTATCTTGCGAACAAAGATATCAGTGTAACCGTATATTTGCTTGCCGATCGCTCGCGGGTTGGCGGTGATGCAGCCGCCAATCTCGATCTGCTTGGACCCATGGGCGTGCCGGTAATCGAGATACCCGATGCGGAAAACTTTGCCGCATTCAAGCCGACAATGCGCAACAAAGATCTGTGGATCGACGCCATTTTAGGCACCGGACTCACCTCGGATGTTAAGGGCTTTTATAAAGACGTCATCGATTTCATTAACAGTCTGAACAAACCCGTATTTGCGGTGGATATTCCCTCGGGACTCAATTCGGATAACGGTCAGCCCTGCGGTACGTGCATCCGTGCATTTGCCACCGCAACATTTGCATTCGCCAAAACAGGACATTGCATCTATCCCGGTGCGAAATACACCGGAAGACTCAAAGTCGTTGATATCGGCATCCCGCACCATATCGTGGAAGAGATCCGGCCCAAACAATATTTGTTAACAAAGGCTCGGATCGGTCGTTATTTTAAACCGCGACCGCCCGATGCTCACAAGGGTCGGACAGGGCATTTGCTCGTCATCGCCGGCGCACCGGGTAAAACCGGGGCAGCGGCCATGACCGCTATGTCGGCCGTACGATCCGGGGCCGGTCTCGTCACTTTGGGTATTCCTGCGAGTTTGAACCCGATACTGGAAGCTCAAATTCTGGAAGCCATGACCGTTGGGCTGCCCGAAACCGAATCAGGCGCGATGAGGGAATTGTCCACCGAAGCGATCCTGGAACTACTCGACGGCAAGCGATGTCTGGCATTCGGTCCCGGACTGGGACAGGCGCCGGAGACGAAAAACCTGATATTGCAGCTGTTGGATGAAAGCAACGTGCCGGTAGTAATTGATGCCGACGGTTTGAACAGCCTGGCCGGCGAAACGGAGGTGCTCAAACGTTGCCGGGTGCCGGTTGTATTGACGCCGCATCCGGGTGAAATGGCCCGACTGGCCGCAACCACCGTTGGTGCCGTTCAAAATAATCGCATCAACTGTGCGCGGAAATTCGCCGACGAATTCAAGGTTCACGTCGTTCTCAAAGGCGCCAATACCGTGATTGCCCATCCGGACGGCAGCGTGTTTGTCAATACCACCGGCAATTCCGGCATGGCATCCGGCGGAATGGGCGATGTTTTAACCGGGTTAATTGCCGGTTTTTTAACCCAGGGTTTTTCACCGGAAGCCGCCGCCCACACCGGTGTGTACCTGCATGGTGCGGCGGCGGATACACTGGCTGAAAATACCGGCGCTGTCGGATACCTGGCTTCTGAAGTCATGGACAGTATTCCGGTGGAAATAAAAAAATTATTGCAGACCAAAGAAACCACATCTCTGGAACTGTAGCCGAGATTATCCAAGGCAATACACTAAAGCTGAAAGCTCAAAGCCGTAAGCTGAAGAAACTGCGAGGAATATACTCCTCTTTGTAACTTTGAGCTTTCAGCTTTGAATTATTGGCCTTTTCAACTTTATATGCAACAGAAACAGTTACAGGTTACGACCCACTCTCTTAGTGAAACCCAGGAGCTGGCAAAACGAATCGGCAGGCTGGTAACCGCCGGGACGGTTATCGCCTTAATCGGCGATCTGGGCAGCGGTAAAACCACCTTTGTGCAGGGACTGGCCCAGGGCCTTGAAGTGCCCTCAACTTATTATATCACCAGCCCAACGTTTACACTCATCAATGAATATCCGGGACGCTGCCGATTATTCCATATCGATCTGTACCGCATTAACAGCGTGTTTGAAGCCGAGGAAATCGGTCTTTACGAAATCCTGGGCGGCAGCGGGATCACCGCCATTGAGTGGGCTGAAAGACTGGCAGATGCATTGCCGGTCGAACATCTGCGCATACAGTTTGAAATTTTTGAAAATGATTACCGAAAAATATCGATTCTAGCGTATGGATCCAAAGCGAATATTCTGTTAAAAGACATCAAAAATTGGATTGAGGAGAAAAGATGGGTTTAATTGTTCAGAAATACGGCGGGACATCGGTTGCGGATTTGGAACGCATCCGCAATGTCGCCCAACGCGTCGCCGAAACTCACGATGCAGGCAATGAAGTGGTGGTTGTCATCTCGGCCATGGCCGGCGTCACCGACAACCTGATCAATATGACCGACCAGATCAGCAGCGCACCTGAAAAACGTGAACTTGACGTCCTGCTGGCCACCGGCGAACAGACAACCGCTGCCCTGTTGGCGATAATGTTGAACTCGATGAATTACACGGCCCACTCGCTGTTGGGACACCAGGCCGAGGTCCGCACGGATTGCGCCTACGGCAATGCACGTATAATGGATATTGGTACGGAACGAATCCAGAAACTCGTGAAACAGCGCAATATTGTCGTCATCGCCGGGTTTCAGGGCTGTGATTCGGCGGGTAACATCACCACCCTGGGCCGAGGCGGATCGGACACTTCGGCCGTGGCGATAGCCGCCGCGTTGAAGGCGGATATCTGTGAAATTTACACCGATGTTGACGGTGTATATACCGCCGATCCCAACATCTGCCCCAAAGCCAGGAAGCTGGACGTCATCTCCTATGATGAAATGCTCAATATGGCCAGCCTGGGAGCCAAGGTACTGCAGATTCGATCGGTGGGTTTTGCCAAAAAATATAACGTTCCCATACATGTCAGATCATCATTTGAAAAAAAGGATGGAACTATGGTTGTAAACGAAGATTCCGGTATGGAAAGTCTCATCGTCACCGCGGTGACCCATGATAAAGATCAGGCCCGAATCACGCTTAAGAAGGTCCCGGACCAGCCGGGTGTTGCAGCAAAAATATTTACACCGATTGCAGAAGCCGGAATTATTGTCGACATGATCATTCAGAACACCCGCGCCGGCGGGCAGACGGATTTAACCTTCACGGTGCCCAAAGCCGACTACAACCAGGCAATGGCGCTTCAAAAACAAATCGCCGCTGACATCGGCGCCGAGGATGTTTTCGGCGACAAGAACATCGCCAAGGTTTCGGTGATCGGCGTGGGCATGCGGAATCACTCCGGCGTTGCATCCGTCATGTTCAACGCGCTGGCCAAGGAAAATATCAACATCAGCATGATCAGCACCTCGGAAATCAGGATATCCTGCGTAATCGAAGAAAACTACACTGAGTTGGCCGTGCGGGTACTGCACACGAAATTCGGGCTGGACAGGGAAGAGTAGTGCCGGGTTGCGGGTTGCGGGTTACGTGTTGCGAGTTAGAAAAAATGAACGTTTTTCTGATTTATACGACCGGCATGAGGGAAGGATAAACAAATTTATCGGTGACGTTGAACTATAGTGAAAACCATTAACCCGTAAACCGCAACACGAAACTCGCAACCCGCAACAGTTATATATCAGACCGGATCATATCATCTATTGTACGTAAATTCTGAATGCTGCAGGATGCGACCGTGAAGCGCTTCAGCCCCGATCAACTGATCTTTGCCCTGGTTCTCGGCGCCGTTATTATCGGTATTATCATATACAGAAGTATTAGTTTTTTTTAAAAACTACCAAGTTTTTATAAATCGGATCAAGTCCAGAAGGTTAGATGCGCTGGTTATTCAAGCAGATATCTTGTGAGATGTGTTGAAGCTGTCTGTAACTGGGGTTACGAGGCGTCTGCAGCCGAAAAATTCGTGTCGACAACATTTGCGATGCAGCACCCTTATACGTTTATCTTCCAGGAGCGGGCCATGAACTTGAGCATCGACATCTCTTCGAATCCAAGATTTTGGTAGAAACCGTCTGCATTACTGGTCCACAGGACCTGCCTTAAAGGGACAACCCGGGGGTGCTCAACTAGGCATTGCAGCAACCATTTCCCAAGCCCCTGTCCTCTGAAATCTTCGCGGATGACCATGTCGAGGATGACGGCATAGGCGACGCCATCCGTCAGAACGCGGGCGAATCCCACCTGTTCTTCACCCTTGAAGAGACTGAAGCAGAGTGAATTTGCGACAGACATCTCGATTTCTTCCCGGCTGCGACCATTTGCCCAATATGTTCGGCTAAGCATATCGTGAAGAGCGTCAATATCCACCTGCTTTTTTTCCGATGAAATCGTGAAATCGGCCCGCTCCCAAATCATGTCATTGCTCCCTATTTTAGTGGTTGTCAAAATAATGTACCCTTATTCAGGATTGGTCTATTAGCTAAGATTCTATTTATTTGATGCTTGATGCCAGATTCAGGATACCAGATACCGGATCACGGTATCGCTTCGCTCTTTCTTTTCATACTTGAAGTGAGAAATCAGGGCCGCAAAATCATCCCATCCAGGGAAGGACTCAATGGAAATCAATAAATGAACCCTTAACACTATAATGTAAGGCGTTCACAAGGATCCGAACGCACAATCCGAAACTCGCAACTCGCGACTTGCAACCCGTCTACCCGCAACGCTTAAGCGACTTCCCGAATTTCGGCGTTCGTTTTTCGAACCGCAGCGACAATATCGTCCGACCCCAGAATGGGACGACCGATGACCAGCAGATCGGCTCCTTTTTTTACGGCCCCGGCCGGTGTTGCCGTACGAGTCTGATCATCTTCCTGCAGATACCACCGGGGGCGGATACCGGGGCAAATTTTTTTTACGTCCAGATGCCGGATTCGTTCCAGTTCCTGCGGTGAACAAACCAGATAGCTGTAGCGCACCGTCGCTGCCCGGGCCATGTGCTCGACCATACTTGGAATATCTTTACCCCGGTAATAGCTGCTGAAATCATTCTCACTCATGGAAGTGAGGATGGTTACGCCGGCAATGTGTTCGCCGGATAGACCTTCGGCGGCGGGATCATAGCCGGACGTGCAGTGCACGGTTGTAATGTCGGCACCGGCATCGATATGCATTCGGAGCGATTCGGTCATGGCACTGGGTATGTCATACAGCTTAAAATCCAGCATGGTGTTGCCGAACGCTTTGATTTCCTCAATAATGCTTAACCCGCGCTCCAGAATGCTTCTTCTGATTTTATAACCCCAGACCAAACCGCTGGTTTGCTGCATAATTTTTCCGGCTTTGTCCCAGGGAACATTGTCCAGCGGCAAAATGATTCTACTGTTCATTGTCTAACCTTCCCGACAGCTGCGGGCGGAATTCCGCCCCTATATTATTATTTACTTATTGCTAGAATTGACCGGCGCACATCTCAACCCAGCATTACACAATACACTTTTTGGGGCGAAATTCAAATGCGTATTGAAAGAGACCAATCGCAGATTTTAATTCGACTATGATAAGCGTATCTTGAAGTCACTTTTTCTTTATGATAGCTTTTCCAATCCATTTCTTCAATCCGGATACATAAGCCAAAGGGGGTCCAATGAAATACGACTATGATGTGACGGTTATCGGTACGGGAACATCCGCCTATTTCGTGGTGAATAACTGCTTGGCGGCGAACCTGAAAGTCGCTGTTGTTGATCGACAGGAATACGGCGGAACTTGTGCCATGCGGGGCTGCCAACCCAAAAAGTACCTCATCGCCGCCGCTGAAGCAGTGGAGCGATGCCGCCGGATGCAGAGCATCGGTGTTAGAACCGTCCCGGAAATCGACTGGCCGGCCCTGATGCGATCCAAAAACGCCTTTACCGAACCTATTCCGAAAGGTACGGAAGAAGGTTTTCGGGAAAAGGGCGCCCGCACCCTGCACGGCGTGGCCCGATTCACCGGTACCAACAGCATCGAAGTGAACGGGAGGGAAATTTCCGCAAAGCATATCGTCATTGCGACCGGCGCAGTTCCACGACCGTTGAATATTCCCGGTGAAGAATATCTGAACACGAGCGATCAATTCCTGGATTTAGACGAGATGCCAGAAAGGATCATCTTTGTTGGGGGTGGTTTTATTTCAATGGAATTTGCCGGTATTGCCGCTATTTGCGGTGCCGAGGTCACCTTGCTGCAAAAGGGCGCCCGGATGTTGACGCGATTCGATCAGGATCTCGTGGAAGTTTTGGAAAACGCCTACCGCGAGGCCGGCATCCGCATATTTAAAAACGCCTGTGTGGATAGAATCGAACAGGAGGACTCGGATCTGGTGGCGGGCTGTATCCAAATGCCGGACAGGGGATTTCGCGGTGATTTGATAGTCCACGGCGCCGGCCGTATTCCAGCCCTGGAGGACCTTAACTTGGAAGCCGGATCCATCGATTACTCTTCAAAGGGCGTTACCGTCAATACATACCTTCAGAGCGTCTCAAACCCGTCGGTCTATGCCATCGGCGACGCGGCCGCTACACCCTATCAACTGGCGACGACGGCCGATCTTGAAGGCGAAATCGCTTCCCGCAATATAATCTCCGGAAACCAGGAAGCACCGGATGTTACGGTTGTTCCGAGCGTTGTCTTCAGCCTCCCGCCTCTGGCCTCTGTCGGCCTACTGGAGGTGGATGCCGGGCAATCCGGCATGGATATTATCGTCAACAGGGGCGACATGAACCGATGGCCGTCCTCCAAACGGATCGGTCAGACCCATTCATCTTTCAAAATCATTCAGGAGACAAAGAGCGGCCGTATCCTCGGTGCCCATCTTCTGGGTCACAACGCCGACGAGGTCATCAATATCTTTGCCATGGCCGTCCGGTTGAAGCTGACCGGTGCCGACCTGAAAGGACTGCTCTGGGCCTACCCGACATACAGCTCGGATCTGAAGTACATGGTAAGCTAGCCCGATGATTGCATGAAATGTCCGGACAGATCAGGGCACTGAAGATATTTCACATTTTGTAATTTGTATGGACCGGAACAGTATAAACCCCAAGGTTGCATAAACAACATGGCAAAGCATAGTTAATGGTCCGTTATCATACCCAATATCGTAGCGAAAGTACCACTCTCTGGACAATCCCGATAGAGAATTCAAAAGATGGGGTCAATTTTGCCATGTTGTTTACCCTTAAAACAACGCGGAAAGCCGGAGGAATTCAGATCCTGCGTTGTCAAGGGATTGCGGTAGTGTACTACAGCTTCACCCTTGACGCCTTGGCTCTGAAGCCCTCCTGCTTTTGCAACGTTAGGGTAAAGCCCGGGCGGAATTTTAGGCCCCGGCGTCACCGTACTGTCGATGAATCCACTTTTTGTACTCACCGCTTCTCACGCGCGCCACCCAATCGCGGTTTTCAAGATACCAGTCGATTGTCTTTTCCAGTCCGGTTGCAAATGATTCATCCGGCGACCATCCCAGATCATTTTGAAGTTTGGCACAGTCGATGGCATAGCGGCGATCATGCCCCGGTCGATCTTTCACAAATGTGATCAACTCCCGGCGCGAACCGATGTTTTTATCGGGTGTTTTGCGATCCAGGATATCACAGATCATTTCCACGACCTCTATGTTTGGCATTTCGCAGCGGCCACCGACATTGTATGTCTCGCCGCGGTGCCCGTTCAGCATAATCAGCCAGATCGCACGACAGTGGTCGGTGACATACAGCCAGTCGCGGACATTCATCCCGTCGCCGTAAACTGGCAGCGGTTTTCCCTCGAGACTGTTGAGGATCATCAGCGGGATCAGCTTCTCCGGGAACTGGTAAGGTCCGTAATTGTTTGAACAGTTGGAAATGGTCACCGGCAGGCCATACGTTCGGCTGTAAGCGCGCACCAAATGATCCGAGCCTGCCTTGGATGCGGAATAGGGGCTGCTGGGATCATAGGCGGTTTGCTCCGTAAAATATCCCTGCTCTCCCAGTGATCCGAAAACCTCATCCGTGCTGATATGATGAAAAAGCACAATTGCGTCCCGGTTCTCCCGGACCAGTTCGAGCAGGTTGAAGGTGCCGACAATATTGGTTTGAACAAATGCGTCCGGGGCAACGATCGACCGATCGACATGCGATTCGGCAGCAAAATGACAGACGGCATCGATCTTAAAACGGTTGAAGATTTCGGCCATACTTCGGTGATCGCAGATATCAGACGAGATAAAATGGTACCGCCCCGGATATTTTTCCTCAAACCCGACAAGGTTCTCCGGATTGCCGGCATAGGTTAACTTGTCGACATTGACGATCCGTCCGTCAAAGCCCCCAGACGCACCGGTATCGGATTGCGACAGGAGATAGCGGATGAAATTCGAACCGATAAAGCCGCACCCGCCTGTAATCAACAGATTCTGCACAGCCGCTCCTTTATGTTAGAGGGAATAATTCGCAAGTGAAAAATTTTATTCAAAAACTATTCTAACCTAAATCCAAATATGCCTAAAGGATAAATGTCCGGATCGGTTACGCTCTTTCATCGAACATTTTGAACCGAATTGCAACAGTGCATTCGATCAGCCAGGTCCTGACCGGCAATGAAGTTCCCTGAAGTCCTACCGCGGCGGGACGGATTATCAAAAAGAAATCTATTGATATAATTACATTATCAATGATATTAAAAAAGATTTAATAACGCGAATACTACCAATGCGGATCCGTTAACGCATGGAGAGGTATTATTTAGTATCCAAAACGTGACCCTGGTTCCTGAATCCTGAATCCTATATCCTGAATCCTGAATCCTGAATCCTGGATCCTGGATCCTGGATCTTGTATCTTGAACCTTGTATACTGATAACCCCTATGGCGGATCCGGGTTGGGTCAACAGGCTAAACAATGAAAATAAGCGAACACCAAAAAAAACTGTTGCAACAGCTTCCGGGAGTCGACCACATATTAGAACTTGCCGCCAAGGGTTCGGATTTCGACCAGGTGCCTCGCACGGTGCTTACGCGGTCCATACGCACGGTGCTGGAAGAACTCAGAAAATCGATTATCGATAATACCCATCAACTCAGCGAAGCCGACCTGGCGGATGACGTCATCGTTGCAAAGGTTAAGGGGGCAGTCAGCCGCGCCATGGCTTTGAATTTGGAGCGGTTGGTAAATGCCACCGGGGTTGTTATTCACACCAACCTGGGACGATCACTGCTGGCCGCTGAAGCCCTGGAAAATCTCAAAGCCATCGGCGGAAGATATTCTAATCTGGAATTCGATCTGGCCCGGGGCAAACGCGGCTCGCGATACAGCAATGTGGAGGATATTATCTGTGAAATCACCGGCGCGGAGGCTGCCATGGTGGTCAATAACAATGCCGGTGCGGTTCTTCTCTGTCTGGAAACGGTCGCCAAAAGCCGAAAGGTGATTGTATCCCGGGGAGAATTGGTGGAGATCGGTGGCTCATTTCGGATACCGGACGTAATGGCCAAAAGCGGCGGCATCCTCACCGAAGTCGGTACCACGAATCGAACCCACCTCAAGGATTATGAAAACGCCATCGATGAAGACACGGCGCTTTTGCTGAAAGTTCATAAAAGCAACTACAGTATCGTCGGATTCACAAAGGAAGTCGCTTTACAGGAACTCGTGGAGCTGAGTACAACCTATCACCTGCCCGTAATGGAAGATCTGGGCAGCGGTACATTTATCGATTTTTCGAGGTACGGATTGGAGAAAGAGACTACCGTTCAGGAATCTGTGGCCACCGGCGCCGATATCGTGACGTTCAGCGGTGATAAACTTCTCGGCGCCACCCAGGCCGGATTCATCGTCGGTAAAAGACAATACCTGGACCGCATCAAACAAAACCCCATCACCCGCGCTCTGAGGATCGACAAACTGTCTCTGGCGGCACTTGAGAGCACCCTGCGACTCTACAGGGACGAGGAAAAAGCCGTCAATTCCATTCCAACCCTGCGTATGCTCGTCCAGTCCGTCGACAGCATCGAAAAAAAGGCGCGCCGTTTGAAGAACCTGTTGATCAAAATTGACCGATCGCGTTTTAAAATAGATGTGTTGAAATCTTCATCCAAAGCCGGCGGCGGATCTTTGCCGCTGCTGGAGCTGCCCAGCCGCTGCCTGGCAATAAAAATCAGCGGCATCTCAGCCAACACGATTGAAGCGCACCTGCGCAATCATTCACCCCCGATCATCGGTCGAATCGAGGAAAACAATTATATACTGGATCCCAGAACTATTCAGGATGATGAACTGGCGATTATCAAAAGTGCTTTTGAACATCTGCTGAAAAAGGATTGAACATGAATAACAGCCGGCCTCTTTTGCATACAGGATGCGACAAGACCCAACAGTTTTTACGATCGAAGACACCGGTGCCTGCCGCTGTCCGGCAATCCCGACCGGATGGGAATATTGCTTCCGATCCTCTGCTGAAATCATACCCTCAAGCGTTCAACAACGATGCCTTTGTCACGCATGGGCTCAGTCGCTTTGAATCGTCACCGATTTTCAGCGCCATGGTCCTGGAATTGGACGTTCTTGATAAACCTGAAAAAGAGGGAGCTGATAACGACTTAAACGGCTCCCGGCAATATGTCGCCCGTGCCATAGACAGAATTTGTGAACAGCACAACGGCATTTGGGGCATCCTCAACAGCCTGTCATTTGGTTGTTTTTTCCCTGAATCCAACGAGGAAACATGCCTTAATATTGCAAAAAACTTCAAGCAGATATTGGCAGAGTATTGCAATCGGACCGTTACCATCGGTATCGCCGGTTTCCCCACCCTGGATTTTAAAAGAGGTGAAATTGTCGAAAATGCACGCAAGGCCCTCGAACACGCAAAATTTTTCGGACCGTACAGCACTGTCCCCTTTGACGCCATCAGTTTAAACATCAGCGCAGACAAACTGTACGACGATGGCCATATCCAGCGAGCCATCGCAGAATTCAAAAAAGCCCTGATGCTCGATGACTCAGACGCCAACCTCCACAACAGCCTGGGTATCTGTTATGGCGTTATGGGAGACTTTCAAGCGGCTCTGTCTGCTTTCAACAAAGCCATCGAACTCAATTCCGGCGAAAACCTGGCGCTGTACAATGCGGGCCTTGCAAATATGTTGATGGGTGACCGGCAAAAAGCGCTCGAGCACTTTCTTAAAGCCGATGGTCAAACGGATAACCTGTTTGAGATTGCCGTTCAGATCGGCAGACTCTATCTTGAGATGGAGACCCCTGAAAAAAGCAGGTCATATCTGGAAAGGGCGGCTGCACTTCGCCCGGATACAAGTGTCGCCTACGCCAGTCTCGGTGAGTGTTACACAATGATGAACATGCCCCGGGAAGCCATTGACACCTATAAAAAGGCGATTCGCTTGAACGCCAATGATGCTGTTTCCCTCTCCGGCCTGGGCTGGCTGTACAATGCCCAGGGTAAAAATCCGGATATCGCAACCCTGTTATGCAAACAAAGTGTTGAAATTGCCCCGGACAATGGTATGTTCCGGCACCGGCTCGGTCGGATCTATTTGGGTGAAAACCGGTTGCAAGAGGCCCTGGACCAGTTTGAAAAAGCAGACCAACTCGGATATAATTCCAGTGAGTATATAGAAAGAGTTCGCCGCAGTATGGATGAGAGCAGCTCATAGATGGTAGCTCATAACTGATAAATAAGATCGAAAACAGCGCAAAGTGTGACTGGATGCTGGATTCAGGATCCAGGATACAAGATTCAAGATACACGATCCCTATGTAACCGGCTCAACGGGCTCAACGGGCTAACGGGCTCAACGGGCTAAACCGGAAAAAAACATGGACAACCTAATAATAAGCATCCTGGAAGACAGTGTGGCTGTGAAGGAGCGCGCGATCAGACAAAATCTGGATCTGATCAAAACGGCTTCCGAAAGGCTGACCGAATGTATCATTGCCGGACATAAACTTCTTATTTTCGGCAATGGCGGCAGTGCCGCCGATTCGCAGCATGTTGCCGCAGAATTCGTAAACCGGTTTCAGATCGAGCGTCCGCCGCTTGGCGCCATCGCCCTGACAACCGACACATCGATTCTGACAAGTATTGGAAACGACTATCATTTTGATGATATTTTCGCCAAGCAGATCAAAGCCCTCGGAAACACGAACGATATCGCCTGGGGTATCAGTACCAGCGGCAATTCAGCGAACGTTCTGGAAGGAATAAAGGCGGCCAAAGAAATTGGCATGTTCACGCTGGGCATGACCGGCCGCGGTGGTGAACTGACACGCCAGGCCGACCTTGTTTTTACCGTGGATTCGGATACAACCGCCCGAATTCAGGAAACGCACATTACGATCGCTCACATATTATGTGAACTGGTGGATAGAATACTGTTTCCCGAACAGTTTTAAAAATGCCCTGAAGAGCTTGATTTTTTTTAATGGCGCTATATGATAAAAAGTCTTTGCCTGACGGTCTCAAGGCTTGCGGCGCTTCTCTAGCAACGGCCTTTAACTATCAGCCCGCCTGAGACGGGTAAACCATGAGCTATAAACTATAAATTTCTACCATAGCAATTACTCCAGAGCTGAAAGAGAAACGATATCATGCCGATTTACGAATATCACTGTGAAAAATGCGAAAAGGATTTCGAATGCCTGGTTTTCGGTGATGAAAAACCGGATTGCCCTACCTGCCAAAGTACCGATGTGTGCCGGTTGATGTCGACCTGTGGGTTTATCAGCAAAGGCAGCGGCGGCCAGACGGTATCCAAATCTGCCGGATCTGCCTGCAGCGGATGTGCAGCGTCCAGCTGCTCGAGCTGTGGTCAATGACAATGAATGCTTCGTTGAAAATCGGTACCCGGGCCAGCAAACTTGCGCTGTGGCAGGCCAACTGGGTAAAACTAGCATTAATTGAAAAATTCCCTTCCCTTGCGGTTGATCTTGTAACCATAAAAACCAAGGGCGATAAGATTCTTGACGTTCCTCTGGCCAATGTCGGCGGAAAAGGTCTTTTCGTTAAAGAAATTGAGGAAGCCCTTCTCGAAGGCCGGGTGGACCTGGCGGTCCACAGCATGAAAGATATGCCGGCCGAACTGCCGCAAGGGCTCTGTGTCGGACCGATTCCCGAGCGGGAGACGCCGTCGGACGTGTTGATATCAAGGGAAAACGTTCCCTTAGCGCAACTTCCCCACCGCGCCCGTATCGGAACCAGCAGTCTTCGCCGCGCCGCCCAGCTCCGGCATGCCAGGCCGGATCTTTCCATCGTCCCTTTGAGAGGAAATCTGGATACCCGGTTGAAAAAACTGGATGCCGCGGAAAATGATCTTGATGCCATCGTCCTTGCAGCAGCCGGGGTCAAACGGCTTGGGCTGGAAAACAGAATCACCGAATATATGGCTAGTGCCGTTATGCTGCCAGCAGTCGGGCAGGGTGCTTTGTGCATCGAAATCCGGGAAAATGATCCCGAAACCGCAGAAAAACTCGATGTACTCAATCATCCCTCGACCCGGGCAGCGGTACTTGGCGAACGGGCCTTCCTAAAGCAGTTGGAGGGCAGCTGTCAGATTCCGATCGCCGCCCAGGGCACTATCAAAAGCGGTCAATTCATCCTCGATGGTCTGGTTGCGGACATCGACGGAGAATCGGTTATCCGGGATACCCGCTCCGGTTCGGAAAATGTTTTTGAACAAATCGGTATTGAGCTTGCTGAACGCCTGCTATCTTTGGGAGCAGGTGATATACTTGAAAAGTTATTGGAGGCTGGGTCCAAGTGAAATAAGGGGCGGATTTCAGCCCAGGCGCTAATTTTTTCTACACCGGGGCACGGGAATATTTATTGAAAAAAATGAACACCCGCCTGCCATGCATAGTGCATTGGCTTGGTGCAAACGTGGATATATAAATCAAATGATTAAATTTGCCTCATACTGGTTTCAAGGCATTGCGGGCAGGTCGAACATCGAAGGTCCAACATCGAATTTTGAATGGGGTGAAGAAACAGACTCATGACATCGCAGATAAGCTACTCGATTATTCGGATAGAATCATAAGGATCTTTGAACCGCTTCCAAAGACAAAAGCAGACAATCATGTTGCGGGTCAGTTGTAATATTCGGTATTGGATTTTCAGTTTTCGTTCGACGTTGGATCCGCCGGCGGCGGATTCGATGTTCGATATTCATCTTTTAAAACAACACTCTACGGCAAAAATGTAACCTTTAAAGGGTATAAAACTTGAATAAAGATAGAAAAGGCAAGGTCTACCTGGTCGGCGCCGGGCCCGGAGATCCGGGTTTGATCACCGTGAAAGGTATGGAATGCATCCGCCGGGCCGATGTCGTCATTTATGATTACCTGGCCTCCCCTGCCCTTTTAGATTATGCTTGCGAGAACGCCGAGCTGATCTATGTCGGCAAAAAAGGGGGCGATCACACGCTTTCCCAGGAGGGTATCAATGATCTCATCGCCCAAAAGGCAAAGGAGGACCTGATCGTAACGCGCCTGAAAGGCGGGGATCCTTTTATTTTCGGACGCGGCGCGGAAGAGGCGCAAGTTCTGATCACGGAAGGGATCCCATTCGAAATTGTACCGGGTGTTACCTCGGTCATTGCGGCACCGGCCTATGCCGGAATCCCCCTGACACATCGCAAGTTTACGTCAACCGTTGCATTTGTCACCGGCCATGAAGATCCGCATAAAACGGAATCAAGTATTCACTGGGCATCGCTGGCCAAAGGGGTCGGAACGCTGGTCTTTCTGATGGGGGTTAAAAACCTGCCCAACATCACGCAGCAGTTGTTGCAACACGGAAAAGCGGCGGATACACCGGTTGCCCTCGTCCGCTGGGGGACCACTGCGCGTCAGGTGACGGTTGCGGGAACGCTTGATAATATCGTCCAGCGGGTCCAGGAAGCCGGATTGAAAGCGCCTGCCATTATCGTGGTCGGCGAAGTGGTAAAACTGCGCCAAAGTATGCATTGGTATGAACAGCGACCGCTGCTCGGAAAGAGAATTGTCGTCACCCGCGCCAGAGCTCAGGCCAGCGACCTGATCCGGCGCCTGGCAGACCTTGGCGCCGAATGTCTGGAGTATCCGACCATTGCAACCATGCCGCCCACTGACTGGACGCCGCTGGACAATGCCATTGAAAATCTTTGCGGGTATAACTGGCTGATATTTACCAGCGTCAATGGCGTCAAATTTTTTTTCCAACGCCTGTTTGCACTGGGGAAAGATGTTCGGGTCCTGAATCGGGTAAACACCGCGGCCATCGGTCCAGCAACCGCCGGAGAGCTTTTCAGTTTTGGACTGCAAAGCGATATCGTACCCGATAGTTACCGGGCCGAATCAATCATTGAAGCCTTTGCTGACCGGGAAATAAGCGGCCACAAAATATTACTGCCCCGGGCCGAAGAAGCCAGACCGATATTGCCCGCCGAGCTGATCAAGATGGGCGCCCGGGTCGATGAGATCACTGCTTACCGTACCCTACCGGTTACAGACAATGCCGAACAATTGATCCAACTGCTCGCGGAAAACGCAATCGATGCCGTTACCTTCACCAGCTCATCTACAGTCCGTAATTTCAAATCATTGCTCCCCGACGAAAACGTCAAGGATCTGATAAAAGGCGTCACCATCGCCAGCATCGGTCCTATTACATCAGAAACCGCCGGTGAACTGGAATTTGATGTACATATCAGCGCTGATAAATATACCATCCCCGGTCTGTGCGATGCGATTGTCCAGTATTACACCGAGCCTCGTTAAAGCATGCCCGACCGAAATCGATTGTATCCGAAAATCGGCCTAAAATAATATGATATTGACTTCATTACCTGTTCTGGTATATTTATTTGGTATTAATCGTTAAACAGCAGCCTGTAGCCACCCGACTTGTGCACGTATCTCAAACAGACCTCTGACAACCGGCCACCCGCCTCCAATGACTTGAATGTTTCCCGGCAGGCCAAGGGGATCGCATGATAGATTATCTCGAAAAACTGCCGACTTATGTTGAACAGATCCGCGCCATGAGAGAAACGATTCTCACCAACATCATGTTGATCGGGCAGATACCTGCGCCCACATTCAAAGAAAAAAAGCGTACCCAGGTTTTCCTGGACCGGTTGGCTGAATTTCAGGTGGACGAATGTACCACCGACGGCTACCGGAACCCCATCGGCGTCATTCGCGGCACCAACGGTTCAAAACCACCGATTTTTGTTGTCGCTCATCTGGACACTTTTTTCGGTAGAGACATCGATCATAACTTTAAGATCAAAAAAAATTCGATCACCGGTCCCGGTCTTACGGATAACTCTATCGGTGTCGGTGTACTGGTCTCACTGCCGGAGATATTTCACCGTTTAGATTTACGCTTTGAATCCGACGTTGTCCTAGCAGGTGTTATTCAGTCCATTGGTAAAGGGAATCTGCGCGGTATCCGACATCTGGTTAAGACGTGGTCAAAACCGATCCGGGGAGCCGTCTGTGTCGAGGGGGCCGAGCTTGGCCGATTAAGTTATTATTCCGAGGGCATGATCCGCTGCGAAGTCGATTGCAACATCTCCACCTTCAGCGGGTGGGAACAAAAATTCAGACCGAATGCGATTATTGTATTAAATGAAGTCATAAATCAGATACTGAAACTGCGTTTACCCCAAAGACCCCGATCCCGGATCATTATCGGTAAAATCACAGGCGGTTTTAAACACAGGACCATTCCTTTCGATTCGTCATTGGGATTTGAAATTCAAGGTGACTCAGACAAGATGGTGAAATCCATCTTTAACGATATCAAAGATATTATCGCAGGCATCAGCCATGAGTATGAAGTCGAGCTGAATTTGAAAACCATCAGTAATTTGAATGCGTCCAGGCTGCGGTATAATCATCCGCTGGTGAAAAGCGCCATGGAAGTCATGCAAAATCTGGGGCTGAAACCCATCAGCGGGTCCAGTGAATCGGAACTTTCGATATTCCTTTCACGCAAAATTCCGGCCGTTACCCTGGGTATTACCCAGGGCGAAAATTATCACCAGAAGGATGCCAGAGCAAAAATCGAGCCGATGTTCAAGGGCATCGCCCAGGTCATCGGCATCATTCAAGCCATGGACAACGGAGTTTGTGATGGATAACAACTGGCTTGTCAAAAATACATTCCACTATTCCGACTTCATCGATCTTAACCGTCTGGTGGATGAAAAGAAACGCAAAGGCCTGAAAATATCCCTGTGCCTGCCGACATTGAACGAGGAAAAAACGATTGCGAAAGAAATCATCATCATGAAGTCGGAATTGATGACCCGCTACCCGCTTCTGGATGAAATCGTCGTCATCGATTCCGGTTCGACCGACAATACGCTTGAAATCGCCGCCGCATTCGGGGCCGACGTCTTCGAAGCCGATCAAATCTTTCCCGAGCTCGAAAGGTTTAAAGGCAAAGGGGAAAATCTCTGGAAAGCCCTTTACGTAACCAAAGGCGATATCATTGTATACCTGGATGCAGACATAAAAAATATTCACCACCGATTTGCTTATGCCCTTGTGGGACCGCTACTGCTTTACGATCACATTAAGTATGCCAAGGCATTTTATGACCGCCCCATAGCAATCGGAAAAAACAAAGTGAGGCCCACCGGGGGCGGCCGGGTAACCGAGCTTGTCATAAGACCGATGTTTTCATTGTTTTTCCCGGAACTGACCCAGATTATCCAGCCGCTGTCGGGCGAGTACGCAGGCTTTCGCGAGGTGTTTGAAAAAATCCCTTTTCCGATCGGCTATGGCGTCGAAACCAGCATGATTCTCGATATCTGCGAAAATTGGGGGCTGGATGTTATCGCTCAGGTAGACCTTGAAAGACGCGTCCACAGAAACCAGGATACCAAAGCGCTGGGTAAGATGGCCTTCGTCATTCTGAATACTTTTTTCAGACGCATTGAGAACCAGGCTATCATCCACTTAAAGAAGGATCTTTACCAGGAAATGATTCAATACAACCTGGTCAAAAACGAAATCCAGCCGGATATCCTCAAAATTGACGGTGTGGAAAGGCCGCCGATGGTGGAAATCCCGGAGTATCGCCAAAAGTTCAACGTCAACTGAAGGTTGCCGAAAAAATAACTTTTCAATTTCAGTTCGGTCACCTGTCCCAAAGCTGCTTTTCTCAAAGTAGGTCAAGCCATAATCCCCGCACTTTGATACAAAGATTACCAGCGGCACCAATTAGCTCTGACCTGATACTTCGACCTGCAGAATCTACAAGCCGGAGTCCCTGAACAACAAGTTTTGATTGATAAAATCAGGAAACTTGATCTCCTTAAATTGCAATTAGGTATTAGAACCGTCAATAAATCATAATAATTCAAATAGTTGAGGTATTTTTTGTGAGATAATAAAAGTTATTGCAAGCGGAAAAT
>Ga0126332_10000269_pt1 | contig 19892 bp, 17 predicted proteins | sample InaspJWI42metaG_FD_94482 | JGI IMG/M metagenome (GOLD analysis project Ga0126332, IMG submission 94482) | Marine gutless worms symbiont microbial communities from Oahu, Hawaii - Inanidrilus sp. 2 OAHU.JWI-42 metaG | ecosystem: Host-associated > Annelida > Digestive system > Unclassified...
ATAAACACTAAAATCAGGCTTAATTCCTTTTTTTAACCGCCAACCGGCAAACGGGCAAACGGGCAAACCGGCTCAACGGGCTCAACCGGGTACGTGCTCAACAGGCCAAACTTAAATCAAAGCAATGATGGAAAAATCACCCAACACAGCTACCGACACCACAAACACCCACCCGACGGGCCCATTCGCCTTCGTCATCCCTGTTTTCAATCACGCCGATAAGGTCGGCGATGTGATCCGGGCGGCGTTGACGCTTAATTTGCCGGTAATTGTGGTTGATGACGGCTCCACCGATTCAACGGTTGACCGTGTGAAGAATATCCCCGATATTCGCCTCTTGCAACACAGCCGCAACCGGGGGAAAGGCGCGGCGCTTTTGACCGGAATGATGCTGGCCGCAAAATCGGCCCGATGGGCGATCAGCGTGGATGCTGATGGACAGCATGCTCCGGGAGATGCCCTCAATTTGATCCGGGCGATTCCCGCGGGCCAAAGGCCGATTGTTGTCGGCACCCGACAAGGCATGGGAGCCGCAGAAGTTAACTGGACGAGCCGGTTCGGCCGTAAATTTTCGAATTTTTGGGTGCGGGTTTCCGGCGGCTGCTGGGTTGACGACTCTCAGAGCGGTTTCAGAATTTATCCACTGCCCGAATCGCTGAATCTGAATGTAAAATCCCGGCGATACCAGTTTGAAGTCGAAGTTCTGGTCAAAGCCGCCTGGAAAAATATCCCGCTGGTGCAGGCGCCGGTGAGCGTAACCTATCTGCCGGCAAGCAGAAGGATTTCGCATTTCCGCCCGTTTGTCGACTTCATGAGAAACTCCCGGGTGTTTGCCCGTCTTGTCATACAGCGCTTTTTCGTTCCACCGGCCATACGCCGACGATGCTTTGCGTCGTCGGAGCAGTTGATGAACAGTAAATATGCCGAAAGTTAAACTTCCATTCAACCTGCCTGCGATTGTCCTTTTGTTCATCCTGGCACTGACCCTGTTTGCGGTCGGATTGCATCGGCTGACGTTTGATGCGGATATCGTCGGCTCGCTGCCGGTCGACGACCCGGTCATATCCGATGCCCGCACCATTATACGACACCATCCGATCCAGGACCAGATGGTAATCGATGTTCAGCACCAGGGAGTCAACCCGGATATCCTCGTGCAGGGGGCTGGGTTCATCGAAAAACGCCTGCAGGACAGCGGCCTTTTTCAACAGGTTGGCATGGGAGATATCCAGCACCTGGGTCCAGGGCTGATACAAGTTGTTACGCAGAACCTGCCGGTATTGTTTAGCAAAAGAGAATTAAATCGCCACGTCGAACCGCTGCTCGATCCCCGGCACCTGCGCTCGAAGCTGGCGCAGAACTTTGCGGATCTTTTAAATCTCGACAGTATCGGGCAGGCGGAATTGATTTCAAAAGACCCGTTGGGCTTGAGAAATCAGATTCTGGCCAAACTTGCGCACCTGGCGCCGGCGCACAACGCCCGCATATTCAATGGGCATCTTGTGTCGGCCGACAACCGTCATCTGCTGATCATCGCCAAACCCGCGGTTTCAGGAACGGACACGACATTGGCCCGCCAGGTGACCGGCTTGATGCAAACCCTGGCCGAAGACCTAAATCGGGCATACGCAGATAAAGGATTTGTTTTCACCCTGACACCGTTTGGGGCTTACCGGGCGGCGCTGGATAATGAGAACATTGCCCGTCGGGATATCCGCAAGCTTATTTTGTTCGCAACGATCGGGATCGCAGCTTTGCTGATGCTGGCTTTTCCAAGGCCTTACATCGGACTGTTTTCTCTATTGCCGGCTGTTGCCGGGACCTTGTCGGCTTTCTTTGTTTTTTCCCTCTGGCATTCATCCATATCTATTCTGACCATCGGATTCGGCGGCGCGATTATTTCGATAACCGTCGACCACGGTATTGCTTACCTTCTGTTTCTGGATCGTTCTTTTCAAACCACCGGCAGTGCCGCCGCAAAAGAGGTTTGGTCGGTTGGATTGCTGGCGACACTTACCACCGTTGGTGCGTTTGCAACCCTTTCCTTCAGCGGCTTTCCTATTCTGGAGCAGATCGGCCAGTTTGCCGCCATCGGCATCGCATGCTCTTTTCTTTTTGTTCACACGGTTTTTCCTAAAGTATTTCCGACAATGCCGCCCGCAAGGAAGGAAAAGCGCCGTTACCTCAGGCCTCTGCTTAAAAAACTGGCGCTTGGCGGAGGAAAATACAAAGCAATGGCAGCCATTGCGTTCGGTCTGCTGATGGTGCCTTTTGCCAAACCCGAGTTCAATGTGGACTTTAGATCCATGAACACTGTCAGCCAGGATACCGCAGCAGCCGAAAAAAGGATTGCTGCTGTCTGGGGCAATATTTTCTCACGAATATTCTTGATGACGGAAGGCAGCAGCCTGCAGGAAATTCAACAAAAGAGTGATCGGCTGTCGGGCTTGTTGCAGGAAGAGCTCGATGACGGCACCCTGGCTGCGGCATTCAGTCCGTCCATGATATTTCCGGGCCAAGACAGAGGCCGTGGGAATTTCAGGGCCTGGAAAAATTTCTGGGGCCCGAACAGAATTGAGACGCTCAAGACCGCCCTGCAGGAAGCTTCCGCGCAATGGGGGTTTACGGCCGATGCGTTCGATCCGTTTTTGCGGATGGTTGAACAGAAAAAATATCATTCAATCGATATTCCTCCAAAATTTTTTCCGCTTCTGGGCATATTGCAGGACGACAGCGGCGCGGGGCCAATATGGTATCAGTTTTCGACACTGCAGCCCGGTCGCGACTATAAGGCCGAAACCTTTTTCAGAAAGGTGGCCAGCCTTGGAACGGCCAAAGTGTTTGATCCGGCCTTTTTTTCGATGAAGCTCGGTGAGTACCTGGCCGCCACCTTCCTCCAAATGGTGACGATTGTCGGGGGCAGCGTCGCTGTGCTCGTGTTTTTATTTTTTTTCGAATGGCGGCTGGCGGCCGTGGCCCTGCTGCCGGTGGCTTTTGCATTCAGCAGCACACTCGGCACTCTCCGGCTTTTGGGACATCCGCTGGATATACCCGGTCTCATGCTGTCGATCATCGTCCTAGGTATGGGTATCGATTATTCTCTATTTTTTGTCAGGGGATACCAGCGCTACCGGGATGCAGCGCACCCATCCCTGAATCTCATTCGCATGGCGGTTTTTCTGGCTGCAGCCTCCACGCTCATCGGGTTCGGGGCCCTGAACTTCGCCGACCACCGGCTGCTCAAAAGCGCCGGCTTGACCTGCTTTTTAGGAATCGCATATTCTTTGATGGGCGCATTTACCATATTGCCACCCATACTCCGACACTTATTTGCCGCTGCCGGGCCATCCAGCACCCAAGCCCTGGCGGCTGACGGCGGCGGGCATGCCGCCGGAGTTATAAATCGTTACCGGTTTGCAGAAACCGCGCCGCGCCTGGGCGCTTATTTTAGAGCCAGGCGCGACCCCATGTTTCGCGAGCCAATTCCGGTGTCGTATCCCCCGCGTCGCATTATTGATATTGGCAGTGGTTATGGCCTTCCGGCCGCCTGGCTGCTGGACGTATATCCGGATGCCCGGATATACGGGATAGAACCAGCTCCCGAGCGGGCCAGGCTATCATCAATTGTTGTGGGGGAAAGGGGTGAGGTGATGTGCAGCGCTGCACCGAATATTCCGGCAGCGGCCGCTGGTGCCGATCTTGCAATGATGATCGATATGCTCCATTATTTGGATGATCGGGTGTTCAATTCCACCCTCCAGTGCTTGTGCCGATTCCTGAACCCCGAAGGTCTTTTGATCATCAGAGTCAAAGTTATGGGCCAGGGCGGATTTGAGGGCGCCGGGTTGATTGCGAGTCTGTGGCACAGGCTGCGAAATGAGACGCTTTACTATCGAAGCGCCGAACAAATCCAAGACCTGCTGCACCGGGCCGGTTTTGCGGATATTACCTTCAAGCCCTGCGGGTCGGGCCGCAGAGGGCTTTGGTTTTATGCCAGGAGAACGCAATAGGCAATAGGCAGATTCGAGGTGAATGATGCGCGTGAATTCACCGGAAAAGCATTTTTGCGAGAGGCGCTATCAAACCCAGCGCAGCAGGTGGCCCAATATTTGGGATTCGGCTATCGCACGGGAATTGATGAAGGCATCGTGGTTGCCATCCCAAACATTGGGCCACAACCAACGCTTTAAGCATAAACTAAGATAGCGCCTCTCGCAAAAACGCTTTTCCTCCATACACTATGAGCGAAACACCTTTTTCGATACGCGTTTAATGCAAATGTGGGGTGCAAAACTTGAGATATAAGAATTTAAAGTGATCTAAAATTAAGGTTTGCCCGGCAATCTTTTCACCACAAAGACACGAAGGACACAAAGAATTTATCTTTGTTTTTCTTTTCCTTTGTGTTCTTTGTGATCTTTGTGGTTAAAATTAATCCTTTTCGGCTTTCGGTCCGGGATGATCTTATTCAAAGGCATATAACAAGTTGCGCAGATTTTATTATCAATTCATCATTTTTTTGTCCCAGACGCTGGGAACCTGGGTGTTTTCGGTTTTTATCTGGCCGATAACAACCGCATTCTTTGTGTTTTTTCCAAATAGAGTCGCCAATGGCATCCGGTTCTATCGGGTACTTCTTCCGGACCGGTCTCGTTTTTATCACCTCAGGTGTGTATGGCGTCAATACCACAACTTTTCACGGTTGTTTGTTGATCGATTTTTACTCCACGAAAACGGCGAACTTTCCTATACATCCGAAGGCTGGGAATACATCAAAGAAGCGGTTGACGCAAGAAGCGGCGGAATCCTTCTCATGTCACACATGGGCAACTGGGAGATGGCCGCCGGCCTGCTGACCCAGAAGACGCCGGGATTGAGATTGCTACTCTACATGGGCAGAAAGCACAAGGAAAAAATCGGGGCTTTCATAAAAAGCGGCCTTTCCCGCACCGGTATTCGGATTGTTGCCGTCGAACCGGAAGGCGGATCGGCTCTGGAGATCATCGAGGGCATCAATTTTTTAAGAGAAGGCGGTCTGATTTCGTTAACCGGCGACCGTCCCTGGAGCGGAAAGGAGCGTACCGTGCCGGTTCGGTTTCTGGGACACGAGGCGCACGTTCTGGAGGCACCCCATGTTATCGCGCTGCTTTCCGGCGCCCCGATTTTCATTTTTTTTGCATTTCGCAGCGGCCCGCGGCAGTATCATTTTTCCATAACCGAGCCGATTTGTGTCAGCGCCGCCAGCCGCGCGGACCGCCAAACTGCGATTCGACAATCGGCCCAGCGCTATGCCGATCATATGGAGAAAATGCTGCGCCGCCACCCGCTGGAGTGGTTTAATTTCGGTGCGTTTTTGGGCCGCAAACTACCGAACGACGGCAACCTTTATAACGAACCGGAGTCCTATGATCTTCCGTACAGACAAAAATAAACAATTCTTTTGAAATTCATCAAAAATTTTAGTATAAAATTAAACTTTTACCGCATCGCTTTGCTTTGCGAAACGCAGTGTCGGGCCTACGATTCGTGAATATAAATTGATAAAGGAATGGCAATATATGACAAGGGAAGAAATACAGCCCCGGATCCTGAGAATATTCTTGGAGGAATTCGAAATCGAAAATCCCGGACTGGATGATGATTTGCGCGAAATGCACGAATTTGACAGCATCGATGCTATCGAGCTTCTGGGCGAAATCGAAAAATTGCTGAGGTCAGAACTGACCCAGGACGAGAAAAAGCAGGCTATGGGTATTCGGACCATCAATCAGATATGTGACTATGTCGAATCCCTGGCCATGACACGCCTGAATCCAGCCTAATCCAGCGAATTTAAGGTGTCGTGCTCATAAACAAGATTCCAGCGTTTGAATTGCAATGTCCTGAAACCGGGCAGGTCTAAATCGGCCTGCACCGGATTTTTCAATTATATTGGCAGCCGGAAAAAATTTTTGATCCCGGCAAACGGAACATATTACACATGGATAGAAGAGTTGTTATTACAGCAGCATCGGCCATAACGCCCATCGGACACGAGCGGCAGGAGATTATCGATAGTCTGACTCATGGGGTGTCCGGCGTATTGAAACTGCGCGAAGATGAATTGCTGATCGATTACATCCACTCCAAGGTATTTGGAACGGTGAATTATGACATCGCTTTCGATTTTAAACGCAAATACCGTAAAACCATGGCGCCGGTGGCCTATTACGCCTGCCAGGTGGCCAAAGAAGTGCTCGAACAATCCGGTTTGGATCGTGATTTTGTCACCTCCGGGCGGCTCGGGGTTGCGTTTGGTTCAATCCACGGCAGCCCGTCTACCCAAAAAGGCATTTACAAATGTTTTTACGCTGGTTCCAAAGCTGATTTCGGATCCATCAATGCTGTGGATTATCTCAAGTCGATGGTTCACACCACGGCGGTGAACATCACCAAAATGTTCGGTATTACCGGGCGGGTGATTTCATCTTCAACGGCTTGTACCACCAGCAGCCAGTCGATCGGCTTCGGTTATGAATCCGTCAAGTACGGCCTGCAGGATGCCATGCTTTGCGGCGGTGCCGATGAATATGACACGACCACGGTGGCCGTTTTTGACAATCTGCTGGCCTGCTCAACCGATTTCAACGACACACCGCATCTGACACCACGGCCTTTCGATGTTCGCCGGGACGGCCTTGTGGTCGGTGAAGGGGCTGGAGCTGTTATGCTGGAAGAGTATGAATTCGCCAGAAAAAGGGGTGCCGATATCCTTGGCGAAGTTGTCGGATTTGCCTGCAACAACAACGGCGGTGATATGATATTGCCCAATGCACGGGGCGTTTCCGCGGCGATCCGGCTCGGTTTGGAAAATGCCGGGATTTCCCCGGAAACGGTGGATTTTATCAGTGCCCATGCCACGGCCACTAAAATGGGGGATGTGATTGAAGCCCAGGCTATCCGGGATATATACGCAGACGGCGCCTGGGTCAGCGGTATCAAAAGCTACATGGGGCACACCATGGCCGCCTGCGGTGCGATCGAAACAGTTATCACCCTATATATGATGCACGCGGGCTTTATAGCGCCAACATTGCATCTGGAAGAGCTGGATGAGAGATGTGCCGGGATTCGCCATGTGACACAACTTCTTGAAGAGGATATCCGACTGGCTGCGATTCAGAGTTTTGCCTTCGGCGGGGTGAATACCACGCTGCTTATCAAAAAGTTCGATTAGTCGGCTATGGCTGCATTTCAAATACTGATCAAACCTGCCCGCGATTTTTTTATCACCGTGCTTTTATGGCTGTATTTTATCTTTGGATACCTTGTCCTTTTTGCACCGCTTTTTATTCTGGCGGCTATTTTCTCCGGCAGCCGTGAGAAGGCTCTTCAAGGGCTCATGCACTTGTATTGCCGGAGCTTTTTCGGATTAATCCGTCTGCTGATCCCCCGGCTGTCCATTGAGGTGCAGCCGGATGTTCGTCTGCTGCGTTCTGCGGTTGTCGTATGCAACCATTTGTCTTATCTGGATCCCCTGCTGCTCATCGCAATTTTTAAAAAACAAAAGACAATCGTTAAGAGCACTTTCTTTAAACTACCGATATTCGGTTGGGTATTGAAAGCATCCGGTTATATTCCCTCCTCAGCCGGCGGTGCCGATGCCAAACCGGTGCTCGACCGCATCGAAAATATGGGGAATTATCTGTCATCCGGCGGGATTCTTTTCATTTTTCCTGAAGGAACCCGCAGTCGCAACGGAAGGATCGGCCGTTTCCATACCGGCGCTTTTAGGATCGCCAACCGGTTTGATTCCCCTATTAATGTCCTTATCATTAGAAATACCCAGCATCTGTTTCGACCGGGGAAATTTTTTTTTAACACTGATGGGAGACATGCCGTTCGGGTAGAATGGCTCGGCAGAATTGCACCGGCCGCCTCCGGCCAGCGTGCGGCATCGGTACAGGATCAGATGCAGCAGATGCGTACACTGCTGGAAAACAGGCTGAACGCAGAATATAAGGAGGACGGTTTGACAGTTAAAAGTCAAGATTGAGGTGTTTCCGGCACTGTTTTATTACCACAAGACACGAAGTGCACAAAGGGTTCAGTCTAAGATCGAAAACTTTGTCCGCGGGCCAAGTTAGAGATAATCCGCGGATGCCGTGGACACAAGCCGAGGGGTGTTGGAATACTGGAATGATGGAATACTGGGTTCAGAAGGATGAGATCTTTTATGGAAACTTTTCGTGATTCAGAGACTAAGATCAAGATAGTTTCCGCTTTTTAACCCAATATTCCATTTTTCCATCATTCCATCATTCCATTCAATGTCAGAGGCATACTCTACCATTTGGAGTGAAATCAAAGCCGAGTCCTCTGGGCCCGGATTCTATACTTTTTTCCATTTGTGTTCTTTGTGGCCTTCGTGGTTAAAAAAACAGCTCTTGATTTTCCGCCCAAGTTATTGCGAATCAGTTATATAGGGTCATTATATGACATCACGACGATCTTCCTCCAAAACGGTGCTGATTATCGGATCGGGTATCGGCGGTCTCAGCATGGCCATCATCCTCGCAAAACTCGGTTTTGAGGTTACGGTTGTGGAGAAAAACCGCAAACCGGGCGGGTTGATGCGCAGTTACACTCGTGACGGCATCGAGTGTGCCGTCGGGGTGCACTACCTGGGGTCTCTGGGCAAAGGCCAGATTCTGCGCAAGTTCTTTGATTATCTCGGGGTGACCGCCCGGATTCCCGCACAGCGAATGGGGCAAAACGGCGTCATTGACAGATATTTTTTTGACGCTGCCTTCAGCCACCCCAAAACATTTAACTTGCCGGAAGGAATGGATGCGTTCGAGCAGAACCTGAAAAGCGCGTTTCCGGACCAGCAGCATCAGATTGACGCAGTCATAACGCCGATGCGTAAAGTGTCCCGGCAACTGCACGGGCTTGATTTTTTGTATTCAACCCAAAACGATTTTGCTCTTCTTGATCAGTCCCGTCCGTTCGGGAAAATTTTGAGTCATCTGCGGTGTTCACCGGGGTTGAGAAGCATTCTGGCGGTTCCGTCCTGCTGGATCGGTGTTCCCCTGGACGAATGTCCGGCCTACTATCACAACATGGCCTTGGCTTCCTACGTGTCTTCTTCCTGGCGCCTGAATTGCAGTGGTGCCCACATGGCGGATGTGTTCGCCGGCCGCCTGAAGGAACTGGGAGGGAGAATAATTTTCGGGGAAGAGGTCAGTCAGGTCCTTGTCCGTTCGCGCAACGCTGCGGGGCTGGTTTTAAAATCCGGAGATCATTTGACAGCTCCGCTTGTTATCGGAGCCGTGCACCCGAAAATCGTGCTCGGCATGCTTCCGGAAGGTGCTGTCAGGCCTTCCTACAGAAAGCGGATTTCCGGCTTAAAAAACACCCATGGTATTTTTTCGGTCCACGCACGGATCGATGCCGACGCGCACGCAGAGATTCCGTATAACATTTTTAAGATAGAAACAGATAAATATGGTGATGTGCCGGATTTAAAATATTATCAAATCCGAAAAAGTGAAAGGGAAGGTATCAATACCCTTTCAGTGCTAACGTCCGGTAAGACCGAATTGTGGCATCCGTGGGTGAATACCAGCAGCGGTCGTCGAGGCAAGACTTACTATGAAGCCAAACAAGCCGAAGCCGTGCGTTTGATCCGGGAAGCCGAAGAATTTTTCGGTCCCTTGAAAGGGCTGAAGATCCTGGATGCTTACACGCCGTTGACGCTGCGAGACTGGGTCAACAGCCCTGAAGGGTCTGCCTACGGTGTGCTACGCTCTGCCAGCCAGATGCTGGCGGCAGCCCTGCTGAATCGTACGTCGGTAAAGGGATTGTATCTGGCCGGACAAAGCGTGCTGGCGCCGGGAATCATCGGTACGATCATGGGCTCCTTCAGCACCGCCAAACTGATCGTGGGGGACACAGCATTTAGGGAGAGCGTTCAGATTTAACCATAACCCAACCCGGCCAAGCCGGAAATGAAGATTGAAGACTGAAGATTGAAGATTTGTGGTATTCTATCTATATTATTTCGCCTCCATTATTCTGTCTGAGATCGACAACAAGTTGCCGATATGAAGTTATTAAGCGCCTAATCCTGCACACCGACCTTGACCTCGGTCTTACGCCCGAAAGCCCGGGCGGCAAGGTCTCTGCGCCGCGGCTGGAACGTGTTCATTTCTTTTTCTCTTTTTACAACCCGCTTCAGCAGTTTGAACATTTTCATATTTTGAGCTTCATCTTTGTAAAAGGTATCCCATGCATATTCATAAAGTTGCTGCAGTTTGTCCGGCGACATGTGCTTGGGCTGATATACCACCTTGTCAGCCGAGTAGTTGTTCCAGTCGTAGGATATGATCCGATCCTGACCGTGAAGATCGTCGTAGGCTTTGGTATGCGGAAACGGTGTCAGGATCGTAAATTCCGCCAGGTCCAGTTCGATTTCCAGCAGAAAGTCGACAAACCTTTTAATAAAATCTTCGGTGTGGTCGTCCAGGCCAAGCAGTATAGTGCCTTCAACCGCGATCCCGTGGTCGTGGTAACGCTTGATCCTGTCTTTGATAAAATCGGAAGTGTCAAACACGGCCTGGTAGACATACCAAGCACCGGCCTGCGCCGCCAGATCCAGAACCTTGGGATCATCCTCGATGGGATGACTGCACCAGTTCTTTTTCAGGGGTATCATGGCGCGAAACAGATCCAGCTCCCATCGGGTGTCCTGGGCCAGCGAATTGTCCACCAGAAACAGGCGGTTGTTGTCGATGGTCTCCAATTCTTCGATAAATCTGTCGATGGGACGCGGCCTGAATTTTCTTCCGCCCAGGTAAGCGACAGCACAGGGATAACAGTGGAAACGGCAGCCACGCGATGCGTGCACCAGATCGACCATGCGGACGCCTTTGTAATAGTAAAGGTCTCTTTTGAGGATATCCCTGCGCGCCGGACCGACGATTTCAACCGCTGGCGGGTCCTCGAGGCCGCCATATACGTTCTGCAGTCCGTTGTTATTAAAATCTGCGATAACCTTTTCCATTTTGCCCTCGGCTTCACCGAGGAAAACAGAATCCGCATGCGGTCTGGTTTCTTCGGCATGGAGCATAGTGGCGATCCCGCCGAATATTACCTTAACCCCTTTTTGGCGATACCTGTCGGCAATTTCCCAACCCCGCCTGACCTGGATGGTCAGCATCATTGAAATACCGACCAAGTCCACCGGGTCATCAAAATTGATCTCCTGCAGGTTCTCGTCGATAAATTCCACTTCCACCCCGTCCGGCAACGCAGCAGCAAAAACCACGGGACCGTGCGGGGGCAGGTGAAACTCGGTCTGGTGTTTCAATTTCGGCCATTTGGGGTAGATCAGCTTTAATTTTATCAATGGTATTCTCCCTTCACTCTTGAACCGGTTCCGCTTCCAGCAGCTTCATATACAATGTATATCCCGGGCGACCGTGAGCGGTCAGCTGTAACCGGCAGGGAATCGATGGTTGAAACTGCTGATTCGCATTTTCGCAGGCATAGGCTTCAACGCTCCGGCTCAGGCGTGCCTTTTTGTCGTATTTGTGAATAGTCCAAATGTTGTTCCGCATCGGGCTGATGTCAATGGTGAATCCATCCTGGTTGCGGTAGCGGCAGACAGGGGTGCCGTCACGCCAGGAGCCCGCTTGGACAAAATGGCCGCCAGGCTCAAGAAAAAGCAATTTTACATCGTCCATCAGACCCCGGGCAAAAGACCCGGAATCAAATGGTGAGATGGCCCGGTTGATGGTCAGATTATCCGGTCGATAGCGCGCGTCGAATAACACCAGGCCTTCAATGGTCATAATAACCGCCTGAATCTGGGTGATTTCCGGATAAATAACAGTAACGCCGATGAGAAAATTCTTTTGGCGGCCCGGCAGGGTGGCTTCAATCGAATGAACAAAGCGCCATTTGCCGGCCGCAAATACCGTTGCACAGCTTTTTTGGATCGCCGCTGCGCGGGCGGCCGGATCGGCCGGCTCGAACCCGGGAAGAACGGCACAGGCGGCGACCGCCAGAATCAGAACGATCGATGCAGCAATCCGCTTCATTAAAGCTCCTGAAACAAGGAGTCGGTCAGCACCGCATTCAACTCGGCGGTTTGAAATAAAAACCGGGTGAATGTATCTTTGCTTTCGTAGATGGTCACCGTGTCGATGATTCCCGGCGTATCGGCCATCACCAGTTCAATTCGGTCGATGATTCCGGCCATGGCGGCGCTGTCGGGCACCATTTCGATTCGGTTTCCGTCTTTCAGAAAGGCCTTAAAATTCGGGTTGGTGTCAAAGCGGCCTGAAAGCCAGAGGGGAATCTCCCGCAGGACAAAGCGCATCATTTCAAGGCTGGCACCGCTATCTTCGACCAAACCATCCTGTCCCTGGATAAACCTTCTGATTTGGCCCGCGTGCATCAGCAGAACGCTTCTAAAGGGTGTACTGTATTCCCATCGCAGCGAATCGGGTAATTGATAGAAAAACACACCCCGGGCAATCAGTGGCTTTTTCAGGATCGCCATATGCTTTTCCTGAACAAAATCAGCCTTGATACTTTTAACGCCTTCAGCCGCTTTGCGTATCCCCTCCCAGGAGTCCGCCCAGCCGATCAGAAAACCGCATAGCGCTAACAGCAGGATTAGCCATATGATATTATTAGGCTGTTTCAGCATTTATTTTACCTAGAAGTTGGTTTGCCGGTTAGCCCGTTTGCCCGTTAGCCGGTTAGGTCGGTTTGCCGGTTAGCCTGTTTGCCCGTTAGCCGGTTAAAATATTAAAGGATTCCATCCGTTTTAATAGGCTTAACCGATCGATTCGTCGTGGAAAATTCGGCTCGACTGTCTTCGACCCTGCGACCTCGGCGTGAGCTCGGTGGAACGCTCAGACCGAAGGGAGCTCGTCGAAATCCGCTCCCACAGCAAGAGTAAACGACATTGTTTCACAACAGGCTCAACGGGTTCAGCGAGCCAACCGATCAACCGGTTCAACCGGCTAACGGGCAAACCGGCAAACCTCCCTAAAACATCCCCCCGTTAACCGACAACACCTGCCCGGTAACATAGGAGGCATCAGCGGAACAAAGAAATCGAACCACTTTGGCGACTTCTTCGGGGCGGCCGATGCGGGCCATTGGAATCATTTCTTTTATTTTTGCCACCGGCGCATCTGTAATCATTTCGGTTTCTATCAGTCCGGGCGCCACCACATTGATGCGGATCCCCAGTCGGGCCACTTCGGTTGCAATGGCCCGACTGGCGGCGTTCAGACCGGACTTGGCCGCGGCATAATTGGACTGTCCCCGGTTTCCAACCAGCGAGGCCAGAGATGATATGGAGACGACGGCGCCGCGTTTGTTGGCGATCATTTTCATCAGGACCGGTTTGGTAACGTTATAGAACCCTTTAAGGGTGGTGTTGATGACGGAATCCCAGTTTCTGGCGGGCATCATGACGAACAGGTCATCGGCGATGATGCCGGCATTGTTTACCAGTATTTCGATACTGCCGACGCGGGAGGCGATATCATCAACGGCTGCATCCGCAGCTTCGGAATCGGTCACATCAAATTTCATCGATTCCCCTTCACTGCCCGAATCCTGCAATAATCGGAGAGTTTCGGAAGCACCGCTGTCATCCGACCGGTAGTTAACGATGATGAAATAGCCGGCTTTGGCCAGTTCGACGGATATTGCCCGCCCGATGCCTTTACTGCCGCCGGTAACGATGGCTACTTTTTTTTTATCACTGCCGCCCATGGGTGTCGTCTCCTCCTACGCGAATTACTACTTTCGCACGATTACCGAATCTGTTTCCGATTGCATCACCTGAAGCTGGACTTCGCCGATCATTGCCGAATCGATTTTCGCCGTACCGACAATTCCCGTGTAGCTCTCGAAACAAAAGTCTGTTTTCACCCGGGTGATGATGCGGGCATTTAGCGGAATCTTATCGCGCACAAACGAAGCGTTTTTTATTCCGACCAGCCAGCCGCGACCGCCCTTGGATGAGGGATCCTGCAACTTGGTTTTCCAACCGACACAGATGCTGGTGGTTTGCGCCACCAGTTCAACAATGACCAGCGAACGGACAAAGTTCGCCACCCGCAGCGGCCATGTGTCCGCAACGATCGATTCAGTCACGGCGCTATGGGCATCCACTGCGAGGACTTTTTCGACAAGCCGCATGCGGTCCCTGTGCGGAAGGAGTTCATCCAAATCGATTTCCATGATTGCCCCAAGCCGGTACGATGATAATGTTGAGAGAAATTATATTGAAAATATTAGGACAAAAGGTTATAAGATAAAATTTCACGCCATGGTACAATAAATTGATTATGCTGTAAAGAATCATCCCGTGCTGGGATGGGTTATACGGTATTTGAGATTGGATCGAATATACTAACTTTAGAATGGACACTAGAAAATTGATTGAAAAACTCTTAAGCGAATTAAAAGTAAAGATCATCGACACACTCAGCCTTGAAGGTGTCACACCGGAAGATATCGACGTTGACGCTCAGTTGGTGGGAGGTGATTTGGGTATTGATTCCATCGATGTTCTGGAGCTGGTGCTGATGATGGAAAAGGATTATTCGGTAGCCATCAAGGACAGAGAACTCGGTGCGAAGGTTTTTGCCTCTTTAAGAAGCCTGACTGAATATATCCATGAAAAATCTCCAGAGGTTTCTAATTGATCCCTGTTCGAATTTTCATTACCGGTATGGGGATCATCAGTCCGGTCGGCCGGGGTATCCCGAAGACAATCCGCGCCATACGGGAAAGCATATCCGGTATTCAGCCCTTAACTCTTTTTCCGGTCATTAAAGGCGGACCTCTGCCTGTCGGTGAGATCAAAGACGCCATCGACACAGTCAGCGTTCCCCGAACCCACAGCCTTGCGCTTGTCGCAGCCCGGGAAGCCCTGAGCAATGCTCCGGGGGAGCCCCCATGTGCCATTGTCATCGGTGTGACAACGGGCGGCATCCTGACCACGGAAGAGAACTTAAAGCGCGGCAATACCGATCCGCAGTCTTTTGCATATCACTCAGTCGGCTCCGTGGCGGATTACCTGGCGCGTGAGCTGAACTGCCGGGGGCCGGTGCTTACCGTTTCAACGGCCTGTTCTTCAGGCGGTGTTGCGTTGAAGGTTGCCGCCAATCTGTTGAAAACCGGGAGCGTAAAGCGCATCCTGGCCGGCGGTGTGGACGCCCTTTGCCGGCTCACGTATTACGGATTCAATGCGCTGCAGCTCATCGATCCTGACGGTGCCCATCCGCTTGACCGCGATCGCAAGGGAATGTCGGTTTCCGAGGGTGCGGCTATGCTGGTGCTGGAAGCTCATGAAAAACCCCCGGCCAATGCCGACGCGCAGGTGCTCGGTGCCGGATTGGCCTGTGATGCCTTTCATCCGGCGGCGCCCCACCCGCAGGGTGCCGGCGGTATTGCCGCCATACAGGCGGCGGTCGAAGAAGCCGGCGTTGCGCTGGCCGATATTGATTATATCAATTTGCACGGGACCGGCACCATCCATAATGACTTGTCGGAATCCAGCGCGATCGACACGCTGTTCGGCGACCGCAAACCGCTGTTGTCTTCCGTGAAGGGTGCCTTCGGGCACTCGCTTGCCGCCGCCGGCGCGATTGAAACGGTCATATCCGCCCTGTGTATCAAACACGGTCGGGTTCCGGCCAACATTGGTTGTGAAAGACCGGATCCCGCTCTAAAACTGGATCCGATAATGAAACCGGCCAGGGCGGATCTGGATGTCGTCCTGTCGAATTCCTTTGGATTCGGCGGCAACAATGCGGCTGTTATCCTCGCAAAGCCAGCGTCCGACCGCCGTCCGAACGAAACCGCTGCACCGGCTTTCCTGAACGTGGTCGGTTCGGCTTGCATCACCGGGTCAGGCCGGACAGAGCAGACCCTGGAAGATCTGTTTCAAGGAAAAGGCTGCCGGGGAATGCCGCCGGCCTCCGAAATATCCAAAAACCTGGCACCAGGCACAATTCGCCGTATGAAACGGCTGCCGCGCATGGCCCTTGCGCTGGCTGTTGCTTCTCATGAAGCATCCGGGCTCCCGACATCGCCGGCTGGGGTATTTTTCGGAACCGGCTGGGGACCGCTTTCCGAAACATATGATTTTTTCGACAACATGTGTCAATCAACCGAAGAACTCACCAGCCCCACCAATTTCGTCGGCTCGGTACATAATTCACCGGCCGGACAGATTGCCATTAATTTTCAATCCACCGGCCCCAACATTACCGCGACCGGTGGTGATTACTCTTTTGAACAGGCACTGATGACAGCCGGTCTTCTTGCCGGAGATATCCCGGACGGTGAGGCCATGTTTGTAATCGGTGCGGATGAATACCATGAAAAGCTGTCACCCCTTTTCGACCGGTCACTGCCGCCGGATGTCAGGCCATCAGACGGCGGCGGCGCTCTTTGCCTGCGAAAAGCCGATTCACAATCGGGTCTGCTGATTCGTTCTGCTTTCTTTGCGCCGGCCGAAAATTATCCCGAAATTATTTCGATTTTGATCGAAGCACTGGGAGGGGCTGATGTATTTTCTGAAAAATACGGCGCCCTGCTGGGGGGCATTCCATTGGCTGCTCGAGGGCAGGGGGAAAAGCAACTCGAGGAATTACTGGCGCAGACCGGATTTAAAGGTCCGGTGATCGATTACCGGAAATTTACCGGCGAGTACGCCTCGGCTTCGGCAACGGCCACCGTGCTGGCGACCCGGCTGGTTCAAAGCGCTGACGTACCCCCACAATTGGGCGGGGAAAAATCCGGCTGCCTGAAGGGTAAAGGTGCACTGGTTATAGGCCTGGGGCGCTATGTAACGGCAATAGAAATGTTGCCTTGAGTTATCCCTAACATTGCAAATTTCTTGTTATCTAGTATTGCCGTTATGCGTGAGATGGTTGTTTAATCTGGGCAGATGCCGGATGCTTGATACTTGATGCTGGATATCTCGTAATACACTTATGATGGAATCCAAAAACATCCAGGATCCAGAAACCAAGATCCAGGATCCAGGATCAGTCAATATTCACAGTGGTTTTCATTGCAACGGCCAAGTTTGAATACAGTATTTTATGCAACTATAAGGTTACTATTAACCATTCTAATTTACAATGAGAGTTTTACTAGTATCAGCCAACACCTTGACGGCTCCCTATCCGGTTTACCCGCTTGGTCTGGATTACGTGGCCGGCGCGATTAGCGCAAAGCATCCGGTTAAAATTGCGGACGTCAATGATTTTGACGATTTTAACGATCTTTGCGCGGTTATCCGTGATTTTAAGCCAGATGTTATCGGGCTTTCGCTCAGAAATGTCGATAATACGGACACCACAGATTCGCGGGGATTTATCGGAATTTATAAGAACCTGATTGAGGTCATCCGCAAATCTTCCGAAGCACCGATAGTTCTGGGCGGCAGTGGATTTACGATTTTTCCGGCCGAAATGATGGCTGCGCTGCAGGCGGATTACGGGATTATCGGCGAAGGCGAACGCCTGGCTTTACTGCTCGATGCGCTCGAAGCGCAAGAAAAGGTCATTGATATTCCCGGTGTTATCACCGGAGACAGCCGGGCCTGCCTGCCGGAACCCTGGGATGCATCATTCGGCCGCCTCCTCGATCAGGATAATTCCCACCTAAAGTATTATTTGCAAAAAGGCGGGATGCTGAACCTGCAGACCAAGCGCGGATGCAATTTCAAATGCATCTATTGCACCTATCCGCATATCGAGGGTAAAAACCTGCGACTGATACCGCCGGCAGAGATAGCTGAGACCGCCCTGAGGCTGCAGCACTGCGGCGCAAAATACTTGTTCGTAACGGATTCGGCCTTCAACGCCGATTATCCCCACAGCATGGCTGTTGCCAGGGAGTTTATTAAACACGGCGTTTCCATTCCATGGGGGAGCTTTTTTGCACCGACCCGCGCACCTGAGGGATACTATCAGCTCATGGCGGATGCCGGTTTGACCCATGTTGAATTCGGCACCGAATCCTTGTCCGATAAAATTCTGGCATCCTACAGAAAACCGTTCAGCACCAAACATGTGTTTGAGGCCCATGGCAATGCCGTTCGCGCCGGGTTGTACGTTGCCCATTATTTTCTTCTAGGAGGGCCCGGTGAGAACGGTGACACCCTGTCGGAAACACTCATAAATGTTGACAAATTGAAAAAAACCGTTTTATTCTTTTTTTGCGGTATCCGTATCTACCCGCATACGGCATTGTATAATCTGGCCGTGGAAACGGGCCAGATAACAGAATCCCAAGACCTGCTTGAGCCGGTTTTTTACCAGTCCGAATCCATCAGCAGTGAAGAGATTGTTAGGCGGGTGCAACACCAGGCCGACGGCCGCATGAACTGGGTGATCGGTGCCGGTGGTGATGAGACCGCTCGGATTGTAGCCAGCATGTACGCGCGCGGCCACAGCGGCCCGCTTTGGGAATATTTGATTCAATGATCGACACCATACCGATGACCTCAGCTCCAGGACGGGAAAATTGGCATTCGTTAAAGCTTCTACCACCGCAAGGATCAGACGCGGTTGTTGCCGAAGCGAAAGTGCCTGCCGGATCGCCGTGGTTTTCAGGGCATTTTCCCGGTGAACCAATCCTGCCGGGGATTGCTCAAATTGCGCTGGTTTTCGAAGCCATCGGTCTGGCCAAGGGCAAAGCACTGAAAATTTCAGGACTCAGGAGGACCCGGTTCAAACAGATTATCGAACCTGATGACGAAATCGAACTTTATGCCAGTCCTCAGAAAGACAATGACTTTTCATATTCATTTCGAATCATGGTCAGGGACGAGCTTGTTTGCAGCGGTATTTTGATAACAGAATGCTTAAATTCATAATACCGGTTATACGATCTATTCGACCGCAGAAAAAAACGATTGAGAATTTTCAAGGCGCCTTCCTGTACGCTTTGTTCCCAGGATTTGTCCAGAGACCGCGAAGCCCGGGACCGTAAAGGATTGCCGGGCCATCGAACCTCCGGGCGAGGTGCATGAGAAAGTAGAGCTGCCCGTGCATCTGCGTGGCGAGAAAACATGGACTTGCGGCGCCGATGATTTTCGATCACAAGTGATTGAACGGCAGCGATGAAAGTGTTATAATCCCAACTTTTATTCATGATAGCGTGGCGCCGATGGCGATCCATGATATCCTTTATGCTAGCGAAGCTCCGCCTCAAACCGTCGCTGTGGCGGCGTAAATGGTGGATTGTTTGAGGCGAGCAGATGCTGGATGCTTGATGCTAGATTCTGGATAAATCAAAAAAAATTCCTCTTAAATCCAGTATCCAGAGACCAGCATCCACTATCTTTTCGCACCTGGCACCAAGTTTGATAAAAAAACTTGACCCAAATATTATGATCTTGGTTTATAAAGGTATCTAGTGAAATCAGGAACAGTACTCAAATATCGGTTTTAGGGGGAACAAGAATGTTAGCAGCAACAGAAACAGCAGACATCATTATCCGTGTGGCCGAAGTGTTGATCAATGAACTCAAACTGGAGGATGTGACGCCTGAATCCTTCGATCCCGACATCGATCTGGTCGATGAGGTCGGCATCGACAGCATGGACCTGGCTACAGTGGCCCTTGTGTTGCAGGATGAATATGAGATAAGAATCGATGAAGACGATTATCCCAAATTGACAACCGTACGCTTTATTGGGGAATACATTAAGAAAAAGATATCCTAGCACCCGGCATCTGTTCAATCAGGACCGTGCCGATGATCGGAAGAAACACAGGCCGCCGTAACATTAGATTCCGGAGACATACGACGCTTATGACAACAGCCACGCAAATTCTCGCTGGAGAGGATACCGCAA
>Ga0126332_10000270_pt1 | contig 19861 bp, 15 predicted proteins | sample InaspJWI42metaG_FD_94482 | JGI IMG/M metagenome (GOLD analysis project Ga0126332, IMG submission 94482) | Marine gutless worms symbiont microbial communities from Oahu, Hawaii - Inanidrilus sp. 2 OAHU.JWI-42 metaG | ecosystem: Host-associated > Annelida > Digestive system > Unclassified...
AAATATCCCGGAACAGATTTGCGACTGGTCTACGAACTCGGGGGATATACATCCCCCAATTAAGCCAAAGGTGTCAGTTATTCTTCCCAGAGGTAAGGTGTCCTGAAGTTACAGGTGTTGCGCCGTCGATGCCATAGGACACTTCCAAAGTACTCCTCTCAAAAAAGCGCGAATATCTCTTCTTCAATTTTGCCGGTATCTGTTCACATATGGTTCTTCTATTAGGATTGCTTTACAATCTACAGCCACCGTCGCGTTCTTTTTATATATTCAGCGTAAACATTACCAAATCCCTGCAACAGCTTCTCTTCCTCATAGGGGATAAACACCTTGTCCATAATAATAAAAAATGCTGCAGGGGCAAAAAACGCTTGCACGTCGCCCATTAAAAAAGCAATTCCCGTCAACATGGATAGCATCCCGAGATACATTGGATTTCTACAAATCCGGAAAGCACCGTTAGTCACAATGGTTGTAGTCTTACTTGTGGGACAAACTGCAGTTTTGGTTTTTTGAAATTGAAACCAAGCCCACATCATGATCGTAAATCCACCGAAAAGGCCAACGCTACCAATTAGCTTGTAAGGTATGTAAAGAACAGTCTCGGATGGAGAAAAACGCCAGATGGCAACAGTAATAATCATTTATAGGGCAGCAATTCGAGGGGGTCTGTATTTCAGTAATTTTTCCATTGATTGTTATTCCTTTTCATATTCATAGTGGTTGTCAAAATAATGTTTCGATATCCGGGGTTGGTCTATCAGCTAAGATTTTATTTATTAGATGCATGATGCCAGATACAGGATACCAGATACCGGATCACGGTATCGCTTCGCTCTTTCTTTTCATATAAAAGCAAAAATTATAGTTTGTTATTTGAATCCTGAATCGGTAGTTTGCCTCAAACGATACCAAATTTTGAGAATCGCTATAAGTTTGGTGTTTTAAGAAACAGTTTTTTGTTAAGCAGCTAAACATTATCAATAAAATTTTTGGTTCTTTTCCAATTTAGTTGGTAAAAATTGCGCTTTGAAACGGGGGGATGGATTCACTCCGACATCCGTTTGAATTCGCCACCCGTGCTTGCATCCCGCTCTGCGGGGCTCCCCTTCGACTTTGCTCAGGGTCGCTCGACGCACACAGACGGCCACAGACCTTTTGGCTCCGCGACTCTCTCGACTTGGCTCGAGGCAGGCCTGCGGAGCCAAAAACAGCCATAGCTTCGCGAAAGTATCACCTCGACTGCCTGAAAGGCATGAGGGTGTTGCCTGGGCAGGCCTGTCACGTCATAGCCTTCAGGCGGAAACGGATCCCCAGGCAAAAAGGTTTATTGTCTGTGCATGTCCCACGCCCGCCATGCGAGCAAGGCGAGGCGGGCGGGTGTGTGTTTCTGCCTGCCCCGTAAGTAGGAACTATCGTACTGGGGTGGCTAATCTATTGACAGTACGCGGATACTAGTCACTACATATTTAATTTACACCAACTTTTTTGGAGATGATCCAAATTTTAAATTCGTTGGTATGCCCTGCGAAAAGTTTCGGCCGGGGTCAATATAATCAAGTTGCCGGACAGGACGATGATCACTCCCAACCCGGCATTTATGCTCCACCGGTAGTCTTCAAAGAAGGTCGAAAGAATCAAAGCCACCACAGGCATCATAAGCGTGACATAGGCTGCATATTCAGCCCCGATGCGGCCTATCAAAAGCATGTAGCAGCCAAATGCCACCACCGAACCAAACACGGTTAAATACAACATCGGCCCCAGATATCCCAGAGACCAATCGATTGTGAGTTCTCCACCCCCGCCGAAATGAATGAGCAGGATCAGCAGCCCCCCATATGCCATACCATAGGTGTTTGCCTGGGTGACCGATAGCCCGGTTTTAGCATTACGTGCCCCCACCACATTTCCCACAGAAGCCAAATAAGCCCCGACAATCGCCATTATCAATCCAATGAATCCCTGGGTAGCGCTAAACGCAAGGAGTTCATGCCAAAATAAAATGCATAGGCCGGCCAGGCCCAAAGCGCCTCCTAAAAATGCACGCCAAGCGACGGGTTGACTCATAAATAATCTTAAATTAAGAATATTCCACAGCAGTATGGTGGAAAAAACAACGGCTACCAACCCGCTCGTCAAATAGGAGGTCGCCAGGTAGCTCATGCAATAGCTTAAGCCGTAAAGCGTGAAACCCTGAAGGGCCATGAAGAAATGATGTTTTAAAGAGAAGGCAAGCTTTTTATTCGCCAAAAGACAGTAAGTGAGCAATATGACCGAAGCCAGGCTGAATCGGTAGCCTACGGACAGAATCGGTGGCACTTGCGTCAAATGCAGTTTGATACCGAGCCATGTCGAGCCCCAAATCAATATGGCGGTGGTGTACAGAATAACATTGAGCATTTGGCGTTCCGCTTTTTATTCGTCTTCGCCAGAATACCCTGTCCCGCTTTCAGCGGGACTGCATGGATAATTGGGCTCGCAAGAGCGAAGACGGGTTGGCTACGACGCAATTTCGCTTGATACCCCGCCGCTTGCGGCGGGGAGCTTCATTTTTAAAGTTGCAGACAACTATTATCTTACGCGAATGTCAAGTATGGATTCATTACTTTGTGTTTTCGAGGAAATTAAAAAATACTATGTAGGAAGGTATTTATGGATAATAGCAGCGATCAGCAATTAATGAACAATCTGTCAATGCGGAAATAATCATCCATAAAGGGAGCGTGTCATGGGAAAAACTACGTGCTGCATCATAATGCTTCTACTGAGGGCTTTCATATTCTGTACACCGACTTACGCGGACGAAGACGATGATCCGAAAAGCTATCCCTGGAAGAAGGGATACCTGAACCTAGGATACTATCTGGCGACCCTGGATAGCAGCTTTCGCATCAGTGATAAAAACCTTGGGCTCGGGATCGAACTTGATGTGGAGTCCTTGCTGGGACTGGATAAAAGCGACAGCTCCTTTCGCATCGATGGGGGATACCGCTTCGGGAAAACCCGACGACACAAGTGGGAATTCAGCTGGTTCAGATTCCACCGAAGTGGCAGTACGTTTATTGATGCTGAAATTGAAATTCCCGATATTCCGCCAGACGGCGGTGGCGGTGACCACTCCATCGGTCCGGGCCAGTTCGAAAGCGTATTCAATTTTGATATATACAAATTAAAGTATGAATATTCTTTTCTTTATGACGACCGCATTGATGTGAATCTGGGAGTCGGCCTGTATATCATGCCCATAGAATTTGGTTTTACAGGTGTCATAGACGGTGTCGGGCAATCCACAGTCGAGGAAAGCATTACTGCCCCGTTACCCGTGGTGGGTCTGGGTTTTGATTTTGCCCTCACACCCAAGTGGTTTGTCAGGCAGCAGGCGGAAGTTTTTTACCTGAGCATTGATGATTACACGGGCTCTATCGCCAATCTGCAATTTGCTCTCGAGTACCTCCCATGGAAACATGTCGGCTTTGGCCTCGGGATTGATTGGATGCAAGTAGCCATCGAGGCGAAGAATATAACGGATGTACCGGGAGTCGATTTCACCGGCAGCGTTGAATTTTCTTACCTTGGCCTGCAGTTTTACCTGAAAGCATTTTTTTAATCTGCCTGAGGCAGACAAGTCCGCCTTGATATCTATGAAGGCTGGGATGTCACGATTGTTACGACCGAACGCGATATGGTTGGGGTTAAGGATTGTGCCGTCAAGAAATATTCGGATATTGACACCACAGTTGGTTCCGCATATATATCGATGGCCCTAAACCGCAAACACTCTACCCAAACGTTGCAACATTGGGGTAAACGCTAAATGAGAATACTATGAGGATTCTGTCACTCTATTACGGACATGATGCCAACTGTACGCTGCTTGAAGACGGGGAACCTGTCGCCGTTTTAGAAAAAGAACGCTTGACCCGCATCAAACACGATCAGGGGATCATGGATCTCGATCCCATCCTAGCGGACTATGGCTGGAAGCCCAACACCATCGACCTCATCGTGTTTAATCCTTACGTGCGACCCACCCTGGACGGCAGGCACTGCGACTGGACGATGCAGGCGGATACCTACGAAACCTATCCGGAATACCATACGCCATGCTGGCGCGGCCCGGTCGAAAAGCGATTCAGCCGTCATCGACTTCAACTTTTCGACCGCTGGTACGACGCCTATGCCGTTGATCACCATCTGGCCCATGTAGCCGGCGCTCTGTTTACCTCGCCTTTTGAAAAGTCGGGCCTTTTAACTGCAGATGGAAGTGGCGACCACCGCACCTGCGCACTGGCCTTTGGCGACGGAAACAGGATTTCCGAGATCGAATATGGATGGGGCCATGAAGGACCGGGGCGTCTGCAACTGAATATCGGTCGCACCTGGGCCTCAATCGGTGAATACAACTTCGGAATGCAGCGACTGGAAGGCGCCGGCAAACTCATGGGTTTGGCCAGTTACGGCACAGTCCGCAAAGAGATTATGCCGACCCTGCAACAACAGATGCTGTACCATCCCTTTTCACCCTATCCGAAAAACGCATCCGGACAGCTCGAAACGGTTCAACTCAAGCCTGAAAGTACATTTGCTAAGGATGTTTGCGCCGCTTTGCAGGCGGTCACCACGCAATACTATCTGGAAGCGGCCGCCCGGATCAAAAACCTGTATGGTGTAGAACGATTGATATTGACCGGTGGATGCTCCATGAACTGTATTGCCAACACAGCTATTCACACAAGCGGCCTTTTCAAGGACACCTGGGTACCGGCCCAGCCGCATGACGGCGGCCTCAGCCTGGGTGCGGCGCTGTTTGTGTGGCATCACGTGTTGGGAAAACCGCGTATTCCCCGCATCTGGAGCCCTTTTCTGGGAACCGACGCCGGCCGTCTCGGTGAAGATCTTATCCCGGAAATTGTGCGCTTCCTCGAATCGGGTAAAAGTGTCGGACTGTGCCACGGCAGGGCCGAGTCCGGACCTCGCGCCCTGGGGCACCGGAGTATCCTGCTCGATCCGCGGCTGCCGGATGGTAAGGATCGATTGAACACGAAAGTTAAAAAACGTGAGTGGTATCGGCCTTTCGCCCCCATGGTTCTGGGCGACTGGAATGTCCCCAGCAAATACATGTCCTATATCCTGCCGACCAATGCCGATGAAGTGCCGGCCGTCACCCATGTGGACGGTACCAGCCGCCCTCAAATTGTGGACAATGGCGACGATCCTTTTATTTTGAAACTCATGCAGACCTGGCAAACGCGAACCGGCTGCTCCCTGCTGCTGAACACTTCTTTTAACTGCCAGGAGCCGCTGGTCGATACCGTAGAACAGGCGCGCGCAACCTGGAGACGAAGCGGCCTGGATGTGCTGGTGACACCAGAAGGTATTGAAATCGATAAGAACAATGCCTAAGCGTTAGGTAATTTTGAAAACATTAAGGGATCAATGAGGACCAACCCCTCTGTTCTCCTGTCCAGTTCTGGTGGAAATGCGATAGACGCGCCCGTCGGAAGCGCTCGATCACCCGAAGTCCCGCTGTCGAAAATCCTCACCGCCTTCTTGGAGATAATACATGATTGATTTTTATAATCTTACACTTGCTGCGGCCGTGTTGGCCATGGTCGAGATCCTCGGGATATTGCTCGCTGTCGATGCAGTGATGCGCCCGCGATCGTCACAGGCCGCGATTGCCTGGTCCATCGCCCTGGTTGCGCTTCCGGTCATTACGATCCCTCTTTATGTCATTTTTGGCCGCACTCGCTTCCACGGCTACGCGGAAGCTCTTCGGGAAAAAGAAGCCCTCATCGGGGAGCACCTTGCGGACTGGTTCTCGCGCATGACGGCGACAGCCGCAGAATCACATGAGGGCCTTGAAGCGGTCGAGGACCTGGTCCGGGGGCTCACAAATATCCCGTTTACAAGGGGTAATCGTGTTGAGCTGCTGGTGGACGGAGAGGCGACCTACGCGGCAATGCTCGACGCCATAGCAGCGGCCGATTCGTATGTGCTCGTCCAGTTCTACATCGTGCAGGACGGTAGCGTCGCAAACCGCATGCGCGAGGCTCTGATCGAAAAAGCGCGGTCCGGGGTGCGAGTGCTTTTTTTATACGATGAAATCGGTTGCTTGAAACTGCCGGCAACATATTTGAATACCATGCGCGATGCATCCATCGAAGTGTCCGGCTTCAAGACGACCCGCGGACATCGCAACCGCTTTCAGATCAATTTTCGGAATCATCGGAAGTTGCTCGTTGTAGACGGGCGAATCGGTTTCATCGGCGGTCTCAACCTGGCCGACGAGTATCTGACCTATCGAGATACCCACCTGAGGGTTGACGGACCGGCCGCCCAGCACATTCAGTTCTCTATCATGAAAGACTGGTACTGGGCAACCCGCCAGATACCGGAGATCAGCACCGACATCCAACCTGCAGCTGAGGATGACCGGAAAGTGGCCATCGTGAACACGGGGCCGGCCGACGCCACGTCCAAATGCAGCGCCCTCTTCGCGACTCTGGTCCATACAGCGCAACGTCGGTTATGGATGACCAGTCCGTACTTTGTTCCTGACGATATCATGGTGCGCGCGCTTCAGGCCGCAGCCATCCGCGGTGTCGATGTACGGATTCTTCTGCCCGGAAAGGCAGATCACCGCTTTGTCGAGCTGGCCTCATTCACCTACTATTGCGAGATGATAGACTGTGGGGTTCGGCTCTTCCGCTATCGGGACCGGTTTCTGCATCAAAAGGTTGTCCTGGTGGACGATAGGCTGGCGGGAGTTGGCACCGTGAATCTCGACAACCGTGCCCTGTACCTGAACTTTGAAGCCACGGCTCTTGTTGCTGATAATCGCTTTGCAAAGAGAGTGGAAGCGATGCTGAAAGCCGACCTGGAGCTATGTGAACCGGTCAATCGCGGTCACTTTGACAACAAACCACTCCGGTTTCGCGTTGCCGCCCGGATTGCCCGTCTGGCCTCACCTCTGCTGTGAGGCTGACGGCGTCTCCCGAAATTTAGTTACTTTCAGTTTCTATAGCTGGCTTTCTATCGGAATCAGGCGGAAAAAGAAATCGGCGATGCGCTGCCCGAAACTGCGGGCCGGCTGCATCGAAACAGTGCCGGATGCCGATTCCCAGCGAAGCCGGTTTTCTTCGTCGACGGTAACGCGCCAGGCATTTTCCGGCGACATCAGGACGTAAAATCTTTCAGCCAACTCTCCGCAAAGTTCAGCAGATTCGATATAAAGGCCATTTTCGGTGTTGATTTCAATGGCGCGCGGGTCCAGGTTGAGCGATCCGACAAAACAGCGCTTTCTGTCACCGACCAATACTTTGATGTGCAGCGAAATGAAATTCGCCTCGATCGGCTCTACATCGGATATATCCCGTATGGCCGGTGACGGGTCGTGCTTGAATTCAAAAAGTTCGGCGCCGGTCGCCAGAATTCGTCGGCGGTATTTCTTGTAGTGGCTGTGGGCCGCGGTATGATTATTCGCCCCCATCGATCCGGTCAGGATTTTGACCTTCACTCCCTCAGATGATTCTTGGGCGAGTTCCTCCATAAAATTCCGTGCGGGAATCAGGTAAGGCGTGACAACGATAATTTCCTCCTCGCTCGGATCTGCCAGGTGATCGAGCATATCCGAGAGCCGATATTGTTCTCCTTGGAAAATAATCGGAACATCCTGAATAAAATGTGCCTCGCCAATCATCAAGCGGGAAGGAAGCTTTTCCAGTTTCTCATTCCACCGGATCGGCTGCATCGGATAAGATACAAGGAGATCCCGGTCATTGCGCACCAACTCTTCATGCGTTTCCCGCAAGGCCTGAAGCTCCTCATCGGTTTCTTTGCTGGACATGGCGCTGCCGGGATAGGAGAGTTTCGAATTCCAGTATACATCAAACGCCCGGGAGAGTTCCTCAATGACCGCCCCCATCACCAACACGTCGAGATCCCGAAAATTGTATTTTTTACTCAGGCCGAAATATTCGTTTCCAATATTTCGACCGCCGACAATAGCCACCCGATTATCGACAACGAAGAGTTTGTTGTGCATCCGGCGGTTGAGTTCCCTAAAATAGAGCAAAAATTCGCCAATTCCGCCGAGTGTGCTGTCGCGGACCTTGCCGGGATTGAATATTTTTATGTCGAAATTAGGATGCCGGCATATGGCGGCAATATCGCGGTCTTTGGCGGCAAAGACCAGGTCATCCACCAGCAGACGCACGCGTACGCCGCGATCGGCCGCTTTGAGCAGACGATTGAACAATAGACGTCCGGCAGCATCCGCTTGCCAGATGAAATACTGCGCATCGATCGATACTGTCGCATGGTCAATCAGCGCCAGGCGCCAGTCCATTGCCCAGTCGTTATGCTCGAGAATAAAAAAGCCGGACTGACCAGCAGCAACCGTTTTGCTAAACTTTTCGGATACTTCTGCCAGCATACCGGATTCAGCCGGAGGTAAATTATAGATATCAGGCGTAATTGGAGGGTCTGGAAGCGTCGCACAACCACTGAAAAAAAGAATCACGATGATCAGCGCGCATCGGTTCGAGAACATTCCCCTTTTGGTTTTCCTTCCAAAGGCTGAAAAGCAGGAAACAGTCTTCATCATCGTCTGCCCTCTTTCTCTTGGCGTCGCTTTTTTCTCTTTAACACTGCGACATTCGCGGCTATTTATCGGGTCTTTTATTTCAGGCTGCCAGTCGAGTATTATATGTAATAAAAAGCGTAGTAGGGTTTCCCCTGCGCTTCTCGCAGAACCATCAGCGCCAGTTCCCGGGCGTGGTAATCTCCCCACATGCTGGATTCGCCGCAGGGTACTTTTTGTCCCGGCGGCGTGTAGTCCCAGCCGTTGGGGCGGTGATAGATCGAATGCAGCATGAGTCCCTGATGGTTTTCATCTACGGACAAATAAGGTTCTGCAAACAGGGTATCCGCCACAGACAGCGCCGCCTGGATATAGTGATCCCCTTTGGAATCCTCATGCTTGCCATTCAGGTAATTGCCCAATCGCAACAAGCCCTGAGCCGCGATGGCGGCGGCTGAACTGTCCACCGGTTCAAAGTCATTGAAAGGATCAGACGGCCGGTCCGCCCAGTCCGGCATGATTGCCAGGCCGGGTGAGCCGGTGTCCCAGTAAGGGATGCCGTCGGTTGCCGCGCAGGAAATAAAAAATTCGGCGGTGGCTTCCGCTGCGTAAGCAAAGCGTTTCATCCATAGCGATTTATCCCCATTGAAGATTCCGGGATCACAGCCGAAATCCTCATCCGATAGTGTGTTCAGATATTCCAACTGCTCGGCATAACCGAGAACAGCCCAGGCCAGGCCGCGTGTCCAGGTGCTGAATGGCGAATAGCCCTGCTGGGTGCCGGGACAGCGATAGGAGCCGTTTTTTGCATTGAAGATCGATTCATGGGCCGTCCGTCCGCGAACATCATAGCCGTCGCGGCCTTCACCCCAGTAGACCGTGTAGCGGGCCGTGGTTTCGGCATGCTGCAGCAAACGGGCCAGTAGAGAAATTTTATCGTCCTGTTCTCCCATCAGGATGTGCCCGAGGCTGTGCGACAGCGCCAACGCACGTAGAGAGCGCATGGTATCCACAAACAGGGAGTGGGAACCGTTAAATGAATGGATATAGCCAAGATGCTCCGGCAAAGGGGTCCATCGGGAAGCCTGCACGGCGCCTGACATTTTTAGTGCGAAAATACAGGTCTCGGCCAAACCACCCTTGCCGTCTTGGATGCGTCCTTCACGAATCAGTCGCAGGATATTGCCGTAGGTGCTCACATTGTTAAAGCCGTGATCGTGAACACCGGTGTGGCTGACATGAGCGGCCATGTGCTTGTAAGTGCCCTGCAGGCCAAGCTCCAGAAAGGCAAGGTCATTGGTCACATCATACTGCAGCAGGGCCGACCCGAACCGGAATCCCTGGGTCCATTCGGTCCAACCACGAACCGAATACTGACCTTTGACTGTAAATACCGGCGTGCCGCGGCTGTCATCCCAGGAATCTTCAATGGATCGTATCTTTTTAGCGGAAAGTTCGAAGAGATTTTCTGCCTTGGGGACAAGATCTTGGGGGGTGATCGTAGTATTTATCTTGAGCATCAGAATCTTCCTTTCGAATAATGACGAATGTGAACTAAAGTTAGGATGGATATCAAAGCCTCGGTATCGTTAATCCCCCGTCGACTATCATCACCTGTCCTGTAGCATATGGGATTCGACCATCTGCCAGTGCAGCAACAACTTTGCCGATATCTTCAGGATACCCCCAGCGTTTGGTGATGCAAAGGCCTTCGGCAATGAGTTTATCATACATGTCCACAACACCGGCGGTCATGTCGGCTTGGATGACACCGGGCTGAACTTCATACACCGAGATATCGAACTCACCCAGCCGGGTTGCGAAAAGCTTGGTGGCCATGCTCACTCCGGCTTTGGAGATGCAGTATTCACCGCGATTGACAGATGCCACCCTAGCGGAAATGGAAGAGACGTTGATGATACATCCCTGATATTCGGTGTTTTCCTTTTTCTGGTCGATCATCCAGTTGGCGGCGGCCTGGGTCAGGAAGTAAGGCCCTTTCAGGTTTATCCCGAGCACGCGATCGAAGCTTTCTTCGGTGGTTTCGAGTATATCCAAACGTTCTTTGGGAGCCACACCGGCGTTGTTTACCAGAACATGCAAACGACCGTAACGGGCTTTGACCGCGGCCAAAATGGAATGGCGATCCTGTTTTGAAGCTACATTACCCCGACAATAAATCACTTCTGCGCCGATACTGCGAAGCTTTTCCAATGCGGCTGCAACCGAATCTTCTTCGCGCACACCGTTGATGGCCAGACTAAAACCGGATTTGGCCAGCTCTTGGGCGCATCCATAGCCGATGCCGCGACTGCCGCCGGTGACCAATGCTACTTGTTGATTTGAATTCATGAAGATTCTACCTTGGGTTTAGAAAATGATGTGGTTTATCAGTTAATCTTTTTAGTGACTAAAGTTGAGGATTGCGCTTTCAGCGCGGTCTATTTATAAAAAATAGATCACCTCTCTTCATCCTTATATCTAAATTGACAGAATTCCAAAACTTTAGGCACTTTAGCTCACTTTAGGCACTTCTAACTTTTATTTCCGGTACCGCTATCCATTTTCTTTCCCGCCAGGACTGCATCGCCAACTCGGCCAGCTGCACGCCTTTGGCGCCTTCCAAGAGCGTCCACTCAAAGGGCTCTTCGAGCACCACGTGGCGCAGAAACAGCTCCCATTGGGTTTTGAAGGCATTGTCGTATTCTTCCTGCTGAGGCACCTTGGTCCAATCGTCCGGGTAGCTTATCTCCTGTTCAAGGTCTGGATTCCAGACCGCTTTGGGCGTATTACCGTAGTGCTGGGTATAACATTCGCGCAGACCCGCCACCGCCGATCCTTTGGTGCCGTCCACCTGAAGCGTCAACAGGTCATCGCGCCGCACACGGACGGTCCACGAGGAGTTAAAATGAGCGATAACGCCTGACTCCAGTTCAAACGTCGCGTAGACGGCGTCTTCGGCGGTGGCGCGATATTCTTTTCCGTTCTCGTCCACGCGCTGCTCGATGTGGGTGGCGCCCAGGCAGGAAACCGCTTTGACCTGTCCGAAAAGATTGTCCAGCACATAGCGCCAGTGGGGCATCATGTCGAGGATAATGCCGCCCTCGTCTTGCTTGCGGTAATTCCAGGATGGTCTCTGGGCCGGGATGCTGTGACCTTCGAAGACCCAATAACCGAATTCTCCCCGCACAGATAGCAGTTTACCGAAGAAATCATTGTCGAACAGGCGTTTGAGTTTGATGAATCCCGGCAGCCACAGCTTGTCCTGAACAACGCCGTTTTTCAAACCGGCATCCATGCACAGTTTATACAACTCGACGGCCGTCTTCGTGTCGGCAGCCGCCGGTTTTTCGCAGTAAATATGTTTGCCGGCGGCTATTGCCCGGCGAACGCTGTCGGCCCGCAGAGCTGTGGTTTGGGCATCGAAATAAATGTTGTAATCCGGATCCGCCAGGCAGGCATCCACATCAGTCGAGCATTTCTCCACTCCGGAGAGCGTACACAGATTTTTTAGCTTGTCCGGATTGCGTCCCACCAGAATCGGGTCCGGCCATATGACTTCACCGGAGGTGATGTGAATACCGCCCTGCTTGATAATGGCTGCTATCGATCTTAAAAGGTGCTGGTTGGTGCCCATGCGGCCGGTGACACCGTTCATGATTATGCCAACTCTGTGTTCAACCATTTTAATTGAGTTCCTAAGTTTAATTTCAAAGAAATTATATTCACCACAAAGTCACGAAGGGCACAAAGATTTCTTTTTTACTTAATATTGCCTTTATGTTCTTTGTGATCTTTGTGGTTCAAACAAAAACGGTTTCGGATTCTCTGTCTTAATCACATCTGATTGTTGGGTTTCGTTCCACTTAACCCAACCTACGATGTTTTGTGGTTAAATCAACCCAACGCAGATTTGCTTACCCGACTCTGAATTACGAATACTTAAGATAGGCATCGATAATCATCTGCACAAACGCGTTTTGATCCATGGCCCAGTATTTATTTGAAAAGATCTCGACTTCGTTAAAGCCGCTAAAACCGGCTGATTCGACCCAGCCGCGGATTTGCCGGATGTTGATGCAGCCTTCACCCATGAGCCCGCGATCCAGCAGCAGGTCTTCGGTCGGCGTCTTCCAGTCGCAGATATGGAAGGCGAACAGGTTACCGTTGTTGCCGCAGCGTCGGATTTCTTTTTCCAATTCCGGGTCCCACCAGAGGTGATAAACATCGACCACAACGCCTAAGTGCTCGGCGTCCAGCGCTTCGGCCATATCGTTGGTTTGCTTTAAGGTGACGATGGCCGAGCGATTGTCGGCATACATGGGGTGCAGCGGTTCGATGCCCAGCTTAATGCCGCATTTTGATGCATGAGGCAAGATAGCGGCAATACCGTCATGGATTTGCTTGCGAGATTCGGCCAGAGACTGGCCGGGGTCCGCGCCGCAGACCAGCACAATTAACGGTGCCCCCAGTTCCACAGCTTCATCGATCATTTTTTTGTTGTCGTCAATCGCGGCCCGCCGAACTTTTTCGTCTTTTGCGGGAAAAAATCCGCCACGCACATAGGATGCAATCCCGAGACCGTGGTCACGCAGCATCTGCCCGGTTTTTTTGATATTACGACCCTCAAGCGCATCGCGCCAGACGGACATGCCGGCAACCCCGGCCCGGGCAAAGTTGTCCGCTGCTTCCTCGATGCGCCAGGGTTTGGTTGTAACCGTATGGATGCAGAGTTTGGACAAGTCGGTGATAGGTGATGGTTTCATGGTTTAAATTTAAATTTCTTGCATATATTTTTTGTGAAAAGCCGATTGTTGGGTTTCTCCGCCTGCGGCGGATCAACCCAACCTACGATGCTTCAAACTTTAGTCACTTATTGTTATTCCGTTGTTTCGGTGATTATTTTAACGAAACGGCTTTCTCACCGGGGTGCGCTTCAGCGGCAGCTGGACTGGTTTGCCGCCGGTGAGCGCCGATCGATAAATGGCCAAAATGATTTCAATCGCCTTGCGTCCTTCCCTTCCATCCACCATCGGCTTTGCCCCTTTTTTGAGCGCCTTGACCAGGTCTTCTAAATTTTTTTGATGCTGAACATAGCTGATGGCCGCCGGATCGGCCGCACCGGCACCTGCGGCCCCCTGCCGGGCGCCCAGGTTTTGCATGATTTTCTTGTCGTTGGATCTGCCCTTATTAAAATCCCAAACCGTAAAACTGTTGTCTTGCATAAAAATAGACCCTTCCGAACCGCACATGTGGACTTCGGCCGCATGACCCGTGGGTGAATAACAGGATGTAGAGCCTTCAATAACGCCTACGGCCCCGTTTTTGAACTTTAAAATGGCCACGGCATTGTCTTCGGTTTCGATGCGCTCGTGGATGGTTCGATCGGCAAACGCACAGACCCATTGCACTTCACCGGCTAAATAATAGAGAATGTCGATGGTATGAATGGACTGGTTCATCAATGCGCCGCCGCCGTCCAGCTTCCAGGTTCCGCGCCAGTAGCCGCTGTCGTAATATTCCTGGGTGCGATACCATTTGATATACGCATCCGCCAGAGTGATCCGGCCCAAGCGGCCGGCGTCCACCGCTTTTTTAAACACCTGGGTGGCTTCGTTGAACCGGCGCTGGAAAATGCCGGCCAGCAGTACTTTGTTTTTCCTGCAGACTTGAATCATCTTATCCACCCGTTCCAAGGTGACCTCCAGCGGTTTTTCGCAGGCTATGTGCTTGCCGGCTTCCGCCGCTGCTTGGACCGGTTCCAGGTGCGCACCACTGGGCGTAGCGATGGTGACGATATCCAGGCCCGGGTGGGACAGGAATGATTTATAATTGGAATAGGCCTCGCAATGATGTTTTTTGGCCACCCGCTCGGCATTGGCCTTATTGCGTGAAAACACGCAAGCCAGATGCCCGCCTCTCATGGCCGCGATAGCCTGGGCATGAAAATCGGCGACCATGCCGCACCCGACGATGCCAAATCCGTATCCACCTCTCTTTGCCATATGGTACCCCCTTTATGATGACTTCCTATTTGAAATTGTGATTTGTTTGATATCTGGAATTTGAATTTTGGAATTTCACCGTTGTGGTCACAACCCGGAATGCTGATAACTCGTCCAAAAGTTGTTATTTAATCTGTGAGTCCTAAACATTTTTTAACATAACGTTTGAAAAATGCGGCTCTTTCAAAGCAGTGAATAACATACTGGATTGTAATGGGACTGTTGCGTGTTCCGTGTTACGGGGTACGGGTCTTCAATAGGATGGTTTCCTTTTTTTTAACGCGCAACCCGTAACTCGTAACATCTTCTTTCAATGCAAAAACAACATTCTGTCTGAGATCGACAACAAATTGTCGATATGAAGTTATTAAGCGTCTAGTGGCTCATAAGGTGATCTCAATGCCAGTTTTCTGGCCTCTGCCAGCAACCGATACTTTGCGACGATGCTCGCGCGGGTTTCCGGCGGCACATCCTGATCCAGATAGCGCAGATAAGTGTCCCGCACCTGGCAGAAATGCTCCTCGTGAGTGGTTCGCAACGCATCGGGAATGTTGATCAGAATCTTCTCTTCTTCCCAGTCCAGAGAAAGTCCGGGATATTTGTGCGCCCATTTCTCCAGGCAGCCCCGGACTGCTGCTTCCACATCCGCCGTATTTTCTCTTGGAGCTATGAGCAGCTCAACTTTGAATCCGCGTTCGGGAAGCTGGCGGATGAGCAGATCGGAACGGGTCCCTTTGATCAAGGAGCGGTGCGTATCACCGCCGCCTTCGGGAATTTCAAGATTCCAGATGACACGAATATGAACCGGGATATTTTTTACCCGATAAAATATTTCTCCATTACAAAAATAGGAAAGACCCTCTTTGGTCAGGTCATTTTGAACCGCATCCGGAAATTGGTCTAATTTTGTAATCTTACTGAATTTATCCAGGGGAATCAGCGTGGCCCAGCGCCGGGCATCCAGCAGATCGATGTCCTGTTCAAAATCAAGAAGCGCATCGGGAAACAGCATCCAGTGGGTCATGTCGACCAGGTGGGTGCTCACATCGATGATGCCTTCGCCCTGGACATTGATATCAAAATACCAGGGCGGTCGAATCAGGGGCTGTTGGTTTACAATCTTGTAAAGATGGTGAATACTCTCCTTCAGTATTGACGGGCTGCCGTCTTCATCGATACGGATCTTTCCCAGCACATCTTCTGCGGCCAGAAATTCTTTCTGAAGTAATGTGGTAATTTCAAACCTTTCCGTCATGATATCCAGCGTAACCGGTCTTTCGGCCGCCATGGCCGATTCGAGAAAAGGCAAAGCCGCTTCGCTTGTCACCCAGGGTTTGTCCGCCAGAACCGAAAACCCGGCACGGTTTAATTTTTCGATGTGTTGCATCTTGGTGCTGTTTTTGCCGGCGATGACAACGATACCTCCTTTTTTTTCTTCGATCAGTTTTTCAAGATAATCTGCGCCGGTGTAGACGTGAATGTGCCAGCCGGTCGGAGCGTGCTTTCTTTGGTTGAACGAGTCGGCCATCTGCATGAAACGATCCAGATCCGGTCCTTCTTGGGCGTACACATAGATGTCGTCGGCTAGATCGGGATGGGTTTCCCGCAAAACGAGTGCGCCGTGAAAATGACCGGGATTGAGGATAAGTAGTGTATGCATGTTTAAACCTTAAATAAGTTTGAAGTGATTATATCGGTTTGTTCATCCGCAGTATTCGATATTTGACGGTATCCCGGATGCCGGATTTCAGGGTTTGGAACCAGCGGGTGCGGCTGAAAAAGGTGAAAATGGTCACCGTTGCGATAACGATGGATATCGGGCTTTCGATGAAAAACAACGGGTTTCCTTCGGAAATGATCAGCGAGCGAATCAGGTTTTTATCCAAAATGGTTCCGAGGATGATACCCAGCACCAACGGTGCGATGGGGTAATCCATCTCACGCATGAAATAGCCGATAATTCCAAATACCACCATGACACCGATGTCAAAAAGCCTGGCCTGGATGGCATAGGAGCCGATGACACAAAGCACGAATACTACCGGCATCAACCTTTCGCGGCGTATGGCCAGCACCTTTACCAGCGGTCTAACCATTGCCAGGCCCAGAACGAACATGGCCGTTGTGGCCAACAGCACCATGGCGACCACCTGGTAAACAAAGCTGGGAAATTCGATCATAATGAGCGGACCGGGCCGCACGCCGTGTATGAACATGGCCGCCAGCAAAACGGCTGCCGGTGCAGAACCGGGAATGGCCAGGGACAGAACCGGGATCATCGCTCCGGCCACGGCGGAGTTGTTTCCGGTTTCGGCAACCAGCAAGCCCTCGAAGCTGCCCTTGCCGAATTTATCGGCTTCCTTGCTCGAATTTTTGGCCAGATCGTAGGAGGTCCAGGCCGCGATGTCCTCGCCCACGCCCGGAATCGCACCGATAAATGTCCCCACCAGACCGGAGCGAATGATGCTGCGCCAGTATTTTTGGATGTCCTTGCGTCGCGGAAATATTCGGTCGATTTTGCCCCTCACAACCTCCATTCGGGGTTGCTTCATGACGGTGATGATTTCGGCAAAACCGAATGCACCCACCATGGACGGAATCAGGTGAATCCCGCCGGACAGGTCCATATAGCCGAATGAAAATCGTTGATAGGCATGGTAGGGTTCCATACCGATCATGGCGACGAACAGCCCCAGAAAGCCTGCAATCCATCCCTTCAGGGGGTCTTTGGGCGCGGTCAGGTTGCCGCAAATGACAATGCCGAAGATGGCCAGCCAGAAAAACTCAAACGATTTGAATTTGAGGGCAAAATTACCGATCAACGGCGTGAAGAAAGCCAGCAGTAGCAATCCGATAGCCGATCCTAAAAATGAACCGGTGGTAGCGATTCCGATGGCTTTTCCGGCCAGTCCTTTTCGGGCCAGAGGGTGGCCGTCCACCGCTGTGGCGGCATTGGCCGGCGTGCCGGGGATGTTGAGCAAAATTGCGCTGCGGCTGCCGCCGTAGATGGCACCGACATACATACAGACCAGAATCAATACGGCATTGCTGGGCTCCATGTGAAATGTCAGGGTGGTCATCAGCGCCACCCCCATGGTTGCGGTCAGGCCGGGAAGCATTCCGACGATGATGCCGAGCTGTGTCGCCCACAGCACATCGAAGATCGTGCGCGGGGTGACAAAGCCCCACAGCGCCTTGAGAAACATAGCAAAGCCTTCGATCATGGCATCTCCTCTTTAAAGCACAGCAATTAAGGCAAGTCGACCAGGAACAGGTAGCGGAATACGGCCCCGACGATACCGGCGGTCAACAGCGCCTGTATGAAGGATAAAACCAACTTCTTGCGCTGGGCCGGAAACCCTTCCGAAGGGCGATATTGAAAAAGGATCAGAAACACCAAAACAAAAACGAAGGTCGCCAGGTAGTAGTTTATTCTTCCGACCAGTACGATACCGTAAACGATGCAGATCAGTATGGTCAGAAGCATGCGTTGCATGGACACATTCCGGAAAAATCCGGTCAGGGATGTCCGGTTTAATCCGAGCCTGTAGCCTTTACGGGTTAGAGACCGTATAAAAACAATAAAACTTAAAATAAAGATAATGGTTCCGAGAATGGCGGGCACGATGCCGGGTACGGAAAAGGGATTTGCCCCGAGTTCCTCAAATCTGGGCATCTGAAATGAATGGATGACAATCCAGACGCCGAAACCCATCAGCAAAAGAGAAACCACGAAATCGGCTTTGGGCATATTTTCCTGTTTCATTCGATGTTCTCCGTACGCTCAAAAACCAGGCAGGGCGCCTGTTTGCGCCCTGCCTTCAAAGTTAAACACTATTTTTATGGTTTGGGGATACCGACTTTATCCGGCTTAACTTTTGCCTGACCGCTGTCCCATTTGAGCCAGGCATCTTCCTGAATCTTGGGAAACGCCCGCTTCTGGGCTTCGTCACCCCAGGACGGCGCGAAGACGGCGCCCCGACCGGCAGCGTATTTTTTGAGTTTATCTGATTTGAGTATCACCTGATCCCAGAGTTTGCCGAGAGTTTGCATGGCGTCACTGGGGATCCCCTTGGGAATAAAGATGCCGAAGTAGATGGGGGCACCTTTGAACTCGGGTATCCAATTGGTGATCGGCGGAACCGTGCCGTAACCCTGGATACTCAGCGGATTGTCGTCCAGAACGGCCAGAGCTCGCAGTTTTCCGGCCTTGAGCATATCCGTTTCTTCCGAGGACAGCTGGGTAACCACTTCGGCTTCACCGGCCACCACGGCGATGACGGCCGGGTTTCCGCCGTCATAGGTGATGTGCTTGTAGGAAATACCGGTGTACTTTTTAATGGTTTCGATGCCCGAATGGCCGGCCGAGTTAATGCCGGCGGACGAAACTTTGATTTTTCCGGGTCTCTTTTTAAAATCGGCCAGCAGATCATCAAACGTTTTGTAGGGCGAGTCGGCCTGTACGGCAACCACCTGGGGCAGAGAAATATTCAGGAACAGATGCCAGTCCCGGATACTGGTGTCGATCATACCCAGCACCTGGTAAGTGCCCAGATCTTTGGCCGCACCGGAGGTCCAGGTGTATCCGTCGCGGGGTGCATCCAGTGTGTTTTTAGTGCCGATAGATCCTGAAGCACCCGGTTGATTCACCACGACGATGGTTTGTCCCAGCGGTTTTTCCAATTCACCGGCACACACCCGTGTTACCTGATCGGTCGAACCGCCCGCGCCCCAGGGAACGATCAGTTTAATGGGTTTAGCGGGCTTCCAGGTTCCAGCTGCAGCGGAAAGCGGTACCGCCAGCAGCACACACAAAGCGATGGCAATAATAATGCGATGTGCTTTCATAATTCCTCCTTATTCGGTATGGGGTTTGGGTGAAAGGCTAAAAACTTGGCTTAAAAACCGCACTTCGATTCTAAAGATGGCCTCTGTTACTAGTGCATTCGGGATAATCCTGCTCTTGTCAGAGCATGAGCTGGTGAAAGAAGAATTTACTGATAGTTCACAATTACGTATGGTAAAAAAAAGAGCCTGTCAAGCCGTAAAACAATAGCATATTTCAAACCGGATACGTTTGTTCGGTTCATATCCTTCAAGCTTAGAGATAAGCAAATTATCGACGGAGGTTGAGCCTTGAAAATAGATACTCAAGTTTCGCACCCCTGAAATGGTGCAAGCTCCGTTAAATTCTCGGTTAAAGCATCCAAATAATGCTGAAAATCTTCGTTAATTTTAAAAATATCAAAAATGGTTGAAAATGAAACGA
>Ga0126332_10000271_pt1 | contig 19796 bp, 16 predicted proteins | sample InaspJWI42metaG_FD_94482 | JGI IMG/M metagenome (GOLD analysis project Ga0126332, IMG submission 94482) | Marine gutless worms symbiont microbial communities from Oahu, Hawaii - Inanidrilus sp. 2 OAHU.JWI-42 metaG | ecosystem: Host-associated > Annelida > Digestive system > Unclassified...
CCGCTTGCAATAACTTTTATTATCTCACAAAAAATACCTCAACTATTTGAATTATTATGATTTATTGACGGTTCTAATACCTAATTGCAATTTAAGGAGATCAAGTTTCCTGAATTTATTCACATATACGGCTTATATCTACTTTGAAAGGATCGTATCAATGCAATTCGAACCTGTAATCGGCCTGGAAGTTCACGCCCAGCTGAAGACAAAAACCAAAATATTCTGCAACTGCTCTACGGCGTTCGGCGCACCGCCCAACACGCACACCTGTCCGGTCTGCCTGGGGATGCCCGGTGTGCTGCCGGTGCTCAATAAAAAGGTGGTGGATTTTACTTTGCGCATGGCCCTGGCGACAAACTGTGAGGTCAACCCTGAAAGCCGTTTTGCGCGCAAAAACTATTTCTACCCGGATCTTCCCAAGGGTTACCAGATATCCCAGTACGAATTGCCGATTGCTAAAAACGGCTGGATAACCATCGCAACCAACGGTCATAAAAATAAGATCGGCATCAACCGCATCCACATGGAAGAAGATGCCGGCAAGCTGATTCACGCTCCGGACCGGCCGGTCAGCATGGTCGATTTTAACCGCACCGGTGTTCCCCTGATTGAAATTGTCAGTGAGCCCGATATCCGTTCGCCCGAAGAAGCCGGCGCCTACCTGCGGCAGCTGCGCGCCATCGTGCGCTACTTGGGCATCTGCGACGGCAATCTTGAAGAAGGCAGTTTCCGCTGTGACGCCAATGTTTCGATCCGGCCCGCCGGCAGCGACCGGTTGGGCACCCGCACGGAGTTGAAAAACCTGAATTCGTTCAAACACGTGGAAAAGGCCCTGCAGTACGAAATCAGCCGCCAGAAAGAAATCATCCTGGAAGGCGGCCGGGTGGTGCAGGAAACACGTCTTTGGGATCCGGAAAAAAACCGGTCCACCTCCATGCGCGGCAAGGAAGAAGCCCACGATTATCGCTACTTCCCGGACCCGGACTTGCTCCCTTTGGTCATCGATGCAAAATGGATCGCCGAAATTAAGGGCGTGCTGCCCGAACTGCCGGATCAAAAGAAAAAGCGCTTCATGCAACAATACAGCCTGCCGGCCTACGACGCGGATCTGCTCACCGCCGACCGCGACCTGGCGGATTACTTTGAAGCCTGTCTGCAGCAATATGGCAATCCCAAGCAGGCCGCCAACTGGATCATGGGCCCCCTGCTGGGGCTGCTCAAAGCTGAGGGGAAAACCATCGCGCAGTCCCCGGTCACAGCCCAAAACCTGGCCCGCCTCCTGAAGCTGATCGACACGGACGTGATCAGCGGTAAGATCGCTAAAACCGTATTCGAGGACATGGCCGCTTCCGGCAAGCCGCCGGAGGATATCGTAGAGGAAAAAGGCCTGGTGCAGGTGACCGATACCGGCGCCATTGATGAAGTCGTGCAAAGGGTTGTCGATGGGCACCCGGATGAAGTTCAGGCTTACCGCGGCGGCAAGACCAAGCTGCTCGGTTATTTTGTGGGGCAGGTGATGAAAGAGACGCGGGGTAAGGCAAATCCAAAGATCGTTAACAAAATTCTGAAAGACAAGCTTGGCGGATAGGGTGGTTTTTAAAGATGAACGCCCGCCTGCCATGCATAGTGCGTTGGCTTGATGTAAACATGGATATATAAAGCAAATGATTAAATTTGCCTCATACCAGTTTCAAGGCATTGCGGTCAGGTCGAACCCTCCAGAGGCGGACAGGCATCGAACGTCCAACATCGAATATTGAATGGGAAAAGATAATGATATTTTAGAGGAAACAGAAGAATTGATTAAAATTTTCGTTACGAGTATTAAAACGGCTGAAAATAAAAAGCCGGAAGCGGTAAACCGCTTCCGGCTTTTGGGTTAAGCATTTAAGAACCGGTAAGTTCGATGCTAGAAGCTAAAGGACAGCCGTGCACCGATTTCCATCGGATCTTCCTGGTTGTTACCGGTGGCGGTGGCGCTGACGGCATCGCCTGCAGCCAGATAGGCAAAAACCAGATCCATGGTTATGTTTTCCACCAGGCTCCAGTTCAGAACGATGTCAAGCTCGGTTCCCAGTTTGTCCTTTCCGAAGGCGTTCTTTTCGGTCAACATCGCATACCACAGGTCGAAGTTCCACTTCAGCTTGTCGCCTGTCTTCAGGTCCAGACCGACACCGATAGTCGAGAGATTGGAAATATGGTTGCCCGGTGCTCCTGTCGGTGCCTGTAAATCGAAAATGCCCAGGCCCATGATTTCAGCCCAGTAGTAAGAGTTACCTTCGGGCAGATTGAACGCTTCATTGTCAGTAGCAGTGGCACTTTGACCGGTGGCGTAGATCAAATCCACCCACAGGCCCGCAGCGCCGAAGCTAAAATCAACACCTCCTGCCAAGAGAAAACCCTTGTTGTCCGCTGGCTTTGCGGGCGCAGTAGCTGGATTATTGATATCGCCGCTACCACCACTGTAAATACCGCTTGCCCAGATACTGAACTTATCGGCTTTCATATCCCAGTCAATACCCAGCCACCAGGGCTCGTAATCGTTGCCCGCCGGGGATTTGTTGCCGTTGGCCCAGCCGTAGACAAAATAGGGATTGAAGACCATGTTACCCACCGGAAAAATCGGGTAAATTGGGATATAGGATGTATATTGGTCGGACCCACCAAATGCCTTGCTCCCATTTTGATTGATAAATGCGAACGGAATCAGCAATTCAGCGGTGGTTCCCGGCTGATACCTTCCGACGTAACCCATGAAGTCATCATCGAACAGAAAACCGCGAGCGAGGACTGCACCCTGAATACCGACTGTGTGACGAAACCCGCCGGTTCTGAAATCGGCGTAGGAATGCTTGAGCTTAACTCTCGCCTGTCCGCCGATCTTGCCGCCTTTGTCATCGGCGCTAGAATCCGCCTGGCCGGCTGTAGAATCGATCTGTAAGATGTTTTTGAACACGAAGTTATCACTAAACTTCGCGTCGTAGTACAAACGGGTACGGGTGTCTTGATCCGTCCGATGTAGCCCATTCGTTGCACCGGTAAAATCTTGATAGGTACTCAGCCGATACCGCCAGTAGCCACCGAACACGCTTTCAAATGCAGACGCCGGCATGGTAAATGCCACCACCAGCAGTGCTGCGAGAATAAATACAAATGATTTCTTCATTCTGTTTTCCTCCTTGAGATTAACAAATAACAACAGTATGAAATGGTAATTGTCTTTTATTACAGTTAAATAGCTCCGCCATCACCTCCTTTCTTTGGTTTTGATTCAAAAGGTTGGAAAACCTTTTAAATCAGGAAGGTTACGGATTAAGCCACAATTTCCGTGTTTCGTAGCAACCCTCAAGTCAATTGTCAAGCAATTTGTTCCCATAATTTTTCTTAAATTTTATGAAACCGGCATCCTGCCGAAGCCCTGTGATAAGCCGGTTTTCAGAGTGGCATCTATTCTAATACAGCATTTACAATAATTTCAACCATTTTTTTATAAAAACATCTAATTTCAAAAAGCTGTTTACAAATCGCTCGTATAGGATTATAAAAAAGGTTTCCATAGAATCCGGTTAAACCAAGCCCGATTCAGAGTTGGTTTGATTTAACCACAAAGATCACAAAGTACACAAAGGAAAAGGAAAGACAATAGAAAAGAATCCGTGTTCGGAGGACTAGGTCTTCAATCTTATAATAAAATCTTTGTGCCTTTGTGGTAAGAATTTTTAAGAAGCATAACGAGCATACCACAATGAACCCAAAAAGGAGTATACGCAATTGCAACCAACCATATACAGATTACTGCTGACATTCTTTTTCTTGGCGTTTGCCGCCGGCGCCGCATTCAGCGCCACTGCCCCGGCTCGAGTGGTGATCATCCCTTTCGACATCAATGCCCAGGAGCAGTATTTATTTTTAAAGGAAGGCATATACGATATGCTCGCCACCCGGATGGCGATTGCAGGCAAAACCGTCCTGGTCGACCGGCAAAGCGTTGAGCAGGAAATGCAGAACATTCAGCAACCGCTCAATGAGGACAAGGCCGTTCTGCTGGCTCAAAACCTCCAGGCGGATTACGTCCTGTACGGCAGCCTGACATTGTTCGGCAACAGCATCAGCACGGATGCCCGGTTTATCGATGTTCATCAGAAAAAACCGCTGGTCAGCTTCAACCAGACCAGCCAAAAACACGGTGATGCGATTGAACACGTAGATCTGCTGACCGAACAGATCAAAGGCGAAGTATTCGGACTGAAGACGTATACGGTCAAGCAGGCCAAGCCGACCAAAACCACTCCGGAGGCCGGCAAGCATCCGGAGTCCATGATGACAACCCCCCGGAGCACCGTAACCAGTGCAGGCGTTGTTCGGGTGGAAACCGAGCGGCCGCCGGTGACGGCCAGCCGCAGCAAGCGTTTCAAAAAGCGCATAAAGAGCCTGACCGCCGGTGATGTGGACGGCAACGGGCAAAACGAGGTTGTCTTTATCGCCCAGCGCACTGCGTTTGTCTATCAGATCACCGAGGGCGTTTTCAGGAAAATCGGTGAAATTCAGGGGGAGAAGGCATCCGAATTCATCGGGGTCGACGCCGCGGATATCAATGAAAACGGTAAAGCCGAAATCTTTATCACCTCTTTGCGGGGCGACGGTCAGCGGCTGAACTCCTTTGTTGCCGAATGGAACGGCAGCCGCTTTGAGAGGATTTCCGAGGATCCGAACTGGTATTACCGGGTGATCAACATGCCGGGCAGGGGCAATGTACTGATGGGACAGCAGCGCGCCGCCGGCAGCATCTTCAAACCCGGTGTGCATGAAATGATGTGGTCAAACGGCACTTATGAACCGGCACAGCAGGTGGCACTGCCCCGGAGAATGAGTGTTTTTGGATTTACCTACGGGGATGCCCTCAACAACGGCCAGACAGCGCTGGTTGCGTACAATAAAAAAGATCAGATACAAATTGTCGACGAATTCGGAAAGGAAGTCTGGACCAGCGAAGATGTTTTTGGCGGCAATCCCGCTTACCTCTTACATATATCTCTGTCCACTGACTACAGTAAGACCGGCGAGGGCCGCGTGAAAAACCGGACCTATCTGCCCCAGCGGATTCATGTGGCCGACCTCGACGGAAACGGCACCTATGAAGTTATTACGGTAAACAATAAAGAGCTTGCCGGCCGCTATCTCGAGCGCCTGAGAATTTTTAACAAAGGACGCATCCAATGCCTGGCCTGGGATGGAACCGGTCTTTTTACCCGCTGGAAAACCCACGAGTTTAAAGGTCACATCAGCGATTACATCCTGGCGGACATTGACGGCGACGGACTGGATGAAATCGTCTTCTCCGTGGTCCTTAAAACCGGAACCACGATCGGGACCAAGCCCAAAAGCGTGATCTACACACTTGACATGAATTCGTCAGCTGACGCGGGTTAAGGCAAAGGCAGCACCGGGGGCAAACCACCCCGCCCCTGCTAAATCACCATCCATGGATGAATTCATAAAATGTCGAATTCGACTAGTGTTTGGTGTTTCGTGTTTTGTGTTTTGTCAAGAATCTGACCCTCTATGCCGGTTTATTAGAACACCAAACACTAAACACCAAATACAAAACACTCTATTAGAAAATTATTTTCCATTCTTTCTGCGAGATCATCAAAGTTCTTTTTGCCGCCCCATCAATGCGATTCACCTGAACCGCTATCCCTCCGGAATTTGCTTGGCTTTTGACTGTTAAATATTATAATTATAACAATAAATTATCATAATGATGATAGGAGGCAGCTATGCCATTAATTCGACCGATATCCGATTTGCGTAATCGGGCTATGGAAATATCTGAGCTTTGCCACAGTGAGGACCAACCGGTGTTTATAACACGAAAGGGGAAAGGTGACCTGGTAGTTATGAGCCAGGCGTATTATGAGCGGCTTCAGAGCTTACTTGATGTGTATCAAAAACTTGGAGAAGCAGAATTCATGGATGCATCCGGTGAACGGGGAATCACGCACAATAAACTCATGAGAAAGCTTAGGGCTCGCTCAAAAAATAACTTCACATTTTAATAACCCGATCCATCCCGCCTGGCTGCGTTGCTCGTCGGTTAAATAGCTTGCTATTCGCCCTCTTTGCACCTTGCCATGCGGGCGCCTCGACTCCTGAAAATATAAAGTTATTTCTTCGCGAACCCTTAGAGAAAAAATCCGATGAGCGGCCTGCCTGAAATTCGATACTTACCGACGGCGGAAGAAGAATCAGATGATATATTCGATTATATTGTCTCTTCATTCAGCGATTGAGGGGATTTTAAAAAATATTTGACATTAATCTGCTTTAACGCATAAAATACAACATTTCGCCCGCCGCAATCATAGAGTTGACGTAATTTTTCCGGGATGTATCCGCTATACACCCGGCGTAGGCAATAAATCAGGAGATACTTTGTAAACCAATAAAACAGGAGGAAAGAAGAATGAGAAAAGGTGTTCCATTTCTGTGTGTCTTCGGACTGATGCTCCTTGTGGCGTCACCTCTTTACGCGGGTGCGATCGTTAATAAATCAAATCAGAGTGCCGATTATTTCAGATCGCTGAATAGAAATGCCAGTACGGACTACGCCGACATCATCGTTTTCAATCCGGCCGGTACCATGAAGATGGACGACGGCGGGTACCTGAAGCTGGATGTTATGTACATCGCCAAGGACTATTCCAACACCATTTCACCCAACGTTCCGCCAGGTAACATCGGCGGGTTCGAAACGGATGAACCCTCGATTCTGCCCGGATTTTTTGCCCTGTACAAAAGCGGAAAATGGTCCGGATTCTTTGCCTTCACCATTCCGGGCGGCGGCGGGGAGGTAAAATGGAATCAGGGCAACGCCACTTCGGTGGCCGCCTCGCTAGGGTTAACCGGTGGTACAAACGGTGCTCTGCCAAACCAGTCGGTTGTCGCTGACGGTGTCTATTACGGATACACCTTGGGCGGGGCGTTTGCCTTCAACGATGTCTGGTCACTGTCAGCCGGTGTCCGTTATATCGATGCCGAGAAATCCGGCACGATAAAAGTAGCAACTCAAAATTATACTTTTAAACAGACAGCCGACGGTTGGAGCGGCTTTTTGGGAGTCAATATTGCGCCGAACGATGCGCTCAATATCGGACTTACGTATATCCACAAAACCAAACTTAATTTCAAAACAACTGCCAGCGGCACAGCCGGCCTCACACTACTAGTTCCAAACTTAGCTCCAAGTTTCGTAGACGGGGTATCAGAACGGGAAGATCTACCCGGTCAAATTAATTCAGGTGTTTCTTATAATTTTACGCCGAATTTTAGGTTTGAGGTTGACCTAACCTACTACCTGGAAAAAGAAGCTACCTGGGCCGGCCGTCTCAACGGTGCCGGCAACAGCTGGGAAGCCGGACTCATGGGGGAGTGGACCTTCAATCCCCAGTGGAAAGCCAGCCTGGGTTACCTGCATTCCAAAATGGAAATCAACCCGGACCAAATTCTGGCAGAGGCGCCTGAGCTGACTGCCAACAGCATCGGCGCCGGTGCCGTATTCAGCCCGACCAACAGCTGGGCCGTCACCTTCGGCGCCGTAAGGGTATTTTACGACTCGGCAACCGGCCGGCTATCCAAAAACTTTCCCGCAAACTGGACCGCCACCTACGACAAAGACGTCTGGAGCGTCTTCGCCGGTGTCCAGTGGAAGTTCCTATAAATCAAGCTGCGCTTGATTTATGCTATTAAAAAAGGTCCCGGCAAATAGCCGGGACTTTTTTAATATTGGAAATAGAAACAGCGATTCTGCGAAAACTGCGTCCCGGATTTCCAGCCTCATCGCTTCCCAGCGTAATCAGCTGCCATCCGACCGATGTCCCAGGTTATACGATTCGATTAAATGCTTTCTCAAGCTCCTTTACCGTCCATTGAATCCACGTCGGCCGCCCATGCGGACAGTGGGAGGGGTTTTCACATTGATCCAGCTGGGATAAAAGACCCTGCAGCTGTTTTTCGTCAAGCGCCTGTCGGGCCCGGATGGTGCTGTGACAGGCCATGAGCTTCAGGCACTCGTCGATGGATTGGGCCGGGCCGGCACTGAATCCCTCCGCAGCCAGCTCTTCCACAATATCCTGGATCAACGGCTTGACTTCCCGCCCAACCAGCAACTCCGGAACGGCTTTGACCACAAAGGTGTTGCCGCCGAAAGGTTCGATTTCCAGTCCGATGCCTTCGAATTCAGGCAGCAACTTCTCAAGAATAGCTGCCTCACGATAACCGAGCTCGACGGTTTCGGGCACGAGCAGCTTCTGGGCCTGGGCCTTGAGTCCTTCCGATCGTCTCTTGAGCTGCTCGTACATTATCCGTTCATGAGCAGCGTGCTGGTCTATGAGGATCAGCCCGTCATTCGACTGGCAAACGATATAGGTGTTGTGAATCTGGCCGATGACGACCAGATCGGCAAAGCGTTTCTTGGACCACAGATCGGTTTGCTCGCGCCGTGCTCCCGGTTCGAAGCGCCAGGATTCAGCGTCACTGCCCGGGGCCGGTCTTGCCCGGTGGAATTTCCGCGAAGCGGGACCCACAGGGTGTTGGATCCTCGATCCTCTATCTTTGAAGGCAGGTTTCGAATCTGCTCTAAAACCGGAACTGCCATCGAAAGCCGTTCGCGCTTCACCGATAATCGTTTGCGCTTTCAGCTTTGAGCTTTGAGCCGCATCCCATTGGCTTTTAGCACCAGTTTGCTGATCCCACCGGGGCCGATCCTGCCGATCGAGCGTTTCCGCTACGGCTGATTTCACCAGATCGTGAACCATCCGATGTTTTGCAAATCGAACCTCGCTTTTGGTCGGGTGAACATTCACATCCACCTGGCCAAAGGGAACGGTGATATACACAACCGCGACCGGAAACTGCCCTTTTACCAGTCGCTGGGTGTAGCCTTCGAATAGCGCATGCTGGATGACTCTGTCCCGCACAAACCGGCCGTTGACGAAAATAAACGTGCCGCGTGAGGTTTTGCGGGACATGCGCGGTGAAGATATCCAGCCGCTGACCTTAACATCTTGGCTTTCTTTTTCGATTTGAAAAAATTCAGTGTGCATGTCCGCCCCGAGAACACCGAGCACCCGCTCGGTTTGATCGGCAGCCGCCGGCCAGCTTTTGACCTTTTTTGAATTGTGTATCAGCTGAAACTGAACATCCGGCCGACCCAATGCAATGCTGGCGACGATATCGGCAATATGCCCCATTTCGGTGTTGACGGTTTTTAAAAATTTACGGCGGGCCGGCGTGTTGTAAAATAGATGTGCCACCGACACCATTGTGCCCGGCGGCGCACCGACCTCTGAAACCTGCTTGATCTTGCCGCCTTCAACCCGGATTTCAGTGCCGGAATCCGAATCCGTGGGCCGGGTCACCAGCGTAAACCTGGCGACGGACGCAATGCTTGGAAGGGCTTCGCCTCTGAATCCAAGGGTGTTGATGGAAAAAAGATCTGCGTCACTGTATATTTTGCTGGTGGCGTACCTTTCAAGCGCCAACAGGGCATCATCGTGATTCATCCCGCTGCCGTTGTCGGAAACCCGGATGAGTGACCGCCCCCCTTTGTCCACTTCCACAATTATGCGGCTGCTGCCGGCGTCCAAGGCGTTTTCCATCAATTCCTTAACCACAGATGCGGGACGCTCGACGACCTCACCGGCGGCGATTTTGTTGGAGATTAGCTCGGGAAGAATTCTTATTTTGGACATAGCCAGGATATAAACCTATATTGGGTTTTTATATCAAAGTGTTTTGTGTTTAAATCTTTTCATCTCGCACGAATCTTTGCAAAAACTCTGCGTCCATCGGTGATAGATCGAATTTCAGACAAGCCTCTTCGATCAGGTTGACTACCGACCTTTCGGGGCTGTACTTGCGCTTTTCGATCAGCCACTTCGTCGCTCTGCGGATTTTTTCTTCTTCAGGCTGGACAGTCGTCATTGTTTCCATTCCTTGATTAATAATTTCTAAAAATGAACCGCTTGACTGAATTTCGCCATTTCACCGAATCACCGTTTCTCCGATTCCCCGTTTCTCCGTTTCATCGCGTCCCCATTTCCCCGACTCGCCGCTTCATCAATCAAATATACATTGCGCTACAATCCCGGCTTCATTTTATGAAAATCGGTTGCCTGCTCGAAATGATATGCCACTCTGAGCAGCTTTTCCTCATCAAAGTGCTTGCCAAGTATCTGCAGGCCGATAGGAAGACCTGCCTGTGAAAAGCCGCAGGGCACGGATATGCCGGGAATACCGGCCAGGTTGGCCGACAAGGTGAATATGTCGGACAGGTACATGGTCAGCGGGTCATCGACGATCTCTCCTATTTTAAAGGCCGGGGTCGGTGCCACCGGCGCCAGAATGACATCGCAGGATTCAAAAGCTTTTTTAAAGTCTTCCATGATCAAAGTCCTGACCTGCATGGCTTTGCCGTAGTATGCATCGTAATAACCGGCGGACAGACAATAGGTTCCGATAATAATGCGGCGCTGGACTTCAGGGCCGAAGCCCTTAGAGCGCGTGCTGCGGTACATTTCAATCAGATTGTCCTGTTCCGTATCCCGGTATCCGTACTTGACCCCGTCATAGCGGGCCAGGTTAGAGCTGGCTTCCGAAGGTGCAATCACGTAATATACCGCCACGACATGTTCGGTCTTCGGCAGGGACACCGCCACCTGTTTGGCACCCATGCCTTCGATCACCTTGACCGCATTTTGCACTGCATCCGCAACTTCGGAATCGAGCCCTTCCATGGCAGTGTATTCCCTCGGTATTCCCACGGTCAAGCCGTTCAGATCCCCGGCCAGAGCCGCGCTGTAATCCGGCACATCCATGGGCACCGAGGTCGAGTCCGCCGGATCGTGGCCGGTAATGGTGTTCATCAAAAGGGCGCAATCGATCACATTTTTTGTCAGCGGCCCAATCTGATCAAGGGATGAGGCAAATGCCACCAAACCGAAACGTGAAACTCTTCCGTAGGTGGGTTTCATTCCCACCACACCGCAATGGGAGGCCGGCTGACGGATGGACCCACCCGTATCGGATCCGATGGCGCCGATACACATATCGGCTGCGACAGCCGCCGCCGAACCGCCGCTGGAACCTCCCGGGATGCGATCCAGGTCCCAGGGATTGTGCGTCGATTTAAATCCCGAATTTTCGGTGGAAGAACCCATGGCAAACTCGTCCATGTTGAGTTTGCCGACAAAAACAGCCCCGGCCTGCTTCAGCTTCCCAATGACATGCGCGTCATAGGGTGGAATAAAATTTTCCAGTATCCTTGAGGCACAGGTAGTCCGCATGCCTTCGATGCAGATTAAATCTTTTATGGCCACGGGAATACCGGTTAGCGGCTGACAGTTGCCGCCAGAAATAGCCCTGTCTGCCGCTTTTGCCTGCTCAATGGCCGCCTCCGCCGACACGGTGAGAAATGCATTCACTTTTTCTTCGACCGCGTCAATCCGGTCCAGTACGGCACGGGTCAGTTCAAGGGAAGTGATCTCTTTTTTCCGCAAGAGTTCATGCGCTGCTTGAATCGTAAGTTCGTGAAGTTTCATTTATCACTCCCGCGCTTGATCCTTTATCATCGGTTCAGAATTTATGTCTTTTTATGAAAGGCGAAAGAATCAATTGTAATTGATTCGATCCTTTAAATTGTCTCAACGTCGGGTGCATATTACCTTCGTCCCGTTGATCGAATCAGAATGGAAAGAAAACCCGAAACTCACAACCTGTAACCCGCAACACGTAACCCGCAACTCGAAGCCCTCAGCCAACCACTTTCGGTACAATAAAACTTCCCTCATCTCTTTCCGGCGCATTGGCCAAGGCTTTGTCCGTCTTCAGATGCTGCCTTTCTGCATCTTCACGAAATGCATTGGTCAGCGAAATGGCATGGGACGTTGGCTTGACACCTGTGGTGTCCACGGCCTTTAGCTGATCCACATATTCCAGCACTGTTCCGATTTGCCCGGTGAATTTCTCAATAGCCGCGTCATCGAGTTCAAGACGCGCCAGATGGGCAACGTGGAGGATTTCTTGTTTTGATATTTTCATATTTCTCTCCAAAAAGAAAAAATCTGTTTTAACCACAAAGCTTTGTGGTTCATATTCTTCCCTTACGGCTTAACGAGACACCAAAAACGGATCATAACCATCCTTTTTTAGCCGTTTTATGGTGCCAACTGCTTCCTCCCGGCTGCCGTACTGCCCCACTCTCACGCGAAACCAAACTCCCTTTTCCGGCACCATACCAATGGTTTTGTAGGCAGGATATCCCTTCTTCTTGAGCTTGTCGACCAGCTCTTGTGCCTCTTGCCTATCTTTCAAAGATGCTGCCTGAATTGTCAGGTTGTTTTCGGTTGTGGCAGCGGAATTATCTTTATTGGCCAGGGGAGTTTTGCGAATCGATTTAGACTTCGAGATTTTTTTTTCAGGCGCCTTTCTTTGCACCGATTGCGGTTTTTTGCCGGACTTGTCTGTATGAGTCCTGGTTTCGGGAATTTTTTTGGTCTTTTTCAGTTCCTCATAAAACTCCAGGTCTGTTTTTGATTGAAAAGCATCGGAATCAATTTTGACCCGGGCCATTTGTTGCTGCATATCCGCTTTTTTTAACTGCGCCAGCTCCTTCGACAACTTTTCAATATCAAACTTGACCGGCGCTGTGCCCCGACCTACAAGCACTCCAAGAACAAACATCCAGGCTAAAATAAAAAGTATTGTCAGGTATTGTCCAAGCCTGCCTTTAAGCAGGCGATTATAAAAAGATGTTTGTTTCTTTTTGTTTTTTTTGGTCATGACAATACTTTTTGTTTGATCGCTGCGCTAAAGGAGAGGCGCTACGCACCTCAAGGAGCGCTGCGCTAGAGGAGCTTCCCTTCGGGGCTTGAGGCTAATAGACCCCAACAGCAATCCTCCTCCAGAGCTCGAAGGGCTCGATCCTCTAGGCCTGCCAGGGCCGATCCTCAAATCTCGCAAAGCGGGACGATCGATTAGCCCTGCTTCGGAAGATCATACACGCCAGCGGATTGATCCAGAGTAAATTCTCACATGCTCTTGGGTGCCGATACACCCAGCAGGGCTAATCCGTTGCGAATCACCTTTCGCACCGCCTCCACCAGATATAGCCGACCACGGCACAAAGCCGGATCATCCACCAGAACCCGGTGCTTATTGTAGTAAGCGTGAAACGCAGAAGCAAGATTCATAAGAAAAAAAGTAATGCGGTGCGGCTCCAGAGTTTTCGCGCTGCTCGTGACAGCTTCCGAATAACGGGCAAGGGTTTTGATCAGCTGAATCTCCTCCGGTGCCTCAAGAGTGGCGATGGCAGCCTCATCGCGCACGATTTCATCAATTCCCCTTTCTGCAGCCTTGCGGATAATACTTGATATCCGCGCATGCACGTACTGGACATAGTACACGGGGTTATCGTTGGTCTTTTGTTTGGCGAGCACCAGATCAAACTCCAGCGGACTTTCATAGTGGCGCGTGAGAAAAATAAACCGCGCGGCATCGCTGCCGACCTCCTCGATAACGTCTTTCAGAGTGACGAATTCTCCGGCCCGGGTCGACATAGCCACCGGTTCGCCGGCCCGCAGCAGGTTTACAAACTGAACTAGGATAACGTCGAATTGATCCGGATTGTAGCCGGAAGCCTCAACGGCAGCTTTCATGCGCGGGATATACCCGTGATGATCTGCGCCCCAGACATCTATGACAGTATCGAATCCGCGGTCAAACTTGTCCTGATGGTAGGCGATATCGGATGCAAAATAGGTTGTAAGGCCGTTTTGGCGAACAACAACCCGGTCTTTCACATCGCCGAAATCGCTGGTCCTGAACCACAGGGCACCGTCCTTCTCATAGACCTTATCCCGGCTGTGAAAATCTTTTATGGTCGCATCGACGGTTCCGGAATCATACAGGCTTTGCTCGCTGAACCATACATCGTACTTAACACCGAACAAATTCAAGTCATCCCGAATGCCGTCAAGAATCTCTGCAGCCGCCTGTCGAGTACAGTACAGTATCGCGTCTTCCTCTTCCTGTTTCAAAAGTGCATCGCTTTTTTCGGCTACTATCTCGGCAGCCATCTCGCGGATATAATCTCCCTGATAACATTCATCCGGAAAATCGAGCGTGTGCCCCAGCAACTGTTTGTATCGCAGATATACAGACAGCCCCAGGGTGCGGATCTGTCGGCCGGAGTCATTCACGTAGTATTCTTTCTCAACTTCAAATCCACAGAATTTGAGGATATTGGCGACACTGTCGCCGACCGCCGCACCGCGACCATGACCTACGTGAAGTGGGCCGGTTGGATTGGCGCTGACAAACTCCACCTGAATTTTTTTACCTTCGCCGAAATCCGCAGCGCCGTATTGCCCGTCAGCAGCATGAATATCGTGTAATATTGGATGCCACGCCTGGGGTTTTACAAAAAAATTGATGAATCCGGGCCCTGCAATTTCCGTTCGTGCCAGAATTCCTTCGGCGTCATTCAAATGGGCAACAATTGCATCTGCTATTTTACGGGGTGGCATTTTCTGGGCCGAAGCCATGATCATGGCAAAATTGGTGGAAAAGTCACCGTGAGCGTCAGCTTTGGGTTCTTCGACGCCCACATCCGGAAATTCGGCAACGGGCAGATCCCCTTTTGCATGGGCCTGTTTTGCGGCCTGGGTTATCAGTTGTCTGATTTTCGGTTTCATAATTCTTAAATTCCCAATCATTAATGTCGGATGTTCATGTAATCAGTTTTTATTTAACAGGTTAGTCAATTTTTTGAAATCATTTATGAGGTCTGTGCGTATCACTGCAAGGAAAAAGTTCGATTTTATAATAGTATTTATCAATTAAGTCAAGCAACTATGCGTGTCTAAAATGTATTAGCGGCTTGTAAGTTTTTTTTGTTTGACACTATTTTGGGACAAGTGATAAGTTGTCTATAAATACCGGCCGAAGCCGGCCAGATAAAACACTCGAAAAGAAATTCAAGGAATCAGCGCCACGAAGGATGTTGGTATCAGAAAGATGCCAGAAGTTCGTGGTTTTTTTTTGGGGGAGCCGAAGGAGGCTTGCATGAATAAAAGTTCTTGCACAGGTCTGATAGCAATTGCTCTGGTTCTGTTCATCTTTGATTCGGCGTTTGCCCATTTCGGTATGTTGATCCCATCGGACGCCATGGTGATGCAGGGGGAAAATCGAACCGTCACCCTAAACCTGTCATTCAGTCACCCGATGGATATGGTGGGAATGGAACTGGCCAAGCCAAAAGTTTTTAAAGTAATGGCTTACGGCAACCACCAAAATTTATTGGCCGATATCAAGAAGATCCGTCTGATGGGTCACAGCGCCTGGCAAACCGATTACAGAATTAAAAGACCCGGCGTCTACATGTTCTACATGCAGCCGCAACCATACTGGGAACCGACTGAAGATGTTTTCATCATTCACTACACCAAAACGGTGGTAACCGCCTTCGGCGATGACGAAGGCTGGGATCGAGAAATCGGTTTAAAAACGGAAATCGTGCCGTTAACCAAGCCCTACGGCCTATACGCCGGCAATGTATTCCAGGGGATCGTCAAACTGGACGGCCAACCGGTTCCATATGCCGCGGTCGAAGTTGAATATTACAACCAGGATAAAAAAGCCCAAGCTCCCACCGCTTACATGGTTACCCAGACAATTAAAGCCGACCCAAACGGCGTTTTCACCTATGCAGCGCCGCGTGCCGGGTGGTGGGGATTTGCGGCGTTAAATGAAGCGGATTTCAAATTGAAATCAAAATCGGGGGAAGAAAAAGAAGTTGAACTGGGCGCTGTAATCTGGGTACATTTCGAGAAATGGCATTCTCATAAGGGTTTATAAATAATGTTTGATAAAAGCCATTGGTGGGTTGGCACCGGTATGATCATTACTGCCTATTTGTTTGGCAGTAATAACGGGATCCGAATGACAGCCGAATTTTAAAAGGAATTGCCTTGCCACCCGTAGATCCGATTATAGGAGGGTTACAGAAATCAGTTGCCTCAAGACCCGGAGGGGCGCTCCTTAAGTCCCGAGTAGCGGGACGATCCTCAAGCGAAGCGATCCTGGATGGTTTAAAAACAAAACATTTGGCGACGCGATAGATTAACTTGTTAACAACAGACAACCTAATTTCAAACTATGCACATCTCTGAAGGCATACTCTCCGGGCCGGTACTGATTAGCGGCGGCGTCCTGGCGGCCGCCGGAACCGCTGTCGGTTTAAAAAGGCTTAATTACGATCATATTGCACGCGTCGGCATTCTGGCGGCTGCATTTTTTGTGGCATCGCTGATTCACGTACCGCTTGGCCCCTCGAACGTACATTTGATCATGAACGGCATCGTGGGACTGCTGCTTGGTTGGGCGGCCTTTCCGGCCATACTGGTGGCGTTGTTGCTGCAGGTCGTTTTTTTTCAATTCGGCGGCATTACAACCCTTGGTGTCAACACAATTATCATGGCGCTTCCGGCGGTGACCAGCTACTATTTGTTTCGCCCGTTGTTGTGGAAAAAAAACACCGCCGGTCTTCTTGGTGCATTTGGCGCCGGTTTTTGCGCGGTATTTTTCGGCGCGGTTATCGTTGGCGCGGCACTCATGTTTACCGAAGTAAATTTTCTGGAAGTGGCAACGCTGGTGGCGGCCGCCCATATTCCGATAATGGTAATCGAGGGCATTGTAACAGGGTTTTGCGTGGCTTTTCTTAAGAAAGTCCAACCGGCCATGCTGCCTGGATATAAAAACTAAGATGTCGGAGGACCCTATGGCATTCAACCGTTTCTTAAAACATCATCCGTGTATAAAAAATTATTCGCTCATAGCGGCCGCCATTGCCTTGTTCAGTATCGGCGGCACCGTCGCACACGCACATAAGGTCAGCGTTTTTGCATGGATTGCGGAAGACACGGTGCATGTTGAAAGCAAATTCGGCGGCGGCAGAAAGCCTAAAGGCGCTCCGGTGGTGGTATATGATGACCGGGGAAGGCTACTTTTAAAGGGCAGAACAAACGCAAGCGGCGAATTCTCTTTTAAACTGCCGCAAAAAACAGAGATGAAAATCATCCTGCTGGCCGGGCCGGGACACAAGGCAGAATGGCACATCACCGAAGCGGATCTCTCCGAAGCGAGCGCCGATCAAATTCAAATGACCGAAACGTCGAATTCCGACCCTCAACAACCGGATTCGGCAACGCACTTTCAGCCTGGAGGACGAGAACCCGAGCCGGGGAAACCGTCCGATTCAAGGGAAGAGGCGACAGCCGAGGAGATTCAAATAGTGGTTGAAAAAGCTCTGGACCGGAAATTGAAACCGATAATGAAAATGCTGGTCGACTCCCGCGAGAAAGGTCCCGGTATTACGGATGTCCTGGGCGGTATCGGCTACATCTTCGGTCTGATCGGCGTCGCCGCTTATTTTCATTATCGTAAAAAGGCAACCGATAAGTCATAGTGTTCTATTTCGTATATTCAATGACGTATTTATTTAATAAAATATACGGAAGCTAAAGTTAAAAGTGACTAAAGTTGAAAGTTTTAAGTGAACTAAAGTTTCAAGTAACTATTATGATTCGCGAACCCTTTGCATTCGGCGATTCCGTCATCCACCGCATCGACCCGCGGATTAAAATCGTCTTTGCGGCCGTGGGTTCGGTTTTAATCGCAATTTCTCACCGGTTTCCGTCGCTCATCGCAGCGTTGACGGTCTCCGTGCTTATTGTGCTGCTGGCCCGTCTCGATCTCAAAGAAGCAGGAAAAAGACTTCTGGTCGTATTCGGTTTTTTACTTCTTCTTTGGCTGGTGCTGCCGCTGACATTCGAAGGTGATCCGATAGCCCGCATCGGTTTCCTGACAGTGAATCACCCGGGAGTGATTCTCGCAGCGCAAATTACCTTAAAATCCACATCGATTTTACTACTGCTGATGGCACTCATCTCGACAATGAACTTTGCCACCCTGGGTCACGCCCTCGATCGGCTGCGGATCCCCGGCAAAATGGTTCATCTGCTGTTGATGACCTATCGATATATTTTCGTGATCGAGCAGGAATACCAGCGTCTTTGGCGGGCCGTCAGAATTCGCGGCTTCCGGCCCACAACAAATATCCATACTTATAAAACATATGCCTATCTGGTCGGAATGCTTTTCATCCGCGCATCCGAGCGGGCCGACCAGGTCTATCGCGCCATGCGCTGCCGAGGATTTAAAGACAGGTTTTATTGCCTGAGCGATTTCCCATCGCATCCGCGAAACTGGATCTTTTCGATACTGATGGCATTTTTCAGCATCACCCTAGCGCTGCTGGAGTGGGGTATTTAAGTGCACCGATTCGTATTTTTGGAAGTATGAACTGAGGTTTATTAATTGGTCAATATGTAGAAATTCAGCCACAAAGACACGAAGGCACAAAAAAAATGAGTCAGAAAAATCCGATCATAAACCTGGAAGACATCACATTTTCATACCCGGACGGCACGACCGTCTTCGACAAACTCGAATTCAAATTATACCAGGATGACCGAATCGGCCTGATCGCACCCAACGGCAGCGGGAAAACAACCCTGTTCCACATCATCATGGGATTGCTGAAACCCGCGGCGGGTCGCATCGAAATCTTCGGCAGACCCCTCGCAACCGAAAAGGACTATCTGCAAGTGCGCCACAGAATCGGTCTTCTTTTCCAGGATGCGGACGATCAACTCTTCAGTCCAACCGTGCTGGAGGATGTCGCCTTTGGCCCTCTGAATCAGGGCAAAACCAGGGACGAGGCCATAGCGGTTTCGCGCAGTACCTTGTCATTTTTAGGTTTGAACGGATTTGAGGATCGGATTACATTCAAACTGTCCGGCGGCGAAAAACGGCTGGTCGCACTGGCCACGGTACTGGCCATGGAACCGGAAGTACTGCTTCTGGATGAGCCCAGCGCCGGGCTGGATGAGGCCACCAGAGTGCGCCTGGTCAATGTTCTCAAAGCACTGAGAATCAGCTACATCATTGTTTCACATGAACTTGATTTTCTCAAAGAACTGGCGGATTCGGTTTTCACTTTGCAAAACGGTAAAATCCGCCTGGACACCGAACTGCAATTGCACGAGCATGTCCACGCCCACCCATATGGCAAGCAACCTCATAAGCATGAGTCGGTTTAGCCGGTTGGCCCGTTTAGCCCGTTTAACCGGTTGAGCACGTTGATAAATGATATAATCCATATAAACCCGCCTAACGGGCGAACGGGCAAACCGGCTAACCGGCAAACCGACAAACCGACAAAAAAGATCGCTTGACACTTCCTCCCGATTTTCATAATAAAACCATTGTTACAGGTGCGAAGGCTTAATAGGGAATCCCGTTGAAGTCGGGAGCGGTCCCGCCGCTGTAATCGGGGACGAAATCTGCAAAGTTACCACTGTGACGCCACCAAACGGTACGGGAAGGTGCAGATAGTAGGAAGATCCGAGAGCCAGAAGACCTGCCTGGACATTTCGCCTGATCTTTGCAAGGGAAACAAAGAGCCGGCAACAAAAAGGGCCAAGCAAACTGGGTGCAACCCTTCAAGCCGTAATGGTTTGAAGGGTTTTTTTGTTGCGACAGCCGGTGGTACAATTTCAGGAAACTTGATCTCCTTAAATTGCAATTAGGTATTAGAACCGTCAATAAATCATAATAATTCAAATAGTTGAGGTATTTTTTGTGAGATAATAAAAGTTATTGCAAGCGGAAAA
>Ga0126332_10000272_pt1 | contig 19738 bp, 18 predicted proteins | sample InaspJWI42metaG_FD_94482 | JGI IMG/M metagenome (GOLD analysis project Ga0126332, IMG submission 94482) | Marine gutless worms symbiont microbial communities from Oahu, Hawaii - Inanidrilus sp. 2 OAHU.JWI-42 metaG | ecosystem: Host-associated > Annelida > Digestive system > Unclassified...
CTTCTTTAAATAAAAAAGGACTCAAAACTGAGACCCATTTATTCCGATAATCACTTAATGCTTGTCAATTGATTCTAAAAAAAATTCCTTCGTTTAAAAGTATTTAATCTGCATACCTACACTATACTCATCGGATTAGCAACAATTGCCGGAACCCTTATCTGGTACGTTCTCTTCCTGCGCGGACAAACCCAATTAGTGGGTGCGTCCAACGTGTTATGGCATCAGAAAGTTATCGAGCCACTCGTGACCAGGGCTGAAGATTATAAGGCCACCCGGCGCAAAGCGTTCCCAGTTATTCTTTTGCCATTGGCAAATCCTGAGACGGAGCGATCATTACTCACGGTCGGAACGGCACTTGCTAAAGCCCGCAGAGCAAAATTGCATCTAACCCACGTTGTGAGCGTTCCGGTGCAAACACCACTGGAGGCGGGTCGCATGGAATTTGAGCAAAGGCGGGTAGAACAGGAAACAATCTTAGACGTTGCATCCAGACATGCCACCGAGAAGGGGATACGTGCCCGCGCCAATACATTGGTCGCTCACAATGTGCCATCGGCTATCCTTAGCGTTGCTGATATGGAACAACCCGACTTGATACTTATGGGATGGACTGGTGAGGTTCGGAACTCTACTATACGCGGTACCAATGCCGCAGGTGTGGTTAAATTAGCTAATCGCAATGTATTAGTGCTCAAGGATAATGGACTGAATAAGGTCCACCGTATTCTGGTGCCTATTGGCAGCGGCCCACATTCAAAGTTGGGATTAAGAGTGGCTAATTTTTTGGCCACGCAATGGGGAGCCACCGTTACAGCTATGACGGTTCAGGTCGGCCAAGGGTATTCGGCCGCCAAGTCAGAATTCGATCACGAAAGTCTGCAATTTTTCCAGGGTCTGGCCGAAGAATTCGTGCGCGATTCTCTTAGAGAAGCAGGTGTTACTGCTGAAATCTCCGCCGTAATCGACACCGACGTCAGCAATGCCATCCTCAAGGTCTCTGTCGACTATGACCTCATCATCATTGGAGCATCGAATGAATGGGGCTTTCGCCAGTGGCTCTTCGGTTCTCTGCCTGACAAAGTGGCCAATAATGCATCTGCCTCAGTGCTGATGGTGCGTTCCAGGGCTTGATCACTGGGGCCAGCTAAAATTTCTGCAAGCAGAGGAAATTTTCAAAGGTTAAGGAAGATTTTTGTTGGTAAAGAAAGCAGATAAAGCTATTAAGATTGCACCTGAAGATTTATATTCTATCTGTTAAATAATATTGTATATTTTTCTGCATATTTTTTTACGTCAATTCCGACATCCTTTGGAGAAATCAGAGATTCTTGGGTTACAACTTCCTTAACAGTTGTGTCTGTGGCAAGCTAACCCACGCATTAACCTACCTCAGAATTATCATATAGTCTAAATATACATGCACCCTCGTTGATTCTTTGATATCTAATAACATATTTCAAATGTGACTCAGATTGTGATAACGGCAAGATCAAGATTCGATATCCATCAAAAATGGGGCTCATTCCAATTATCGCAACTTTTCGTTTAACTTGGATACTCTCAATGCATCTTTTCATTTGCGTCAACTCTCTTTTGATTCGATGTTTGTGATTGAAAAACAAAACGATTTTTAGCTATACTGAAAATGACGATACATGATTAAAATGAAAAGCGTATGAACGTAAAATGAAAAATGAAAGTATAAAAGAATAAGAGGAATACGGATAGAGATGATATCAACTATTATTGTTGATTTTGGTGGTGTACTCGCCGAAGACGGTTTTAGAACCGGCCTTTTGGCCATCGCCGAACAGCATGGTTATGACCCGCAATGGTTTCAGCGCACGGCAGTTGAAGCCATTTATCAATGCGGATATGTGAATGGGTTGTGTGAAGAACACGTGTTTTGGGAATTATTGAGAAAAAATACCAGACATTCGATGGAAGATCATTCTCTGCGCAGATTCTTTATCACCGGGTATAAATTATGGCCCAGAATGATTGAATACGTAAAGAAGATAAAGACTTTAGGCTACACAATCATATTGCTAAGCGATCATACTAATTGGTTAGACGAATTAGATAAAAAGAATGCCTTTTTCCACCTATTTGACAAGGTATACAACTCTTACCATATCCATCAAAGCAAGCGAGATGGTAAGCTATTTGGGTTTGTCCTTTCGGATTTAGGCCTAAGTCCCGAAAATGTGTTGCTGATCGATGACAATACGGGAAATATCAGGCGTGCAAAGTCAGCGGGTATGAATGTTTATCAGTTCACCGATACTGATTCATTTATAAGGAACGTCATGCCCGTATTAGATCCGGAGAAGTGAAAGCGCCATTGATTTATCTATGTGATTCACACACATCATTTCAGTCGTTTGCTCCGGTCTTCATTTCACCGGGATGCTGTCTTTGGGGTCATAGGGAGCTTTTACGAAAACAGCTTTCCAAGGAACCTCGCCTTTATTAACGACATAGTGGGACTCACCCGGATCGCAGCGCAAATAATCTCCCTTTTTAAGGACGTGGCAATCACCGTCCAAATATAAATGGATCTCACCTTCGATGGTATAAAAAGCTTCCTCAATCCTCTCATGCTTATGTGCCGGGAAATCTTGCCCCGGCAACAATGTAACGATCCCGAAGTCGGATCGAGGTCCTCGTGAGAGGTATTTGGGACCGTTATCGCCGAAACGATACTCATGTTCGGATTCTTTGGTGTATAACATGGATTCCTCTTGTTTGGATGGTTGATATCTTTTCTTATCTAAGTCCTTTAAGCCAAGATTCTCTACAGGCCCGGAGCCTTCCACATGGATTGCGTGATATGGTTATCAACCAGGGCAAGCTGGGCCGCATAGGCCTTTTTCCAGCGACCTTGGAATTCCTGATACAATTGGTGATTCGCCGTGTCTGGCGTATAGTCGTTTTCCCAGCGAATCAAAGAATCAGCCGCCTGTACCATATTGTCGAAAAGACCGGCGCCGATACCGGCGGCTATGGAGCACCCTAAGGCCGTGGCTTCTCTTACCACGGGGACACGCATTTTTTTGCCGGTGACGTCGGCCAGGATCTGGCACCACAAGGCACCCTTGGACGACCCGCCCGCAAATACCAGCATATCTGTTTCAACCCCGGTAAATGCGAATATTTGTTCCAAATTACTTGCCGCCACAATGGCGGCATTCTCTTCCAGGGCGCGGAATATTTCGGCTTTTCCGCACCGGGTCGGATCGATATTGAGATTCAAAAGCGAGGGTGCGGCATGGTACCATTGTCCGTAACGCATCACATCTGAGAAAATGGGCATGATGCCATGGGCTCCCGGTGGCACGTGCCGAGCCATTTCCTCCAGTACGCTAAAGGTGTCGATTTGGCGGTCGGCGGCGATCGCCTTTTCCGGCTGGCAGAAGGCATCGCGAAACCATCGCATGATCAAACCGACAAAGAAAGAGATGGCTTCAGCCTGGCTCACACCGGGAACGGCATGAGGGTTGACCCGGATGTTCATCCCGGGATCCGTTACCGGTTGGGACAAGTTTACCATCTGTTGCCAGAATGTACCCCCCAGTACGGCCGCCTGCCCCGGCTTCACTACGCCGAGTCCCACGCACCCGAGCTGGGCGTCGCCGCCGCCCATGACCACGGGGAGGTGCCGGGGCAGTCCTGTTTCGTCCGCCGCTTGGGCACAGATCCGACCGATCACGGTGCCGGATTCCACCGAAGGTGGGAAGATATCGTCCCGGACACCCACTTTTCGGGCCATCTCCGGAGACCAGTCCCGGTCAGCCAAAGAATAGATCCCCGTGGTTCCGGCATTGGATGGATCGGAGGCGATTTCACCGGATAACCGAAATAGAACCCAGTCACTGAGCATGGAGATCTTTCTCGTCCGCTCATAAACCTCCGGCATATGGCGCTTTACCCATAACAGCCGCGGTAATGCCCCGAGGGCGAAAGTTTGGCCCGAAATACCATAGAACTCTTTTTCAAGGTCCGGAAATTGTTCTTTGAGATCTCGAACTTCATTGGCGGCCCGGGCATCTACGTTGGCACATCCCCACAACTCATTTCCATCGGCATCATACAGGACAATGCCTTCACGCATGCTGGTGGCACTGATGCCAAGAACATCGACCGGTGCGACATTTCCTTCATCAAGGGCTTGACGGATGCATTGACAAAGAAGCCTCCAGTTGTTCTGTGTGTCGAACTCCATGGAGTTCGGGTAACGCTCGTCGCTTTTATGTATCCACTCCTTTTGTCCCGAGGCTATCTGATGACCTTCGGCGTCGAACAGAACGGCTCGCCCGCTTCCCGTGCCAGCATCAATGGCAAGCACATAGCCTTTTCTTTCATTCATCTGTTTCCCCCTTTGGCGATCATTCCAGGCCGGCCTGGATTTTCCTTATTTTCGGGATCGCCAGACTGGCCTCATCGGCCAGTTCGATCACCCGAAGCAAGCGCCCCGGTGCAGAGCGTCCCTTGCACTTGTGAGTTGGGTCACCTCTCATGCCTTCAACCATACCATTTATCAATCGATCACGAGGAAAGGAAGCACCAGTTAACCATTCCTGCATATCAATAACTTCATCGGCAATTTGGCGAGCCAGCTCATTATGTTCAGACCACAGAGCCTCTACTGTGCCACCGATTTCTAAGCCGGCAATATTAATGGTCAACACAAATACATTTTTAACCACAAGCTCAATAAGAAGATCATCCTCACTCGATAAAATCTTAGATGAAATTTCAAGGCTCTCCAAAGAGTCCGCAAGAAATTTAGCATTGGGTCCATATATGCGGGTGGGTATGAAGACCTTATAGTCTTGTCCTTTTTTCTTCTCAAACCAAATCGACATGACCGTAGGATTTATGACGTTGTATGTCTTCCAGTGATGAGGAAGCAGCTCATTTTGAAGCAGTACGATTTTATCATGCCACTGGTCTGGTATGTTTTCTAAAACTACCGGGAGGTCTTTTTCTCCAACTGCGATCAAAACCAACAGAGGATCAGGTATATTTTTAGCTGTTTCGGAAATATTTGCACCTCTCGTTACTGGATAAACAGGATATCCTCTGCCCAAGAAGGCTCGTGCGAAAACACTACCCAACTCTCCAATACCGATAATCACAACTGGTTGATTCATTTTGACCTCGCGTTTTTAAAATGTTGTGAATGAGTGAGAAATTATTTTTATCTATTTTAGACCTTTGCTACCGTGCTCCAGGTTTTTTTCGTAACGTTCCTTCCATTCTTCCGGTACCGGCGCTCCAGTGGCGTCGAACCACTCCACAACCGGAATTCCCGAAAAAAGTGCAACATTGCCCCACGGCATCCAGGCTCCCGTCCGTACGATGAACTTAGCTGTCTGATACCCCTTTTCGTGAAACCAGCTATTGGGCATCGTTGTTGCTTCAGCATCAGGAAAAATATCCTTCACCCCATTGGTGACCGTAGGGTTGTTCTTTTTTGCCTCCTCAATCAGCGCAAATTTCTCGACCCACATTTCTTGCCTGATCCCTCTTAAAACGGTAAATAGATCCGGAACGTTAGGGACAACGGCCAGGTCAATTACCCGATCATCCGGATAGCGGATGGGAAAGCCTGCATCCGAAACGATAATAATGTCATCATGCCCCATCTGCGCGATAGCCGCTGTCAGCTGAACGTTGAGTATTCCATCTCTGCGCATTTGAAATCCTCCCTTTTTTAATTTATTCACGGCTGGACAATTGGGAGTTAAATCCTTACGGGTGGACACCACTACTTCACAGGATCAGCCCGTCGGCGATCGGAAATAGAGGGCACTATTTGCCCTTAACGATCAACGCAACAATCTCTTCCTGTGTGGTGTCCTTGACCGTCCTGATGCCCGCCATTTTTCCAAGATGAAGCACCGCAACTCGATCACAAACCGAGATCACGTGATTCAGGTTATGGCTGACCATGAACACACCGATTTCTTTCTCCGCCAAGCCGCGAACGACGTCCAGCACTTCCTCCGCGGCACTTGGGCTGAGCGCAGAAGTCGGCTCGTCGAGTATCACGTACCGACTCCCGAAACCGACCGTTCGAGCTAGTGCACTCACTTGTCGTTGGCCACCCGAGAGAGTGCCCACGGGACTGCTAACTTCTATGTGGCGCACCGAAAAGGCGTCAACGATCTCCCTCGCACGTTTTTTGAGGGCGGAAAACCTCAGAAACCCTGCGAAGTTTGTTACTTCCCGCCCAATAAATACATTTGCTATTACCGATAAATCATCAAATAGAGCCAAGTCCTGATACAGCATCTCGATGCCGGCGGCATGGGCCTCATTCGGATTAGAGAAAACATGTTCCTGTCCGTCAACCGTAATCGTACCCTCATCGAAATTGATAGCACCGGCCAAGATCTTCATCAGCGTGGATTTGCCAGCGCCATTGTCGCCAACAAGACCAACGACTTCTCCAGGCACAACCTGTAAGTCGACGTCCAGCAGCGCTTGGACCTGTCCGAACCTTTTACTGATACCTGCCATCTGAACGCCCGTAGTGGCGCCCTGTTTCAGGCGATTTCGCTCTTTCACTTGCAATTCCATAATATGCTCTCAGACGTTTATAGCCGGAGAATTATAGGCCCCGACGCCTCGGCCTCGGGGCCCTCCATTTAGCGGTCCAGTTCCCCTGAATAGCGAAAGGCGTAATCGGTTTCCGCCTTGATCTGCGCAGGAGTCATCCGATAATCGATCGTCTTGATAGTTGCTGCGAGCACCACAGGGACCTGCTTACCCTCGGCATGGGCTTTAATGGCATCGGCAACAGCTGTACCCCAGTCATCATTCACGCGAAAGGCAGCCACCTTGAGCCCACCATTCATGATTGACTTGAGTTCGTCCCCGCCGCCGCCCCAGCCGTTTACGATGACCTTGTCGACAAGACCTCGCTCTTCCACCGCAGCCAAAGTGCCAAGCGCCACTGCCGTATTACCGGCGTGAAGCATCGTGATGTCAGAGTGTTTGCTGAGGACGGCATTCGCGCCGATGAAGGCTTTTTCCCGGTCTCCCTGTGCCTCATATTCGTCGACAAGTTTCATGTTCGAATTCTTGAGCACGCAGTCACGGAAAACATTGCTCCTCTGATCATCGACAAGCCCAGGAAGATAGCGGATGAGGGCAAAGGTGCCTTCTCCTCCGGTTTCCTTGATAGTCCAGTTACACAGCACTTTCGCACCGACCGAGTGGTCAAAGCCGACATGCGATAACGGCATCCGATCTGTTCCGACAAGGTCTACGAAAGGATTGACCACATTCATGACAAGCGTCGGAACATTTTGGGCCAGGCGCTCCAGATTGGCCTTCTGGGCTTTGTATTCGGAAGGGCCGATCACGACATAATCGAAACCCAACGCCAGGACTTGCTCGATCTGCGTGGCTTGGCGCCCGTGTTCATCGGGTCGGATCATGAATTCGGTCACCTTAAACGGCACTTTTGCTTCCTTAAGTCGTTTTTGAAGTGAAATGTTGAGGCGCGCCCAGGCGTCGGAAGTTTCCAGGCTGGGAAACATGACCGCGATTTTAAATGGCTTGGAAACGGGCACTGAAATCTTTATCGCCGGACTTTGAACAATTTTGAGGAAGTTTTTCATCAAGGCCGCATCATCCGGTTTGTATTCATGCCATTCGGGCAGCAGGAAAAAACCGCGCTCTTTTGCAGCGGCCGGAATTTCACCACCTACGGCACCGGCGGCCGTTATTGTAATCGTGAACACCAGAACACCTAAAATGAATAAACTTCGATGCTTTAAGATCATTGCGTCCTCCTTTCCTGATTAAATACCTTTATTATGCTTGACTGAAACAACCGCCTTTAGGCCTCGACCTTCGCTGTTCTTCGTGAGTAGAGTCCGATAGTGATCAAAATAACCGCGCCAGCAGCAACGTGTTGCCAAAATGCTTCGAAACCGAGCAATATAACAGCGTTTACGATCATTGCCAAAAGTGTGCTCCCCAGGAATGTGCCAATACTGGAACCCCGTCCTCCGAACAAGTGGGTGCCACCGACAATAACTGCTGCAATAGTATTTAAAAGGATGGTTACGGCACCACTTGCAACCACTGCGTCGAGACGCCCCGTCAACACCAACCCGCCTAAGGCAGCCAGGAAACCCATAGCCATATAGGCACCGATACGATACAGATCTACGTTCACACCAAAACGACGTGCCGCCGTGGGATTGCCGCCAACGGCATGAAGCCGGTAGCCGACCTTATGAAAAGCGAAAATCGCATGCCCTATCAGTAAAAACAAAATACTTATGAGAATCGGCATAGGCATACCGAATATCCGCCCGCGACCTAAGAATTTTATTGTTTCCGGAAAGCCGAAAAAGACTGCGCCACCCGCATATATCAGCGCCAGTCCACGAAATATCAATTCGGTAGAGAGGGTAACGATGAAGTCTGGCATTTTCAGCTTTGTTACGAGAAACCCGTTGACAAGCCCGCATGTAGTACCAGTGAGAAGACAGAGAAAAATCGCAAGTGGCACGGGTATAGCGAAATCTTTTATCGCTGCGGCGAGAACGACGCTGGACAGGATAAGAACTGCGCCGATTGAAAGATCGATTCCGCGAACGGTGATAACGGTAGTCATACCCACGCCCAATAGCATGATGATCGATGCGTCCAGGGCGATAGCCCGCAGATTGCCGACCTTATAGAACTCGGGCGCGGCCCAAATCATAACGACGGACAGAATGATAATCATTATTGCCGGCGCTTTGAGTGGAACCGCCGTCGGTCCCAGAACCGGCGGTAATTTACTTCTCCATGAAAACTGTTGTGGACGGTCAGTCGCAGATTCCTTAATCGATTCCATAACCGTGTTTATTGACCCTTTCGATATGTGGGATAGTGATGACCTCGGCACAAAGACGAATGGTTCGTTGCCGGTTTGCTGTCAACCGATAGAATTTTCTTATGACATGAACATTATACGGGTGTCAACACAAAAATAATTTTTTTTTACATATGTAATAATAATAATAATTAATTATTTTCAGAGAAAATAAAATATAATTAAAATAAACAAATAATTAAATTGTTAGTGCCAAAAGATAAGGTTGTAAAAATACGATAAATTGAAATGCATAATAGATTACTCTTGACAAAATATATATCATTTGTAAGGTTAGATGAATTGATTTTATAGGGGGTGGGGGCGATGGTAACTGTAAGCCAAAAGAACGATGAATTAAACGTTCGCGTAGCCTGGTACTATTACAAATCGGAAATGACCCAGGAGGAAATCAGCAAACGCCTGGGAATCAATCGGGCGCGTGTGATTAAAATATTGGAGCAGTGCCGCCGCGAAGGGATCATTTCTTTTCATGTCAAAAACCCCGAAGCTAATTGTCTGGAACTGGAAAAAAAACTCACGGAATACTGGCAACTGCGCGATTCTTTTGTTATTCCCGAAGTCGATGCGACATCGATCAATAAAAACTTGGGGGCCGCGGGCGCCCAGTATATTGAAATGAATCTTGGCAAAGATGAAACGCTGATCGGTTTCGGTTGGGGGAACACCGTCTCTTTGGCCCTTCATTATCTATCCCTGATGGGTCACAAGGAGGTGACACTGGTGACCTTGAGTGGGGGCATCACCGCGTATCTGCAGAACACTTACCGGGAAAGGGCAAATCCGCTATTCAAATTTAACAGCCGCTTCCATATTATTCCGTCTCCACTTTTGCTTTCATCATCGGATACCTGTCAAGCTATACTTGACGAACCGGAAGTGATTCGAATTGTCCAGATGGCGGAACTGGCCAATATTGCTGTGGTAGGGATCGGCTCCATGTCCGTTGATGCGACCTTCACCCAGTTCGGATATATTACACCTCAAGAACTTGAAATCCTTCGAAAACAAGGCGGAGTCGGGGATATTTTAGGCCAATTCTATGATCTCGACGGCAAACGGATAGAAGCTGATTTCCACCATCGGCTGGTGGCAGTCAGGATAGAAAACCTTGAGAGGATGAAACATGTGATCGGTGTTGCGGGGGGTGATCATAAAGTCGATGCCATCAAAGGAGCGCTTCGTGGAAAATATATCCACTCGTTGATCACCGATGAAAAGACCGCCTTAATGCTTTTGGATAATGATAAATAGAAAGTCACTCTTCTATAGAAAGTAATTATCCGAAATGATCAGATTATTGACGTTTTACGACCATATTTGACCAACTAAAGAAATATCGGTCGCCGTAAAGAAACAGTATTTGAACTTATATGAAATCAGGGTGTCCTAAAATCTTCGAAAAGTGAAACATCACACAATAAAATGATAAGACTGTGGAAAGGAGGGAAACCAATGGCTGATATGGATGGAATGCAAGAGGCGAAAAAATTTTATGTTGATACACCCCAAAAGAGAGAAGGATTTTTTCTAAAAGGTTGCGGTGCGCTTGATTGGGGAATGAAGAACCGATTGGCTCGCATCTTTAATCCCCAAAGTGGCCGTACCGTCATGCTGGCCATTGATCATGGATATTTTCAGGGACCGACCACGGGGTTGGAACGGATCGATATCAACATTCTTCCCCTGGTGCCCTATGCGGATACCCTGATGCTGACCAGGGGCATTTTAAGGAGCATTGTCCCGCCGTCCGCTACAACCCCTATCGTACTCAGGGTGTCCGGCGGAACCAGTATCCTGAAAGAGCTCTCGAACGAAGAGATTGCTGTGGGAATTGAGGAATCGATCCGCTTAAATGTCTGCGCCATGGCGGTTCAGGTATTTATCGGCGGTGAATATGAAAAAGAATCGATTATTAACATGACGAAGATGGTGGATCTTGGCGTTCGTTACGGCATTCCCACGCTGGCAGTGACGGCCGTGGGCAAGGACATGGCTCGGGATGCCAGATACTTCAGGTTGGCCACCCGAATCTGTGCGGAATTGGGGGCCCAGTATGTCAAGACCTATTATATCGATGAAGGCTTTGAGACGGTGACGTCGTCCTGTCCGGTACCGATTGTCATGGCAGGAGGGAAAAAACTGCCGGAACTGGATGCCTTGACCATGGCCTACAATGCAGTTCAACAGGGTGCCAGTGGTGTGGATATGGGGCGTAATATTTTTCAATCTGAGTCTCCGGCCGCAATGATTCAGGCCGTAGGAGCAGTAGTCCACAACGATGAAACACCGGAGAAAGCCTTTGATCTATACAATACTTTAAAAAGTCAGAGATGATGAAGAAAATGATTGTGTCTGCATAGTCGCTGATCTGATTAGAAGCAGTTTCAAAACCTGGGTTCAGTGAAAACAAGGATCATCCATTAAGTATTTAAACTCATGGTTGTGCATTATCTGTCAGGTTTGCAACTTGGTTTTAGCTTTCAATAGAATCTACAAGGAACGGAGGTATAAGTGAATTTAAAACTTAAAGGTAAAGTAGCTATTGTTACGGGATCGAGCAAGGGAATCGGAAAAGAAGTGGCAATCGAACTGGCAAAAGAAGGCGCAAAAGTGGTGCTGAACTCGAGAACTGCTTCCGATATCGAATCAGTTAAGATGGAATTTTTGAATAACCTCGGTGTCAGTGAAAATGATATTATCGGCATCCCCGCCGACATCAGGAATGATGAAGCTGTTAAAAAAATGGTTGTGGAGGTAGTGCAATATTTTGGAACAATCGATATCCTTGTCAACAATGCGGGTATCTTTGAGGCGAAGCCCTTCGATGAGATCCCGCCTGATGATTATTTAAGGTTCTACGATATCAATGTGGTGGGAAGCATACGTACCACGCTCGCCGTGCTTCCCTATATGCTGCAGAAAAAATGGGGACGTATTATCATGATGGCAAGCGAAAACGGCCCGCAGCCGGACCCGATGATGATACACTATAACCTTACCAAGTCAGCGCTCATAAACCTGACTTCGTCCCTTGCTAAAGCGTATGGTTCATCAGGGGTTCTTGTCAATGCAGTTTCTCCTGCATTCATCAGCACTCCCGGTGTTGAACAGATGATGAAAAATGGCGCTGAGACAGACGGGGTACCCGTTGAACTGTATATTAAAAAGTTTCAGGAAGAAAACAGGCCTAACATAAAACTCGCCAGGATGGGAACAATGAAAGAGGTTTCCGCAATGGTAGCTTTTCTGTGCAGCGAAAGGGCTTCATATATTAGCGGTGCCAATTTCAGAGTTGACGGCGGGTCAGTGGGGAGTGTGAATTAAAAACCCCCATAAAGCTTATCGTTGAAAAAGCGGACATTACAGCCGACACTGCTTTCACAGCCTTTTCTGTTTCCTGATATTGTTTCCAAATACTCCATTGAGATATCACTGCCATGGCTCTTTACCAAGCCGCTTGAATTGTTTTGGATCAACTCCGAGGGGCCATGCCCTCAACTCCTGTACAGCCTTGAGACGCACTACCGGTTGGAACCTAATTAGCCTTTTATCGATGTGCGACCGTCAAAATTTTGGCTAAAATCTCGTGCAGTTTTACAGTGATTTATGCCTGATATCATAAAAATTCAAATAGATATCACTTAAGTCCCTGCTTGGCGCCGTTTTTGCTTTAAATAAAGGTTGGCGTATGATGCCATTTTCCTTGCAATTTATGCGCGCTCAATAGGCAGGCAATCTTAGAATATAGATTAGGGCTTGAAGTTGCTAAACAGCGTGAATCAAGATTTTGGCTCGGCATTCAAACAAAATGCAAAATCCATAATTTAAAATACCAACATGGCGCGTTTAAAACAAAGAGACATCCAGGATATATTGAAGCTATTCGAGCATGAGCTTAGCGCACTGGCGCGGATGAGCAAGCTCGAGAAAATGAAACTACGCAAAAAGTTTACCAACGTCGTCTATCCGGCTTTAACAATGAATATTAGACACTCAAAGGTTTTTATGGATATCGTTGAGGATAAACTTCACGATGTATTTGATTTGTTTCTCGATGGATGGGCATTCAGGAAAAAGCTTGCGAAAAAGATGGATGAAAAATTAAAGAAAAGAGACTAAGGATCCTCTATTCCCGGTCTGACCTTCTGAACAACTCTGATGAGATCCGTCGAATGCCAGCCAACCCTAAACGGATTTCAAATCCTGATTAAATATTCAATTGCCCGAAAAATGTATCCCTGTTAATAGGACAAAGATCATATCTTTGTGATCTATCTTGTCTGACAAAATTATCAGGCGAAAGGGAAATAAATATTTCACCTCTGCGCTCATTGCAGGGGCGGTGAAAAAAACTTTCGGATTAAAATCATGAATCAAAGTGAAATCATCGGCTATCATTCTGAATGGAATCTGGTCTGCCCCGGGGGGTTTGATTATCAACGGATGGCGCAGGTACGGGGAAAACTGTGCTGGCAGAGGATCCAAAAGATATCAGGCATACGGATCGAACTGAGCTTTGATCACCCATTCTTAAATCCGGTTCAATCATTTTTGGATATGCTGCTGCGGGCCCACCGGATGCGGTTCTCCCGTGAAAAGCCTTTTATTCTTCTTGTGGCGGAAAAAGAGACCCTGGATAAGGTGCCGGAGAATATCAATGCGATAAAATTTTTAAACAGGATAGAAGACGTCGAGGCCGTCTTGACCTGTCCTGAGGAGCTGGAAATACAAGGGGATCGCGTTGCCTACAGGGGGCGGGCGGCAACGGTCATTTTTTTGGATATGAAAAATGATGCCCTCGTAAAGATAGGCGCTGATCATAGTATTGAACCCCTGTTAACCGGAATCAAACACGGCATTGTTGTCAACCCCCGGGGCATAGAACCTCTGGGAGTCAAGGGTTTATTCGAGGCGGTGACCGGAGAGTTAAGTTCGCTGCTCTCCCCTGCTATCGTCAAGCACACCCCTTGGACACGACTGTTTTATCCCCGCAAGACGACCGGGCCTAAAGGGGAATTGATACCCGACCTGGTTAAGTGGGCGCGCGATCACTGGACGAAAGTTGTGCTCAAACCTGTTTATGGGTTTTCCGGAAGAGGCATATTTGTAGGGTCTCAGAGCGCAGCGCCTGACGACGACATACAAATGGCGCTTGAAACAGAACCATATATCGTCCAGTCGTTTATTCCAAAAGAGCTCTGGGCCGAAGAGTACCCATGGCTGGATCAGCAAGATGAAGCGGTAATTCTCAAGCAATGGCAGACAGATTTCCGCTGCCTGATTAATGATTCCGGGCTGATCGGATTCGCCGCCCGTTTCGGTGGGATACCGACCAACGTGGGATCAGGCGGTGGCAACCAGAGCGTGGCCATACTCAATGCGGCAATATCCCCCAAAAATGCCGTAGATCGAATCAATGACGCGATCCTGGAAATGAAGTATTCCGACGTGATGGAAATTCAGGAAAAGGCGGATCAAAAAGGTCTGGAGCTGGGGCATACCTATCTGAAAGGACCGACGCCTACCACCTTAAGGCCCCGAATAATTACCCGAGATCACCTGACCTCTTTGCAAAAATACAGTGCCAATCTATGGAACGATTTATTGATTCTGGAGAAAATATGGCGGGAGGGCAACTTGGACCATGTGATTGAGCTGGATGAAGACGAGGCAAAGATTGCCCGGATGCAGCCCTGGGAAGGCTCAGCCGCCCTGATTGCCTCGGATTGTTTGTTCAGCTTCGGGGCTCATCTTTAGTTTAGCGAGTAAACCCTGGTCCTATTGGCCGGATTACAGAAAGACGGCTCTGCCCTGAAAACTCCAGGGAGTGTTGGAGTAATGGAGTAAAGGTCTAAGTCTCTTGAGTCCCAACGGTAGAGAATCCCGTCAATCTCTGGTTCACCGGCCGATGTTTGTTGTGTGTTCGGCTATCCAAAATCCCACTGGGCTTCATTAGTGTCCATCCACGAATAGTGTATGGCTCCGTTGCATGTCCAGTTCATAAATGAGAATTTTTTTCGTTGGATCCCGCCAGGCTGCGGGATTTCACATCTTGATTTTTATTAATGTATTCAACAAGCCGCACAAGCCCGCCCGCCTCGTCTGAGCGGCTCGCGATGGCGGGCAGGGGTTTGCGGTGAGGCGTACTGGACGCACGCCGCAGCCGGAAACCCGCGGAGAATCCCGGCGGGAGAAAAAAGGCCATTTATGGATGGACACTCGTTAAACTAGCGCATAGTGGCAGGCCGCTAGATGGGAAAGATCCCCACCACGGTGGATAAGGGCCGGTTTTTCGATATGGCAGCGCTCTTTCACGATTGGACAGCGCGGGGCGAAGGGACATCCCGGCGGCGGGTCAATCGGTGTCGGCGGGTCTCCTTCGAGCAATACCCGCTCGGAGGGGTTGTCGGGATCCAGCGAAGGCAGAGAAGTGAGCAATATCTGCGTGTAGGGATGCTGAGGGTGGTTAAATATATCCGACGTCAAGCCGGTTTCAACCAGATTCCCGAGATACATTACCCCGATGCGATGGCTCATATAACGGATCACACCCAGATCATGGGAGATAAACAGATATGTGAGGCGAAACTCTTCCTGCAGCGCTTTCAGCAGGTTTAGAATTTGCGCCTGGACTGATACGTCCAGCGCAGAAGTGGGTTCGTCCAGTATCAACAACTCCGGATGCAGCACCAAGGCCCGCGCCAGGGAGATTCGTTGACGCTGCCCACCGGAGAATTCATGCGCATAGCGGTACATATGCTCACCGCTGAATCCTACACGTTCAAGCATCGCCAGCACCTGCCGGTCGATTTCATACCCCTCGGCCATTCCATGGAGCTTTAAACCCACACCAACCAAGTCGCAGACGGTTTTTCGCGGATGCAGTGATGAATACGGATCCTGAAATATAAGCTGTACCTGCCGCGCACGATGGTGGGCTTCCCGGCCGGTCAGTCCGACAATGCTTTTACCATTAAACTCGATTTTACCTTCCGTGACCGGCGCCAGACCTATGACGGCACGCCCCAGAGTCGTCTTGCCGCATCCAGACTCACCCACCAGTCCGAAAACGTCACCGCGCTGCAGAGAAAAACTGACGCCGCTGACAGCTTTAACCGATACACGATGTCTGTGCAGCACGCCCTCGCGTATTGGAAAATGAACGTGCAAGTCCTTCATTTCCAATAACAATTCGTGGTCAGAAGGGGTCGCATCCGTCAGGGCTGCTGTGTTTGTAGCCATGATAGCCTTAACTCGCTTGGTGTTTATGGTTGGGTTGGTCGTTTTGTATGATGATATTTGCCTGACCATCGTGCAGAAAACAGGCGGCCTGATGATTATTTTCGAGCACGAATATCGGCGGAATTTCACGCCGGCATCGATCCATGACGAATTGGCATCGATCCGCAAAGCGGCAGCAATTTTGGGGTTCGAGCAAACTGGGCACGTTCCCCTTGATCGAAAACAGCGGCTGATCCGGTTTGGCTTTATCAGGAACCGTTTGTAAAAGGCCCTGGGTGTAAGGATGCTGTGGATCTTTCAGCACATTCCCGACCGTGCCCATTTCAACAATATTTGCGGCGTACATTACCGCGACCCGGTCGCAGGTTTCGGCCATCACACCCAGATCATGCGTGATCATCAGCACCGAAGTTTGAATGTCGCGCACAAGTTTCGCCATCAAAGCCAGAATCTGAGCCTGGATCGTCACGTCCAGGGCTGAGGTCGGTTCATCGGCGATCAATAACTTGGGACGGGTTACCAGCATCATGGCAATCATTATTCGCTGAGCCATGCCGCCACTGAGCTCATGGGGATAGCGACGGGATATCCGGCGTGCATCGGCAATTCCCATTTCGGCCAACATTTCGTGCGCCTGCTCTCGGGCCGACCGGCGATTGAGCCCGCGACCGTGAATGAGCAAGGTCTCGGCCACCTGGTCCCCCACGCGGATGACCGGGTTCAAAGACATTTTGGGCTCCTGCATGATCATGGAGATTTGACTGCCGCGCATGGTGCGCACGGCGGCATCGTCCAGGGTCAGCAGATTGCGCCCTTCGAAAAAAATACGGCCGTCAACAATGCGGCCGGGGGGATCGATCAGTCTCAGAATTGCACGGGCGGTCACGGATTTGCCGCAGCCGGTCTCACCGGCCAGCCCGAGGGTTTCCTGGCGGTTGATAAAAAAAGAAACCCCTTCCAGTGCATGGACAATCCCGCGCAGGGTATGAAAATGGACTTTGAGGTTTTCAACCGTAAGAATGGCGTCACTCGACACAGGGGATTCCTTTATTCGCCTTCGCCTGAATACCCTGTCCGCCGCAGGCGGACTGTAGGGATGAAAGGCATGGTGACCCGCCGAAGCTCATTAGAGCGAAGGCGGGTTAGGCTATGGCGAATTCCGCTTCGATACCCCGTCCGCCACAGGCGGACTGCGGGGAGCTTCATTTCCGGTCCGCAATCTTTGTTCGTCGCATCAGCTTTGCCGTTGATGGGGATCGAGGATATCCCGAATGCCGTCGCCCATCAAGTTAAATCCCATGACGACAATGAGTATGGCAATTCCGGGCAGGGTTGATACCCACCACTGATCCACTAGAAATTGGCGCCCGTCGCTGACCATCAAGCCCCACTCCGGTGTGGGCGGCTGTGCGCCCAGTCCTAGAAAACCAAGGCCGGCCGCCGTGAGAATGATGGTTCCCATATCCAGGCTCAGGCGCACAATAATCGATGACAGGCACATGGGGGTAATATGTCCGGCCATAATACGCAGGTTGCTGGCACCCATGCTGCGGATCACCTGGATATAGTCGTTGTTGCGAACCGCCAGTGTTTCCGCCCTTGCCAGCCGGGCATAGCTCGGCCAGTTGGCCACCGAGATGGCAATGATCGCATTTTCAACTCCCGGACCAAGCGCAGCCGCAAAAGCGATCGCCAAAATAAGTTTGGGAAATGCCAGGAACACATCGGATATCCGCATTAAAAACTCATCCAGCGCACCCCCGTAATATCCTGCTAACACGCCGATTATCAATCCCAGGGGGGTGCTGATGGCCGCTACCAGTATGGCAATGGTCAGCGTCACTCGGGATCCGTGTACCACTCGGGAGTAAATGTCCCGGCCCAGGCCGTCGGTGCCGAATAAATGCTGTCCGGACAGAGGCAGTAACCGATCGGGCAGAATCTGCTCGTAGGGATCGTGGGTGGCCAGCAAAGGCGCCGACGCCGCTACCAGGAGCAGGAAAACAATAAGGGAAGTACCGACCACCATCAATCGGTTGCGGCGCCACAGGATGAAGCTGTCACTCAAATATTGCTTGCGAGCTTCCCAGCGCTGATGACGCGCTGTGCTTTTATCCAAAAATCTTTGGCTGAAATTCATGACTGCGTCAGTGTAATTTTCGGGTTCAAAAATGCATAAACCAGGTCGACAAGTAAGTTGACCAGACAAAAGGTCAGGGCCACAAGCATGGTGCCGCCCACGACAGCATTCAGATCGAGGGTCAGAAAAGCGGTGGCCAGATAACGTCCCAGCCCGGGCCATGAAAAAATGGTCTCCGTGAGCACCGAGCCTTCCAGAAGTCCGCCATAGGTCAGGCCGATGACCGTTACGGCCGGAACCAGGGCATTGCGCAAGGCATGGCGGGTTAAGACCAGAAATTCATTCAGCCCCTTTATGCGGGCCGTTTTAATGTACTCCTGCGACAAAACATCGAGCATGCTGGAGCGAACGATACGGGCGATGCCGGCCAGCCCATACAATCCCAGCACGGTTGCCGGAAGAATCATGTGCTTGAGCGCATCCCAGAATACTTCCCAGTCCATCGCGATCAGACTATCGACCAGCAGCAGGCCGGTGACTCGTTCAGGCTCTATGAGCATGATGTCCAGTCGTCCGGGCTCCGGGAACCAGCCGAGCTTAAAATAAAACACCAGCAGCAGCACCAATCCGAGCCAAAAAACCGGCATGGAAACACCGATAAGGCTTAGCACACGCGAAAAATGATCGACGGGCGAATTACGATATACCGCCGACAATATTCCCAGCGGAATCCCGATAATGATGGATAAAATCAGTGCGACGGTTGCCAGTTCTATTGTTGCCGGAAAGTATTGCAGAATATCTTCGAGAACCGGCCGACCGGTCTGGAAGGAGGTTCCCATATCGCCCTGGGCCAGACGCTTCATGTAGCGGCCGAATTGAATATATACCGGCTGGTCAAAACCATACAATTTGCGCAGGCGTTCAACGGTCTCCTGGGGTGCCTGGGGACCGGCGATGGACGCCAATGGATCGAGCGGCACGACCAGAGAAATGAAAAAGGTCACCACCATGATCCCGACCAGGGTGATGATCAGGGTGACCAGGCGACGCGTGATGTATTGAAGCATTTACCTCCTACACCGGATCCGTGGGCAGATCCAAAGAGAATTTGCGTACTCATTCAGAGGATTAGTTTCACCGCCCATTCGCTGCGCTTATTAGAGCTGCAAAGTTCGCCAAGGAAATCTTTTTATTCCTTTTCGCTGAGAGGCCGAAAAGGAATAAACTCACGCCCTGACGGGCAGAATTCAAATGTACTCAAATTGCCGAAGGCATGCTGGTTTTCATTTGCCGGCGTCTCAGCGGCAAATGAAAAAGAAAATTCACTCTGCGCCCTCCGCGACTCTGTGGTGAATAAGTTGTCATTAATTTCTTAACAGGGTATAGCCACTTCTCGGTTATAAGTTCAGGAAACTTGATCTCCTTAAATTGCAATTAGGTATTAGAACCGTCAATAAATCATAATAATTCAAATAGTTGAGGTATTTTTTGTGAGATAATAA
>Ga0126332_10000273_pt1 | contig 19720 bp, 14 predicted proteins | sample InaspJWI42metaG_FD_94482 | JGI IMG/M metagenome (GOLD analysis project Ga0126332, IMG submission 94482) | Marine gutless worms symbiont microbial communities from Oahu, Hawaii - Inanidrilus sp. 2 OAHU.JWI-42 metaG | ecosystem: Host-associated > Annelida > Digestive system > Unclassified...
TTTCATTTTCAACCATTTTTGATATTTTTAAAATTAACGAAGATTTTCAGCATTATTTGGATGCTTTAACCGAGAATTTAACGGAGCTTGCACCATTTCAGGGGTGCGAAACTTGAGTTATTTACAAAGAGAAGTCTCAATTTATCCCAACCTTTGATCCTTTAATTTTTACGTCACCGGATCCTTTAACGTTTACCTTGTCACCCTTGATCTCAATCTTCCCATCTTTTTTTAGGGTTATTTGGGCCTTACCAGCCTTTATGGTGATATCTTTGTCACTCTGGATCACTAGGCTTTCTTTAGCCTTAATAGTAAGGTTTTTTTCCGTTCCCACATCAAGATCTTTAGTAACACTAACTGATCCCTTTTCTTTTACGCCAACCCCAAGGTTTTTACCAACAGCAATCGAGAAGTCTCCGCCAGTGGAAAGATCCTTTTTATTTCCAATCTTTTCAGTCTTATTGCCGCCAATCGCCTCTGCTTTAAATGCCCCTACCTCTTCTGTTTTGGCACCACCCACCGTTTCATTCATTGCCGCTCCGACAGTGACCTGGTACGCAGCACCTATAGTGAGGGCTTTGGCGGCCCCAATGCTTTCAGCAGAAGCAACACTGACAGTTTCAGACTTATTACTACCAACCGTTAGGCTCATGTTTGCCCCGATTGATTCTGTATGATTTGAGCCAACAGAGATCGTTTTATTGGTGCCGATGGATTCTTTCTGGTCGTTGCCGACGTCTTTGGTGCGGTTGTTGCCCACAGACATGGTTTCATTGTTGCCCACCGTCTGATTCTTGTCATTGTCTATGGCAATGGTCCAGTCTTTCTGGCCGTGAAGGTAGACTTCTTCCGAACCTTTGGCATCTTCGAACCGCAGCTCGTTGGATCCGCCGCCACCTATGGAGGAGTCGGACTTTATGGTGCTTTTGGTCTTATCCCCGGGCAAGGCGTAGGGCGGCGTGTTGGTGCCGTGATACACCCGGCCGATGATTATCGGCCGATCCGGGTCGCCCTCCAGAAAATCGACAATCACCTCCTGGCCGATGCGCGGAATCTGCATGGCGCCCCAACCGACGCCGGACCACACCTGGCTGACGCGAATCCAGCAGGAGCTTTTGTCGTCTTTTTGACCTTCGCGGTCCCAGTGAAACTGGACTTTGACCCGGCCGTGCTCGTCGGGCCAAATTTCTTCGCCCGAGGGTCCGGTAACAATCGCCGTCTGGGTGCCCCGCATCATCGGCTTGGGTGTGATGCGTTCGGGACGAAAGGTAACTGTTGACGGTGTGGCCAAAAACTGGTTAGCGTAGCTGAATCCGTTGCCGGGTGCCATTTCCTGCAGCACCTGGGGTTGAGAGCCGTTGTGCAGGACTTCGGCCAGAAGATACTCCTGATTGAAATTTTGCAGGTCATGCCCGGTCAAGTTAAAAGTAAATCCCGGCACCAAACGCGGGCAGTAACTGTCTCCCTCGGCCCGGTCTTTGTAAACCAAGGCTTCCTGAAGTCGGATCTGGGCCAGCTTTTTGCCGACATTTTCATCGCTGTAACGTCCGGGATAATCGTAGATCTCCAGTTTCGCTTTTTTATCGGACGATTCGGTGGCGGTTAGATCCAGGTCCGGATTTTCAAAATTAAAATCCCGCAGGGTGACTTTGCCGGATCGTATGCGGCGCGACAGGATAAATCGGGTGACGGCTTCCTCTTCGGAGACCATGTCTGTCGTGGGATTAAAGAGAACATCGCCCTTACCGCTGATGGGCTGGTAGTTGACCGTGCTGTCTCCAAAGATGATCTTGTGCTGATCCTCCAGATGCTCAAATAAATAGAAGATGCCGTCTTCTTCCAAAAGGCGTGAGATGAAATTCAGATCGGTTTCCCGGTACTGCACGCAGTACTCTCTGGGGGTATACTGATTTTGGAGGCGAAACTCGAAAACGTCACTGGTGATACTGGATTCTTGCAACAGCTGACTGACAATATCCTGGGTGCTTTTATTCTGGAAAATACGGCAGTCCTGCTCCAGGGAAAGCAGCCAGAGGGACGGCACTATGCGGGTCTGGTAAAGATAAAACCGTCCGGTCATGCCTGTCTGGACAAATTTGTTGACGATGCCGTTAAAATAACGATCGTTGTCATCGCTTCGCACCGTCATTAAGGCCGGCTGACCGATGACGTCATCAAATTGAATTTCATCCTCCGAGGCCAGGGTCAGATCGACTTCAAAAGGTGTCGAAATCCGCTCCCTAGCTTGAAAATCAGCGACATGCAATTCAGTGCCGGACACCTCAAACAAAAACCACGGTTCATTTCCGGGCCCTGATACGGCCATGTTAACCTCCGTATTTTTAACTGGTGATATGGCTCTCGCCCGCTCGCTCTGTTCGCTCGAGTCCACAGAGGTCACAGAGATATAGCTTTTGGCCTGCTTTTTGAGAAAGGAAAATCAGGCCAAATGCTCAGCCTCTTTTGGGGCATTGATTATTCTTGTAATCCCATCCTTTAACAACATCTTGTTAAAATTTATAAGCAAACCAAGCGGCTTATTTGCCAAACGTAGATAAGTTAACAGTTGTTTCTTGTGCACTGCATCCACGTTTTCTACCGATTTTAATTCTACAATAATTTTATCTTCTACCAGTAGATCCAGTCTGAATCCTTGGCCATTTACCCTTTGGCCCTGATAGAAAATTGGTAAGATAACTTCGGACTGGACCGCTATCCCCATATTAGCCAGCTCAATAATCATACATGAATGATAGACTGACTCCAGCAAGCCTGGCCCCAGTTCTCTATGCACTGTTATTGCGGCTTTGATGACCTGAGAGGATAGTTGATTAAGCTCCATAAAAGCACCAACTAAGCTTTTTTGCCCTAAGTATTCGTTTCTGTAAGCGGCAGCTTGAGCTGAATTCCCCTTTTAGGAATTCAGCTCAATTACTCTGTGCCTCTGCGAGCTCTGTGAGAGATTAAAATTACCTGAATTCTATTTTGAATGATCCATCTTCAGCAAGGTCCAGATGAACCTCGGAAGGCATCGCACCTTCACCCATGCGAGCCAATATCTCCTGGGACATCCGGGGCATGATGGTGCCGTTCATGATATAATCGATGTTTCGCGCTCCGGTTTCCACCTCGGTGCAGCGGGCGGCAATTTGATCCACAACATCAGCCGAATAGCTCAGATTCATCTTGTGAGTCTCATCCAGCCTTTTCACCAATTGGTCCATTTTAAGGGACACAATCGATTTGAGAATATCCTGTCTCAAAGTCAGAAAGGGCACCACCGTCATGCGGGCTAAAAGCGCCGGTTTGAAATGATTGCTCAAAATCGGCCGGATGGCGGCAGAAACCGTCTCTAAAGAGGGGGGCTCATCGCCGCCACAGATTTCGGTGATGACATCGGTGGCCAGGTTGCTGGTCAGCAAGATGACGCTGTTTTTAAAATCAATGTCACGCCCCTCGCCGTCGGCCAGCATGCCCTTGTCAAACACCTGGTAAAAAAGATTCATGACTTCCAGATGCGCTTTTTCGACTTCATCCAGCAGCACTACGGAATAGGGGCGCTGCCGAACCGCTTCCGTGAGCCGACCACCTTCGCCATAGCCGACATAGCCGGGCGGGGATCCGATCAAGCGGCTGACGGTGTGTTTTTCTTGAAATTCACTCATGTTGATGGTCACCATAAAATTTTCACCGCCGAAGAGCAGATCCGCAATGGCCAAACCGGTTTCGGTTTTGCCCACGCCGCTGGGCCCTGCGAGCACGAAGACTCCCAGGGGCTGATTGGGATCCTTGATGCCGGCCTTGGCGGATTTAATCACCTGGGAGATCACTCCGAGAGCCTCATCTTGCCCCTTGATTCTTTTCTTCAGGTTCTCCTCCAGTTTGATTACATTCAGGGCCTCATCACGCATAACTTTTCCAAGCGGAATGCCGGTCCAGTCGGAAACCACCTTAGAGACCACGTCCGGATCGACCTCGATTCTCACCAGCGGAGAGTCGCCCTGAAGGGACTCCAGCTCCGTGCTGGTTTGCTTGATTTGTTCTTTCAGATCGTTTTCTTTTTCAATCTCCGGGGTTTGTTGGCTTTTGAGGTCATATAAAGATGTTCGCAAGTCAATGATGTTTCGGGCCAGCTGCTGCTCCTGATGCCAGCGCTCCGTCAGTTCGCTGACTTCTCGATTTAATCCGGCCAATTCGTCCTCAATTTCTTTTCTGCGGTCCTGATTTATGTCGATTCCATGGATCTGATCCCGTTCCAGGGCACGCTTTTCGCGCTCCAAGGCTTGGATCGCACGTTCATTGTCCTCGATCACATCGGGTTTGGCGGTCAATAGAACTTTTACCCGGGCAGCGCTGGTATCTAACAAATCCACGGCTTTATCCGGCAGCTGGCGCCCCGACATATAGCGACTGGACAGGATTGCCGCAGCTTCAACGGCATCGTCGCGCACCACCACATGATGGGCGGCCTCGTACTTTTCCTTCAACCCGCGCAAAATCAGTACAGCGGTTTCCTCAGACGGTTCATCCAGCTTGACCGGTTGAAAGCGACGGGCCAAGGCAGCATCCTTTTCGAAGTATTTTTTATATTCCGACCAGGTGGTAGCTGCCACGGTGCGCAGCTCGCCGCGTGCCAGCGCAGGTTTGAGCAGATTGGCGGCATCCCCTGAACCGGCCGCTCCCCCGGCGCCGATCAGCGTATGGGCCTCATCGATAAACAGAATAATCGGTTTTTCCGAGGATTTGATTTCATTGATGACCGATTTCAGGCGGTTTTCAAATTCACCCCGCATACCGGCACCGGCCTGTAAAAGCCCCATGTCCAGGCCGAGGATGGACACATCCTGCAACAGCTCCGGCACATCGCCTTCCACCACTCTTAGGGCCAGGCCTTCTACCACTGCAGTTTTGCCCACCCCGGCTTCTCCCACCACGATGGGATTGTTCTTGCGCCGGCGGGCCAGGATGTCGATCATCTGGCGAATTTCCGGGTCCCTGCCGAATACCGGGTCGATCTCGCCGGCGCCGGCCTTTTCGGTAAAATCCACACAGAACCGGGCCAGAGCGATTCCGTCTGAGGGTTCCCGCTCCTCCACAGCTGCCTTCTCCCGTTTGGCAGGCTTTTCGGCCGAGCCTTTTAAAATATCCCAAAACTGAGACAGCAGCGCATCGCGGCTGATGCTGGTTAAAAGATCGACCCAGCTGCCTGTGGCGTACTGGGTGGAGCGATTTAAAAACGCCAGCAGGAGCGCTCCCGATCGCACCCGATTTTCCGCCAGATCCACCGAGGAGACCAGCCACGCTTCCTGAAAAAGTTCCAAAAGCATCGGCGAGAACACCGGCTTGGCGGCATTTCCGGTGTTAAAATCCTCCAGGGTCTGATCGACAGCCTTCTGAAATCGGCCGCCATCAATATCAAAATGCCGCAGAATCAAAGGAAAATCTGTTTGCGGGTCCTCCAGCAATTTAGTCAGCAAATGCTCAACCGTAACTTCATAATGGGTGCGGGCCACACAGGCACCGGCGGCATTCTCCAGGGATCGAGTGCAGTATGGGTTCAATCGACCCAAAAGTGATTTTATGTCGACTGTAATCATGTTGTTACCTCGTTGGGGTTGTTGTATGGCTTAGATCGTTGATATCGTTTAGATCATTGAGCTTTTTGGATTGATCGGTTTACCAAATTTACCAGGTTGATTGAGTTTGTTGGGTTTAGGATCGAATATAGCGCTGACTTCTCCCCATTGATCATCAGAAAAAATCCAGCTATCCTCTCCGAGGATGGAACGGGATTCATCCCCGAGGACCACGGACTGAACCTCGTGGGCGGCCATTATTACTTCTACATCGTATTCGAGCGGCTCCACAAAATATATTTCGGTTAACAAAACCAGCCAATCAAAGCCCTCTCGTCTGGGAGTAAACCGACGATAATCGCTTTTTGTCAACGGACCGAGCTGAATGCGGAATTTACCCATACGATCGTCAATTTCCTCGCCAACATAACTGTTCACACCCAACAAACTTCCGGAGATACCCATCCACAGCCTTTGACTTTCCGGAATTTTTGCTTTGCGATAAATACATGGGATCACGTTCACCGGAATTCCACCCAGGGCATCTTGCAGCAGCGTTTTGAGTCCGGTGGCAGAGCGTGGAAATTGAGTAAATAGTCCCAAATAACGCAGCAGTCTTTCAGGTGTCGGAATGGACTGCCTGAGCGCTAACTCGCCGAGGCCCAGCAGGCAAAACAATTGTTCGATCTGCTGCGGACTTTTTTCTTCTAAAACCCTCAGATGCAGGCGATACTTGCTCCAACAGCCGAAGAGCAGGGTAAAAAGGTGTTGGTTGACAATGTCGATAAAATCACGGGAAGCCGATTCATCCTGTGATTCCTCGTCAAAGAGATCCTCGGTATAGAATGTCGGTAAGGGCGAGGAAGATCCGTAAAGACCAAGGAAATTGGCCGTAATCAAGAAACGGTGATCGTCATGATCTCCCGCTTCTTCAACCTTTTCGACATCGGAGGGCGGAAACGCCAGCGATAGATTGGGCTTGATTTGAATATGTCTGCTGAAATCTGAATGTGCGGCCTGCTGAGCGGATGCCGGCACAGCAAAATGTCGCAACAGACGCAGAACCTGAAAGAACGAAAAGGCATGTCCTTTCTTCAGCAGTTCGAGCTTCAGGCCTGTCCTATCTAAATCAAGAGTTGATCTCCCACTCTCGCCGACCATTGATATGTATCTCCCGTTGTAACCTCTTTCACAAAAAGCTGGGTGTAAGTATTTATTGACGCATAAGAACTTAGAAAACGATCCAGGATACTGCCAAATAAAAAAAGGTCTCCCTGGCTGGCAAAACCGTCTTGACGGGCTTCAATACGAATATCACGACCTCGCATCAGGATGCCGGAAACCAGCCGATCGGAGTTGTTGGTTTCGAGGGTTTCGATGCCGGCAATCCGTTTTTGGTTGGCCAAAAAAGCCACCCGGTTGCGTTGGGCTTCGAAATTATAAAGCGCTAAAAGCGTGCGCAGATTCTCGGCATTGGCCAGGGATGTAAAGTTTAATGAAAGATGGGATATCAACCGCCACAATAGACTTGAGCCCAAAGGCGGCAGAATGTTTCCCGTGGGCGGATACAGGTTTTTAAACTCCACATATTCCGGCGTACTGCTGGTGGGCAAAGAGATCTCTCCGGCCTGGATCTTTTCGGGTAGAAATCCGTTGGTACATAAAAGTTGAATCGATAACGTCTCTTTAAACGGCGGCTGCGAGCCGGGTGGATAGACCACTGACAACAAAACATCAAAACCGGCGCGCACCGGAGACGTTCTGGTTTTGACATGATACACGGGATGGGTTTCCGACTCCGACTGAAACATTTCAAATGGAACGTATTCCCGTTCCTGGGCGGTTCCTTGAATAAATCCGACGACTTTTTCCAACCCGTAGACCTGATAATGGGTGTCATTGGAACAATGGGGCCGAACCCGGTATTGGGTTTTACGATGATCCAGGCGAATGGGGTCGGCGTCGAAAGGAAATATATTGATGACCGGTGTCGCAAAAAGAACAATATCAGTCGCTTTAATCCGTGGATTGGGCATGGAAACCCTATCAAACTCAAAGGTGACCTCAAATCGGTTGCCCTCTCCCCGGTTCTGCCAGCGTTCCCAGCCCAACAGGTCAAAAAATAAAAATTTTTCAGGAAGAAAAAAATATTCCTGAATATTCCGGTATCCTTGAAACGAATTGGATGGGTAGGGAATCAAGCTCTGGTCGGATCCAAATCCAACCGGTTTTAAATGATCGGGCGTCAGCGGCAAGATTTGGTCGGATCCGGTTGCAGAGATGAGAATTTGCTTAAGATGATTTCTGAACAACAAATAGAGATCTGTGGCTGAGGAAAAGTCTCCCGCCAGAAAGAAACGCAAAGACGACGGTTGCCAGTCCTCCAGGGCAGGCCCCGTAAATTCCAGCCTGAGTCTTATGGCAGGCGGCTTTCCGGCGGCCTCCGTAAAGGAGGCCTCCAAAAGAGACAAGGGGTGCATTTCAACCGCATAACAGGTTTTAAAGAGACAGGATGTTCCGTCAATCGGTGCCGATGCGACCTGTATCCCAGCCGGAATCGTCATGGTTTGTTTGAGAGTCGATCTCGGGGTAAACGCCACGATCGCAGTGGAGGGTATCGGGCGCAGGTAATGGGGCCAGATGAGGTGGACCAATTCATGAATAACCTCGGGAAATTCATCGTCCAGCTTCTCCCGCAAAAGGGCCGTCAGAAATGCCACACCTTCCAAAAGACGCTCCACGTCCGGATCGGCGGACATACCGCGCAACATGGGCGCAACGGCTGGATGGGCTTTCGCATATTCCGCCCCCAGGTCCCTCAAGTTGGCGAGCTCCTGCTGAAAATAGCGGTTAATCATGAATTGTCCATCGTTCGCCTTGGGTTGTCGGATGCAGGTATATGGCGGCGATCAGACACCCGGTCGGCCGCAATCGATACGCAACAGCCGGTGCTAGCGCTTAATCCGGATTTTGCCGTCCGAGTCCAGAATGCTTTCAAAGACCACCACATCCTTTTGTTCTTCAAGGACCAACCGGGCGACAATCTGAAAGCTGACAGACAGCAATTCATCTTCCGGGGGGACGAATTTTACCCGTATCGATTTCAACCGGGGTTCATACTTTTCGATTGTCCGTCTAATCGACCTCTCAAAGTCCCTTAGGCCATCGGGATATGCCTGCATAAAGTCGGTCAAGTCGGTCACACCGTAGTCTTCCCCGATCTGGGCACTCCCCTGCCGGGTGTTGAGAATTCGCTGGAGGTGATTCAACACCGAGTCGATGACTCTTTTCGGGTCTTCCCCTGTCTGCGTCCGGGGCTTTTCTTGCCGGGCTCTGATCCTTTCAAGAAGTCTGTCTTCCCGCATTGGGCATCAACGGTCAGCTTCCAGCTCCCCATGGAAACTATCCATCCTCCTGGTGTTCGATTGTGGAAGCTGCCTCTATCATTTTTCGCCCTTCCAACTATCCGTGTGAGTGGCCCCGCCTATTTCATAGGTTACGGTAATATCCTGAAAGACAAATTTCACCCACTCCATCATCGGGGGAGCAGCTTCACCACCCATTATCGCGTCCTTACTAACTCTTGTTATCGATGAAATATGAGCGCCCTCGAGCAAAACGGTATAAAAGTGTTCTTCTGCTCCCGACCCACCAGGACTCGGCCTGAAAAACCTGAACTCGGCTTTAGTCACCGGCTCGTTCAGTGTCAAGGCCTTGAAAAGGAGCGGCGTGGTTTTGTCAATGCGCTTCGAAATAACGATTGGACTGTACTCTCTGCGTCCAGTCATGTAGCCCGTTTGAGCCTCCCGCGGTTGTTCAACAGAATCCTCAAAGGTACTGCACTCTATGGTTCCCTCGCGTTCCATTGAAGCAATTGTCGACTCACCTTCGACAGCATTGCCATCGATCTCCAATGTAAGATGAACTGTCTGTGCCATGATGTCTATTTCTCCTTTCTATCTGGTCGTGATAGCTAAAAATCCGCCAGATGTTAAAAAACAAGGTTGACAGGTTTACTCAGGCTTCCATTTAATTTTTCGGCTTGCTGATTTTCACTAAAATAAACCGATATCACCTCCTCTCAAATGCCTAGAAGGGTCCTATTCTTTATCGAGTTTACCCACCAGGGACAGGGTAAAGAACGCTCCCATGTACTTGAAATGGGGCCTAACCTTGAGTCCTACCCGATACCAGCCGGGCTCTCCCTCAACATCCTCAACGGTTACCTGAGCCTGGCGGAGCGGTCGCCGGCTTCTGGCTTCAGGTCCTGGATTGTCCATGTCGGTCACGTACTGGCTTATCCATGTATTCAGTTCTCTTTCAAGATCCCCTCTTTCCTTCCAGGTTCCAATGTTTTCCCTTTGGATGACCTTCAGGTAGTGAGCGAGCCGGTTGGCCACAAACATATAGGGTAATTGGGTCCCCAGCTTGTAGTTGAGTTCCGCATCTTTGCCCTCTGGGCTGATTCCAAAGAATTTTGGTTTCTGAACCGAATTGGCCGAAAAAAACGCGGCATTGTCGCTGCCTTTGCGCATGGCCAGAGACATAAATCCCTGCTCGGCAAGTTCGTATTCCCGGCGGTCCGAGACGAGCACTTCGGTGGGAATCTTGGTCTGAATTTCGCCCATGGATTCAAATAGGTGAATGGGCAGGTCTTCGACCGCACCGCCGCCCGCCGGTCCGATGATATTCGCGCACCAGCGGTATTTGGCAAAACTGTCCGTCAGCCGGGAGGCAAAAGTAAAGGCGGAATTTCCCCACAGATAATTCTCATGGGAACCGGAAACATTTTCTTCATAATTAAATGCTTTCACCGGCTCGGTATCCTGCCCATAGGGAAGCCGCAGCAGGAATCGAGGCAGGGCCAGGCCCACATAACGGGAATCCTCGGACTCGCGGAAAGACTGCCACTTGATATACTGGGGTCCTTCAAAAATAGATTGCAAATCCTTGAGTTTGGGAAGTCCGCTAAAATCCTCCAGTCCGAAAATTTCGGGCCCGGCTGACGCAATAAATGGGGCATGGGCCATGGCAGCAACGCTGGCGACATACTGAAGGAGTTTGACATCCTGAGGCTTGGGGCTTAATTCGTAATTGGCAATGATGTTACCGTAAGGTTGGCCGCCGAATTGACCATACTCTGCCGTATAGAACGTCCGGTAGAGCCCGGATTTGACGACTTCGGGTGAATCCTCAAAATCTTCCAACAGATCTTGCTTACTCGTATTCATCACTTCCAGCTTGATGTTCTCCCTGAAATCCGTCTTGTCCACGATATATTTCATCGAGCGCCAGGCGGATTCCAATTTTTGGAAATCCTTATGGTGCAGGATGACATCCAATTGGAGGCTTAGAGTTTTGTCAATTTCGCCGATCAGCTCGTCGATTACCGCCTTAGAGACTTTTTCTACTTTGCGACCCTCTTCGAAGAGCTTGGGAATAAGCGCCTCCACCCCCTTCTTCGTCAAGGAGTAGCCCTCATCTGCCGGTTTGAGCTTGGTTGCATGGACGATATCCTCGAGCAGAGAGGTTGCCTCAGCGGTCTGCTCTTCTGCAGCAGCCGGCTGTTCCTTATTGAGTTCTTCAGCCATATGATCCTCCCCCTTTCTTATTCTTCTTCATTAACTTTCAGCTCTCCCAAAAGCTGTTCCCTTCTTTCTTCATCCTTGATTAAATCCTGAATTTTCTTTCGAAATGCAGGAACATTGCTCATAGGCCCCTTTAACGCATTCAGCGCATCTCTGAGTTCCAAAAGATCGTTCAGCTTCGGTGTGTTCTTGACGACGGCCTCGGGTTCAAAGTCTTTCAGCGATTCGAATTTCAGAGATATGCTCGTTTCTTCTCCCTGCTCTCCGGAAATCTTATCCGGAACGGTCAGATCTAATTTAAGGTCATGGGATTTTAAAACTTCATTGAAATTGTCTTTGTCGATGTTAATTGGTTTGCGTTCCTCAATGGGTCGGTCATCCGCTTGAAGGGTGAAATCTCCCACAACTAATAATTTTAGTGGAAGCTCCACTTCTTCTTTCGCATCGCCCGTTGCAGGGCGATAGACAATATTAACCCTTTCTTTGGGTGCCACAGATCCTTCTTTTGCCATAATTTCCTCCTTTTTGGGATATCCTTGATGTCAATTTAATGTTCATATCCTTGGGGTGTAAATACCTAGTTCACTCCAAATTCCAATCATGGTTTATCAGATTCTGATAAATCTATATCCAGGTTTCGGTGAAATCATAGATAGCCCCTCCGGGAGCGTATCCTCACTGAATCAATCCAAGCGCATCGACCGGATTGATTTCAGCGATTCGATTTAAGATCGCATCCGCCTGCTTCTTGAGGTCCTCGTCGCCGTGGTGATTGAATCCCGTCCAGACCACCTTGAGTCCTTCCAGTGCCAATTCCGGGTCCCAGCTTGTCAGTTGATGGCTCTCGATGTCATTTAGTATCAGATCAAGGTGGGGTCGTGCCATTTCCGACCGTTTGGTGCCGAAAAGTATCCGACATAATGCCAGACGCCAGAGCAGCGCTTCTTTTTTTGAATAACAATTTTTCAACTTTTCATGCAGCAATTGCACGGCCTCCATCAGCTTTTTCTTTTTCGCCAGGCCCATTGCTTGTTCGATGGCTTCAGACATCGGATCTGCATCAGGCGAACTCTGGGTGGAAGGCGGTGCCAAAGCGGGTTCATCTGTGGCGGCACCGGCGCCGAATTCAATGCTTATCAGCCAGCGTTTGGTATCCGAATCCGCAAATGGGGTTCCGTCGTTGAATGTCAGATCCTCCAGGCCGGGAAGTCGGTACAGCAGAAAAGCGGTTTCCTGGCAAACCACCTCCTGGGCCGCTTGATATACGTCCCCCAGGCCGGCCATTGATTCGACCACCCAGCGATTTAAGTCAAACCAGAATATAAACTGAGACAATCGCTGTTCAGCCGTTAAAATGAAAGCTTCGAAATTACCGTTGTTTCTGAGCTCCATTAGCGGTTGAGTCATCTGGGGGGATGGGGGCGGGATTATGGTCTGCCCGTCGACAGCGGGCGGCAGGTCAGTGATCTGGAACCAGGCTGCCATTCGCCGGTATCGATACGCCATGGGGTTGCCGACATCGTTTTCCTGCAGGTAAGAGGCGATTTTGCGCATCGTCTGCTGCAGTGTCTTGATCGCGTTGCGGACATCCCCATCGCTGGCGACATCCGGCGACGACGATGGTGCCGGTTGCGTGGCTGCCGCCGGAGGCGGTTTTTGCTGCGGGACTGTTTGCGGCGGAGGTGTCTCCGTTTTTTCTTCCGGGGTTTCCTCGGAAGCGACCGTTTCAAGGATGCGCTGAATGGGGCGCAGCAGCGGGGGGTCCTCGAACTGTTCTACTAAAACAGCGTCGATGGCGGCCAGATTCTTATGGATCCCTGCCAACGTTTCGGCCGCAACCGGTTTCAATTCTATACGCTCAAGCGCTGTTCCGGTCTTTTCGATCCACCACTCGATCGCACCGGACCGGCCGCGCATGCGTTTTTTGGGTGGAAAGAGGTCCTCCCAGTATTGATCCAGCAGGTCATAAATGATTTGCAGCCCGGTCGCCAATCCGTCCGTGTGGTTGAGATATACCTGGCTGACCGCCAGGTAGCCGGCGACGACCAGATCCTTGGACTTACCTGACAGTATGGCCGCCGCCAGGTCAGAGACCGTTTCCCAGTCGAACTCGCCTGCAGCCGACGGCACCGACAGTTTGTCGATTTCAGCTTGCAGCCGCTCGAATTCCGGCTCGTAGTGAACATTGGAGCCGGTCGGCTGATCTTCACTGATGGGATTTTTTCCGAGGGAAAGAAGATCCATCTTTTCACTCCCCTTGAGCCGGATCCTTACTCAGAGATCTCTCTCCGAGCTTGCCAAAATCATTACCTGAATACCGATATCAAAATGCATAAGCCAAAAAATCATTTCCACCTGCCGCATATCTCACCGGTCAGCAATCGTCCAAAGTCGTACAAAATCATCGGGATTTAATGATCGATTAAACACCATCATGTATGATTTATCGGGTATCCCGCCCATAAATACCGCGCTGGGAATGATTTTCAAATGCGCTTTCAGAGCCCAAATCCAATAGCCGGCCAACTTATAATAATCCGCCGCGGACGCACTGTTCAAAAGAACGAAGCTGTCACCGATGTCTAGAAGGCTCTGGACATGTTTTGCCATGGCATCAGGACCCCAGGCAATGTGGCTGCCGGCGTTCACGGTTCTGACCATCGCACGCTGATTTGCCAAAGTCAACCAATCTAACGACGGCAGTTTGATGCGGCTGAGCCCGTCTTTAAGCTGCTTCAAATCCGTAAGCCGTCCGCGGGCCAGGTATTCAACCTCACTCCAGATGCCGTCCAGAGCGTAGGGCAGGAGATCCCAGTTGGACCCCCAGCCACTCAGCGGTCCGGTGCCGAGGATCATCAGTGGATATGGCCTTCCCAAGCTGTCGCTGCTGTCCCGCGCAACGCCGCAAATCAGTATGTTTCTTTTGGGCCCCCGCGACCAGAAACGCCAGGAGTGATGTCCGCTGACGGGTCTATTTCCGGAAACCAACTGCCGGTAACCGGATTCGACCCAATCCGCAAAGGCCGTCAGCAGGGCGTCCTCAGGGCCCACCCTGAAGTAATCCCCGGCTGTGGGATGCTTACCGCTGGCCAACCAATTCCAGCTTGATTTATGTTTTACCTGCTCCAGCATTCGGCTATGGTCTGTGGTGCCCTGCCCGGTGAAGTGTGAAGTACGGCCAGGACGGGCTTGTGTCCGCTGATCTTGTATTTTACCTTGATGTTTTTGATTCCAAGGCGTTTCAGGGCCGCACTCTGTCCCGGAAAATCGGAGAGCTTAAACACACGCTGGCCCTTTGAAAATTCCTTGAGGAATTTTGCAAACGCCCGGTAGCCCGTATAATCCCGCAACAGAACCAGATTACCGATCTCTATCTGAAACTGAACGTCCCCACATTTCTGGGGAGACCAGGCGAAAGTTTTCTTAACCGGGTAGTTGCGGTTGATCAGACGCTGCGTCTCATCGGCACATTGCAGTTCCAGGCGAGTGGCATGGGGCTGGATACGAGCATCCGCATTGGCACTGGTCGGTTGGCCGATAAATTTGACAAAGTATAGATCTTTTAACGGTTTCGATGTTCGCACGCCCCGGGATAGAAACGAAAGAAACTCTTTATTAAAAGGTATATATAATCCTAAAATTTTCTTCGTGTAGTACCCCTTTTTCAGACTGCGGCTGATAAAGGGTTCGGCCGGACCTTTTGCATATTTTTTCGCAAGGCCTTCCGGCCCGAAAAGTAATTGGCTCCGGCTCATCAGATTGGATACCCCCTGCAGCTCCACCAGAACCTCTTTCTCCCAAAGATTTTGAAGATGGCAGGCGGATTCACGGCAGACGTAGCCGCCGTAATATTTCAGTGGTCCGTTTACCAGCTGCCAGACAATCTCCTGTTTGCTGCCGACGCCGGGAAGGGCTGCTTTGAGACGGTTGATTGCATTTTGGGCTTTGAAAAACGCGGTCTGGCCGGTTACCGGATTCTGTTTGAATATCTCGGTGGTCATCGTAAAGGAAGCTTCCGGGGTGACCGTAGCCGGTGTTAGCTGTGTCAGCGCTATTTGATAATCATGGTAGGCTTTGCCGGCCTCCAGCTGTACAAGAAGTGTCTCGCCACCCGGGATGATGCCGGTTTTCTTTTCCAGCTTACCAATAATGGATTTACCTTTGGCGGCTGTCTTTGCCAGCAGACTGTCTTTGCGGGCGGCTTCCTTGGTGGCGGCCTGGTTTTCGGCTGCTTGCAGCGCAAAAAGCAGAGGTACCCATCCGGGCAGTTGGGTGTCGTCGGAGGCGTCGGCAATGGGTCGGATCTCTTCGCTTAAGCGGTTCAGAAACGAAAAATAGGGGCCCTGACCGGTGGCCATACGCGAAGCCATGCGGCGGTGATCTTCCCGGTCCGGCAACAGGCCGGTTCCCTTTGAAAATTGAGTAGCGAAATCTTCCCAGGAGCTCAAGTAGGCCTTGTGATACCACTGTTTAAACGCATCTTTTTTAGGAACGAATATCAGTGATTCAGAAAGGCTCTTTTCGATTTCTGTGATAAAGGTTTCAATGGCTTTCTTACCTTCAAGCGTGAAGGCCGTCGGCACGAAAACTTTGGATTCGACCGTGTCATCACCGCCCCAGAAATGCTCCAAGCGAACTTCTTTAAGCGCGGATTTCTGATTGGCCCAGGTCGTCAACCAGAGCAGGTTGATATCTTCGCGTTTGAAGATCTGAGTCAGCCACCCCTGCAAATTATTTAGTTCTTTATTAATAACATTTTTGTTGGGTTGCCAGACAAGATAATACAGGTAAAGCCCTTTAAAGCGTTCGTTGACTTTCTCCGGAATGCGTTCGTACTGCAAATCGGTAGCCAAAACTTCATAGGAAGGCTGCGGAAGGGTTCGCAGATCCTCAAGGTCATTTCCGGAAAGGCGCTCACGCAGAAGGTTTACGCGACGAACCAGGTGGGGCACATAATTACTTAAAACCGACTGCGGCGTTGCCGCAGAAAACTCGGCAACGGTGATCGACAGTTTCCGGTCCACATCCTGCAGGAGGAAATCGCTGAAACGGCGGCAGAAATCGTCTTTCAGTCGAATTTCAACCTCCTGGCTCTGGCTGAGTCCAAACCGGGGTATCCACCAGTTGCGGTTTTTGGCGCTAACGCTTTCAATCGCCTGCCGGTAGCGTTCCAGTATCGTCAAATCGCTCAACAACTCACCCTGAAGCACCGGCGGTGAAGGAAATTCGCTGGAAATATCCTTGAGCGTCCACAGGTTTTTTACAAATGCATAGCTCAGCAGTCCGCAAACCGCTATACCCACGGATATCCAGGCGGTCAGACCCAGGTTTTTCGTCAGGCGGGTCCAACTGAGTGCTCTTTGAGTCGGTGTAAAAAGCTCCCTTTCCTTCGGAAGAATTTTAGAAAATAAATCATGCAGAAACAGGCCTTTATTGGTTCCGGGCAACACATCACTCTCAGCAATCAATCCCAGTTCTTTTAGGAAGTGAGAATAGGGGGTGCCTTCCTGACGTCCGCTGCTGAAAAAAATACCGCGAAAGGCAGGAGTCTCCTGATATTGATTTTCCTCAAACGCGCCTTTAATAAAGGCTGTCAGGCCGGGTTTGAGCCTTTCAAATTCTTCCGGAAACAGCAACAGCCCGGGATCGACTTCATCAGGGGCGTCCGACGACGCTTCGGCGGGAGTGGATTTATGGAAAACAAGCAGTCTCAAATTTCGCAAACGTTCCCCCACTGTATGCAGGGCCCTGGTCACAAATGTATCCGCGTCGGTGGTTTGATCGTGATTGATGTATCCCATGGCCTGTTTGAGGGTCTGTTCCGAAAGAAAATTGCAGAATTGATTCATCCCCTGCACCAGATCACATTTTGTTACCAGAAGATACACCGGAAATTTCGCGCCGAGTACGAGCATGAGTTCATCGATACGTCGGCGGATGCTTTTGCCGTCTTCTTCCAGGATTTCAGGATTGGGCGCGAGAAGCTTGTCTGCCGCAATACTGACAACGAGTCCGTTCAAAGGTTCTTTTTTGCGGTATTTCGTCAGAAGAAAAAGGAATTTCTGCCATTCCTCTTTGTCGCGTCCTTCATCAATCGGAATGGCATAACGTCCGGCCGTATCAACGAGTACGGCCTGTTCGAAAATCCACCAATCGCAGTTTCTGGTTCCGGAGATGCCGGATATCCGATTGACATCCGCAAACGGGGAAGAGAGTCGCGCACTTTTAATGGCGGTCGTTTTACCCGATCCGCTTTCGCCGATGATCATGTACCAGGGAAGGACATACAGGGGATTTCCGTATTTTTTCAGGTGAGATTTTTTCAGCGCATCAACCGCCTCTTTCCACTTGAACTGAAGCTCCTGAGATGCCTCTTTTTCCTTGCTGCCCATTTGCTTCAGGTAATGGTTGTCTTGCTCGATCACCTGATTGACGAATTGCTGCTCTCGACGTTTCAACCAGATTTTTTTTAATATGACACCTACCAGTGATAAACCGACAATGCCGATCAGAATAAAAAAGCCGACCCACCATTTCCAGCCGATCATCAGTGTCAGGCCGAAAATAATCAGAAGACCCAAGACAACGGCGGTAACTATTAAACCGATTTTCAATAATTTCATCAAAATCTGTTTCATTTGGGCATCCTAACCAATCAGACTTTCACCGACATTATTCAGAATAAATGCGTAAACCGCATACAGTCCCAAAAAGAGAAGAATCGGAAATGCCAGGCCAAGCAGCACAAATTTGGAAATACGGTTTCTCGACGTTTTGGCAGATGGAATTTCAGTGTCGGCCGGATACGCTTCAGGGAACAGGTCGCCTTTGTCCAGCGATGGAATCCCAACCGAACTTCCGGTCAGCACCTTCAAGTTGGATGTTTTCAACTGATCAATCAGAAACTCATCGCCCGCGTGGCAATATCTTCCTTTGAATCCCATCGCTAGACAGAGATAATATACCTCGCGCACTTCCCTTTGATGCGGCCCGATAGAATTGATTCGTTCGAAGAATTGTTCACCGGCATCGGTTGTGCTGTAGAGTTCGCGCTGCAGCAATTCTCTTTGCCACTGGCCCTTGTGCTCCCACGCGCTGTTCATAATCGTTTCATCCACCCAGGCCACAACGGCAAAGCGGGACATATCGATATCATCGGCAGGAAGTTCCAGGTGACTCATTTTAGTTTGCAGATCATTGATCAAACGCCTGAGGTCTTCCTTGACCCGCTCGAAAGGCGGCTGGGTTTTGCTGACCGTTCTGGAAAAATAGGCGACATAGGCGATCAGTTCGATAAAGTAGTCGGTAAGGCGCATAGCCATTATCCTCCAACGATCATCAACTCCAGTTTTAAATCTTCCGGAGCCGTATCCCAGTACAAGGCCAAATTCAAGCCTTTTACTACCTGGGCCCACTGGTCACTGTGGTGATCGATCTGAAAATAGATCGCACGTGTCCGCCGCGGAAGCTCCTGGGGTGGAGACTGGAGCTGGTTGAGCTTGACACCGGGCAGTGCCCGTGCAATCAGTATCGGCAAGGATTCCCGGGAGCCCAGTTTGGCAATGGTTTCCAGAGATTCGATAACCTGTCGTGGATCTTCCTCGGTTTCCGACACCAGATAGAGCCGATTGCCGCCTTCGACCATGGCCGGCGTCAGATCCGTGGCATAGTAAGTGCCGTCATACAGCAGCTGGATCATGTAATCCGGTCCAGCGGTGATTTCATTCAGTAGCCGGGTAACCAACAGCTGAGCAGCGTGGAAGCGTTCCCAAAGATTGCGGTGATCATATTTAGAAAGCAAGAGGGTTCCGTCTTCGGTTTCCCCCATGACATTGACACCCTCGGAAAAGGAAGACAACTCCCCAATCAGTTGCCTGATGACGCCGTAGGTCCACCATGGATGAATGTTGCCGGTCTCCACCATGTGATGCAGCAGCGGAACGTAACGATTCAAGGATCTTAATGCCAGTAAATATACCATGTCGCGAGCGCCGAACTCAGCCGTATGAATGCCTCTTTCCCGTTTATACGCTTCCAGCTGGTTGCCGCGGGCGGCAATCTGGTCTCTGATTTCCTGAACGAGCTTCATCAGCGATCCTGAAGCAGAAAGCGTTAAGCTGGGGGGAATATATTGCCTGGACAACACGATCTCTTCACCCGATCTTTCGAGCTGGGCCAGGGGCAGCAGCAAATAATCGCCGAGGTTTTCGATTTCAGAATCCCAGAAAAGTTTGAGTACGTGATACATGCGCTTGACCTGCGCCGAAGGACCTTTCCGGTAAATATCCGGAATTTCTTCGCTGTCCTCCGTGGTCACATAGCGGGTCGTGATCTCTATCAAATTTTCTAAATCCGGCAAAACGGTAACATTTTCACCGGACTCACTGAGTTTCCGAAGACCCACAAAGACGCCCAACGGCTTTTCTCCCTCAATCCAATCTCAGGAAACTTGATCTCCTTAAATTGCAATTAGGTATTAGAACCGTCAATAAATCATAATAATTCAAATAGTTGAGGTATTTTTTGTGAGATAATAAAAGTTATTGCAAGCGGAAA